>SXGT01805753.1_pt1 | contig 12271 bp, 5 predicted proteins | sample 3176221 | NCBI WGS metagenome assembly SXGT01 (sample SAMN11356862, study PRJNA531348) | freshwater metagenome | isolation source: freshwater sample F1-120 | place: China: Fuxian Lake, Yuxi | collected 2017-12-25
AGCTAATTAAAATATTTACATTTCTTAGGTTTTTAGCGATTGCATCACCATGAAGAGTCAGCTCTCCCCCAACCGTCTCAAGCGATTCTATATTTGTGACTTTAGAGCCAATAAAAGCTTCCCCGCTGATTTCTTTTAATTTTGGGTAGCCTCCATTATATAAAGAAGCGTTACCATTTATCACTTCGAGGTTTTCTAGATCATAAGAAACATACACAGCTAGGTCTCCATGAAATTCTTTTATTTGCTTCACCCATTCATATCCATTGCTTAGCACACTCAGCTCACCATGCAGTATAGTCACATTCGGGAAGAATGATGGATACCTTCTCATTGATGTCGAGTCAACCGACTCCAGTCCGGGAAATACAGCTTTCGCATCTTTGGGAAATGTGTAGCTAATGTCAATGCTTTGAGCGTTTGTTACACTTGGATATATTCCTTCGGAATCTACGATAAGGGTCTTAATGCTGCGAGCATTAGGGAACATATCCAACATGCTCGTCCTTACTTCTGAGTTGATTCGTGTAATCGAACTGTAATCAATAAAGTTATTTTCTTTGACTGTCACATAAAGCTCTCTCCATGCGCTCTGTGAATTTGATAGCGTTATTTCACCATCATCATCTTTGGAAACATCTAACCCAATTCTGCGCATTGCATCAAACGGGTCCATTTGTTTAAGCTCAGCAATTTCAATCTGCCTGTTGATTGCGGACTCGATGCTATGTTGAGCTTTGCTTGAAAGTTTTCCAAGCTTTCCAGATTCTTTCAAACCAATAACATGTTCGAGATATTCGTGAGGAATGGTTCCATTGTTTGCTGGCCCTTGAATTTCAGCAACTTGATCGCCATCAAAACGAATTGCCATGCGAATTTTTCCTCCATCCGAAAGCATCCAAAAGGGGCCGCGTTGAATATAGGCAGCCGACATTTGTGGACCGCTCGTGCACCAAGACGGCAATGATAGATTGCGTAAAGTGGATAAATTTTTATCGTAATCCACATCTCCAATTCGCGTTTGTGGGATCTTGATCCATGTCGTTCCATTTGGCAAGACCACGCTATTGTCTGATGATACTGAATCGAGCGAAGATCTCTCTGCCGCCCTCTCGTATGAGTCATTGAAATCTTTCAGTCCTTGTGTTGTATTGGATTCTTCGTAGACATACCCAAGGGCATTTACATCCAATGCTGGGGTTCCGTCTGTATTGGACTTGCTCATATTTGACGTAATGCCGTTCCACACATAAGCAACAAAAAACGGGTCTTCCGAATAAACGTCATTAATATTTAGAAGATAATCCCTCCATTCATTCATCCCATTGATTCTTTTTTTAATCAGATCGTCGGAAATCTTCTTTGAATACCCCTCTGGGTCTTGCTTAAACATTTCCGCTGATTGGCGCGCCTGTCCAATAAGATCGCGCCTAGATGCAAGTGATTCCAAGTATTTCCTAAGATCTACATTTGCTTTCTTTTGGATTGCGTCATTTGATGTCACGCGATCAACAACAAGCTGAGCCTGTCTTTTAAATTCAGCGATCTTCTCTTCCGGGGTTTTCTTATTATACACAGATTTCCACTCTATACTGTTTTCATATTGATAGATGAACTTTTCTGCCGTTCCAGTAACGCCAAGTTTGCGAACCTTGTCGCTTGGAAGAAAATTCATATTTGCAAGATAGGATGCTTGGCGCTGATTCCAAACTACAGCTTCAACGAGCTTGTCGCCATCATACACTTCGATCCCGTCATGCCCAGCTTTGATTCCTCGGGACATAATCTCCTTGCCGATATAACCATAGTTCTCCTCGGCTTTTTCAATCATGTTTGACGCATTATCAGGATCGACTCCGAGCTTCACAAGCGCGCCATGCGCCCCCTCTTTTTGTTGAACCATAATAGGGTTTTTGATTTCGACATCAAAAGCCGTAACAGATCCATCCTTAACCTCTTCTCCCCATCCGTTCATTTTTGCATACTCTTTTGCGGCATCGAGGTTTGGAGTAAAATAGATGCCCGAGCCCCATGCCCCTCGGGCGCTTGTGCGAATTTGGCCCTTTCCGTTGAACTTTCCTCCGTGGTATAGAACTGTATCAGCGGGGAGATAATTAATATTATTTTTAACGACTGGTTGAGCAGGTTTTTCAAATCCTGTAGCCTGAGTAAACATGTCCCATCCCTCTTGGGTTTTGGGAAGAATATAAACCTTTCCTCCTTTATCCCACCTTGGAATCAAGTTCTTTGCATCCTTAACGCCGAGATTTGCGCATCCGCCCGTGGCAGCATTGTCTTTGATTGTCTTGCTCGCAAGAGCGCGATCACGCTGTGCGGTGGGATTTGCGCCCACGGCATTGCTTGGACGACGATGGATCAACATGCGATTGATGCTCCCATCGCCATTGTCAATCGTATCAAACCAGATGGTCAGCCCGTAATGCTGAGACTCAAATAGCTCGCCCGTGAATTCACCTGCTGGAGTTGTGAACCAATTGTCAGCTTTTCCGACCGGATAAAAATCTGCATCATTGCGGCCCCATAGCCACGGAACAGATCCAATTGCATTTCCTGACCGATCAAAGAATGTCATCTTTCCGGAATTCTTATCAAGAATCACGAAGGACTTTCCGTTGCTCTTTTTGTCCATATGATGCTGCGCAAGCAATGTAACATCTTGCGGAATATCATATCCATTAGTGTTGATGCCGCCGACAGGGTCGGGCTCAGGCATCTTAACAGGGATTCCATCTACCGAAATTGTTAGATTTTTCAGTATATCGAGCCCTTCTGATGATTCATTTAATTTTTTGTTATAGTCTTGCGAAATTTTGGATGGCTCTGGATCAAATGGCATATTTCCATTCTCTCCAGTATCACCTACCATGATTCTTGAAACAACAGTTTCACGGAAGGCATTATCATCTTCTCGGTATGGGTCTCCATTTTTGAAATTCGCTTCTCTCCATTGTTGCAACTCTGGGGAGATCTTAAATTGCGGAATTGGATTGGTTGCCATCAAGTGTCGCGCCGCTTCGATCTTATAGAGAGCGTCACGTTTAACTGGATCGCCCATATTCTTGTTATATGGATTATGAACAACCGCTCTTGGTTCATCTACGCTCGACCCATTCTCGCCCCCACCCCATGCCATGCCGGCCACATCTGGATGGCTTTTAAAATACTCGTCCAATCCTAATTCTTTGGATGTTTTGACCGGATAACCATACGCAGACTTAATATTGGATGTAGAGGCATCTTCGTTAATATTAATTTTGTTTTCTCCGTCGGAAATATTAGCATCTTCTGTATTGTCTACAAGCGATTGGTTCGGTGTAGAATTTTGAGTCTCGTTTACTTGAATGGTAATTCCTGGAACAAGCTCACTGATGTTCTGCGGAGTAATTTGAACACTTTGAGAAGTGATGTTGGTGTTTGCTCCAAAGGTAACGACTGCGCCAATAGCAAGCGCAGACAACTTGATGGACTTTGCGACCTTCCTGAACAATTCGGCAAGTCGCGCAGAGATTTGTTTACCGGAACTCACTATCCAGTCTGCCATGCTTTCCGAAAACGCTTCCGCTGCCTCATCGCTCCATTCTTCAAATCCAAGCTCTATGGCAGCGTCTTGTTTTTCGGTATCATCAAGCACTTGCTCCGCCACCTGTTTTACTTCTTCTACAGGTGTCGGTTCCAGGGATGCTTCATTTTCGATAATATTATTTTTGCCCATCCCGGCATTTACCAACCCAAGAGTGGTAGCAAGCACGTTGTTTCCATTGTGGCGCATGACGAACTCTGCGCCACCAACATCGGAGATCCATTGCCACGCGCTCTCGAAAATTTCAACGATCTTATCCCATAGCGATTTGCCTTCGTATGGAATCCGTGACATCTGCTCTTGGAATTCCGGATTGGACATGCTTTCGGCAACGAACTCTTCAAGGTTCGTGAATGCATACTCCATGTCGGTGAAGATCTTGGCATCTTTGATATTTTCTTGGGTGATGACAAGACCAGACACATGCTGCATACCTCTGGCGATTACAGCATTGCTATAAACATCAATCAGTCTGCGAAGGTATTCCGGAGTGCTTGGGTCTTGGAATGCTCCAGCCAATCTTGCGCCATAGGTTGCCTCCGGGCGCTGATTGATGAACGTGTTCATGTCTTGAACCGTCAACGAGTGAGCGGTCTCATGCGCCATGGCACGAAGGGACGGTTTTGCGCTTCCAAGATAAATAATATTATCGTTTGGATCGTAATAAGCCTGAGCATCCTCAGCAATTTCCGGAGCATACACAAACACTAATCCGGGGTTCTTGGCCGCGATGTCTCTGACCATGCGATCAAATCCTTTCTTGAGCCTTCCCTTGAATCGCATAGATTGAGCAGCAAAGAAATCTGCTTGAGAAATCTTTTTTCCTTCCTCCATGGCGACCGCTTCATCCAGCTTGCGATTGGCCTCAAGTTGTTGCTGCCATTCCTCTGGCATTCCGACCATGATACGACGAAGATCATCGGCGGCACGAATGGCTTCGACTTCTGCCGCCAGAACACGATCGGATTTCTTGCGCGCATACTTCCCTGAGTCTTGCGGGGCTGAGTATTTGTTGGTCTGTGCTACTGGTTGCGCATAGCGTGAAGGTGCTTCTGCTGGCTGTGCAGGAATTTCTTGCTTTGCCTCCACCGCAGGATTTGGTTCACCTACAGAGGATTGGAACACTTCCGTAATTTCATGGCCAAAATGATACGATTGCGTTCCGTCTTCGTTCTCCCATAGCTCTACAGGAGTGAGGCCAACCGCAGGATCGTTACTGATACTTGTTACAGAGGACTTGGCAAACTTTCCTTTATTCTTTCCGGCAGTGTATTTGACGCCCGCCTTGTCCTTGTCAATCCTTTCGATCCTCATCGGGTCTCCACCTTCTGTGGCAACCATGTCGAGATTTCCCGTCCCTTTGGTATCGACATAGAAAGTGGTAGAGCTTTTGGGCTTTAGGCCGGGATCATTATGTCCTTCGATCTGAGCCTTATCCCGTGTGGTTGTTCCGTCGTCATGGACCTGATAAACACTTCCCTTTGCAGTAACGAAGCTTTGGACCTTCGGGACTTCGTTAATATTATTTTTCTGCTCGGGTGCGACCGGGGCGCTTTGCTCACCGTATTTCCCGGAGTCCGGAGGATTGTGGTATCTTCCGTCATCATCGGGCTGGACTGTATATTTTCCGGTCTCTGGTGCCGGATTTGTGTATTTTCCACTTTCCGCAGGAGCTTCGTATCGACCTTCATCAACCACATCGTTCGGATTCGCTGATTGCTTTTTCTTGGCCTCAGCCTCCATCTCGGCTTGTGCGGCTTCCAGTTCTTTGGATGCTTGTTCAGCCTTATCTTTGCGCTTGATCATCTCAGAGGAGAGATGGTATGCCTGCTTGTATTGACCGTTAGCAAGCAGATCGTAAATTTGCTTTGTTCCGCTTTCCTCTTGAATCTGGTCAAGATTTCTCCGAGTTTCTCCAAGTTGAAGCTGCGTAGCTGTAGCATAGTTTGGAGTGATCTTTGATTCTCCCGTAGGAGTCTGGATAACCTCGGTCTTTCCTTTTCCTCCGCCAAGCGTATTAGGAAGATCAAATCCAGCGGTCATGCCTCCACCGATGACGGCACCAAGCAGGAATGAATTCATGCTCTCTTTTGCGGTCGGCAAATACTTGTCATTTCCAGTCACAAGGTAGGGACCATAAGCAGCAGTGTAATCTCCTGCGGCTTCCGACAATCCTTCTCCAAGCGCGTTTTTTGCGTAATCGAACAAGCGTCCTTTTGCGGATTGCTCTGCCATAAGTGACGCAAGCATAGCGCGCTTCTCTACGGTAGATCCAGCAGAGAACACTTTGTTGACATGCGCGGGCATGATTCCAGACGCAAGGATTCGATCTGACAATGCGTCAATGGTCGCAGCAGGAGTGGCTGCCCATCCTGCTTGCGAAGCAGTCTCTTCGTCGAGCCCCGCATCAATGGCATTTTTATAGCCTTCATTGTAGCGCATGATTCCATTCGTCAACAATGATCCAGTGGTTCCGATGGCCTCTGCCGCAGCGGCAGTTCCGCCTAGACCTTTTGTAGTCAATGCGAGTCCTGCAATAATGGCGACGGATGCAAATCCAGATCCAACGCCTTGTGAAAGCTGATTGGTGAAGAATTCGTCATCATACTCAGGATTCTCTGTGAAGTAACGACGGATTCCATCCGCTGTATCGGTCGCCCCAACACTTTCTGCAAGTGTTGCGAGAAACCCTTCTCCAAGGGATGAGGCCATAGAACGGATGCGCCCTTTACCCTCTCCGTTGACGCGCCGATCCAATTCATCAATGGACTTGTTGAGGAAATATTCCGTATCCTCCTTCATGGTTGGATTGGACTTCGCAAGCTCGGGGATCTTGTTGCGGAACTCCTCCAACTTCGTATTCTTCTCGGTCAATCCAAGATCCTTGAATCCGGGTTCTTGGTTTGGAAAAATAATATTATTTAAATCGGGAATCGCCCGACCACGACCAGTTCCGCGAAGAAATCGCCTGTTGGTTGCCTCAGTGATGTAATCAACATCCTCTTGAGGAACATCTGGATTCTCTTCGAGATAAGCATCACGAACACCTTTGATGCGAGCTTGCTGCGCGCTATCGTCCAATTGATGGAATTCCGTAGAGGAAATGAATCCATCCAGTGCTTGCTTGTATTGAGAAAGGTCCATGTTATTTCGAGGTATTAAGTGCTTGAGAAATTGTTGCGGTTGCGAGAGCGGCATAAAGTTCTTTAAGAACCTCTTGCCTCATACCCTTGTCTTTGACTTTATCGACATGTTTTGCTATGTCTTCCGCGGATGAAAATTGAGATTTTGCGCCAAAGTAGATCACCTGTTTCTGGGGTTCCGTCTTGTAGTTTCCACCGGGAGCCGAAATGAATCCTTGTGTCGGCTTGTCCATTCCAAGTTGCTCTGCGGTAAAGTCACTCAATGGCACTTCGGTGATCTTTGATTTGTCGAGTTTTTCAAACAACTTGCGGATCTTGTTTTCCGTAACAACTTCTCCGACGCTGCCCACGGCATCGACCCCCTTCTGAATTCGATCACGAATGTCAATCTTGGTTTTGTCGTTAGGTTCTTCGTCGCGGTGATTTCCTGCCCACCAATTCAAGTCAAGCAATTGAAACTCTGTGCTTTCGTCTGAAATTGGTTTTTCGTCTTTGCCTTTTTTGCTATCTACCGCAATAGAGGCAATATCAGCCAACCGATTCAAAACTTTCGCACCCTTCAAGTCCATTTCATTTTCAGCCTTATAACCAAGTCTCGGCTTGGGCTCGGGGTTCGAGTAAAGATCTTGCTTTCCTTGCTTGTTTTCTGGTTTTTCTTGGGTTGGCCCACTGTAAGCCTCCGGAGTGCCATACTTGTTTTGAGCATAATTTGCGCGAATCAGATTGTTTGTGCGTTCGGCAGTTGTGATGGTATTGTTGTTTGCCTCCAGTTCTTTCCGTGCGGCGGCTTTCTCTTCTTCCGATACTTGATCACTGTATTGAACATTCATCAATTGCTGATTGCGAGAGCGGAGCTTTTCAATCGTCTTTTCATTGTCTTGATACTGCATCCTCCCGATAGCAAGCGTTCCAAATTGATCGCCAAAAACCTGACCTCCGATCTTGGTACCAAAATCAGTGAAGTCGTTGTTTGACATGGTAAGCGAAGTCATGGCAAGCGCGCCAATATTCTTCTTCACAACCGGATTCCGCATCTCATACGCCTTTCCTAGTTGCGGTGAGATTGCATTGTATAAATTTTGCGTCTCCGCATTCCAATCGCTTCCCTCTGGCATTTTCTGACCAGCATACTTTGAGTTGATGGTATTCAGACCTTGTTCAAATTTACCGGCATCAAATTTACCCCCATTGAGCAAATGGGATTGCCACTGAGCGCGATACCTCAAATAGTCTTGTGCGTGCTGAGGATTTCCTGTAGCCAGAATTTCTCTACCGGCAAGATCATTGTATGTTGAGAATATTGCATTGGCATTCTGCAAATCATTTTCGCGTGTGTATTTTTCAATACGAGCTTTCTCTGCTTGCATTTGCAGCATGTATGATTGAGCCTTCAATGGCATTAGTGATCGCTCTATTGCAACCTCTTCTCCACGAAGCTTGCTGTCGATCTGCATTTTTTCAATTGTCGCGTCGTGCATTCTTGCCTGCTCGATTGCATCTGCTGTCTTTGCAGTCATCTGAACAGCGAACTCTCCAGCGCGTTGAGTTGTCTCAATTTGCTGTGACATAGCGCGGTCGATGCGATTAAATGCATCGCTTGATACCTGTGCCGCGCTGTTGATAAGTTGGATTGTTTCTCCGGCCATAAAAAAATAATGTTATTTATGCTCTGACGATGGATGCGCCTACACTCGAAAGAATGCTGCTGCTTGGATAGTTGTATCCGATTGGAGGGAGAACCATGGTAGATGGATCTGAGTTAAATGTTGGCGCGCTATTGCTCGGCTTGGCGGGGGCATAAGATGATCCACCTCCGTATTCTCCATAGTTTGGGATGTAGCTAGGAATTTGGTATCCGCCAATGAATTCCATTCCATTGGAAGGAAGATCAGGAGGGGGAGCGCCAAGGGTATCAAATGCTGGCCCGGTTCCTCCGGAAGCCCATCCACCGCCACCGCCACTAGATAATCTGGTTGCGCTGGGTATCGCATACGTCGGTATCGTATAATTGCTGGTCACTGGAGCGCGATTAGCAACCGCATTCTGATTCGCGGCTTGTGTCTTTGCAACATCAAGATAACCCTGCTGGATGCCCATGGTTTGCGAGCCCAAGCCATAACTGGTAATTGCGCTTCCGATTTGCATTCCAGCGTTGCCCATTGCCACAGCGCCCATTCCCTCGGTTGCAGCCTTACCAAGACGATAGTTTGCCACGTTGCTTACGCGGGTCCGATCCATCTGGTATCCAGTATTGAACTTCTGATCCATGATGCCGAACTCTGCACCCAGCAATTTGTTTGCTTCATTGCTAAGGAACTCACTGATGCCTACCGAAGTCTGGATGCCTTGGCCGCGCATAGCCAATTGCGTATTGGCGGCAAGCTCAGCATAGCTTCCTACTGGAGAGCCTGTTCCGACTGTATTGATAAGAGCATCGGACATATTTTGCTTCAACTGGTCTTCAAACGCAGTGAAGTTTCCTGCCGCCAATTGAGAGAAATCGCTTTGGGCTTTTCTAAGATTCTTAAGCGTATTCGTATCTCCGAATGCGCCAGTGCTTTCAAAACGATCAAAGATGCCGCCAAGATTTTTAAGCTTGCGGTTCTTGCTCTTGATCATTTTGTCAAGATTGTTGGTTTGACGCTCATACAGAAGATCCTCGTTTTCAGCATTTGAGGCATTTGCTGCCCCAATTGCCTCAGCGTTTTTCTTTGCGCCATATGCCGATACTCCAGCGCCAACTGCTGTGATTGCTATACCTGCTACTGCTACCCATGCCATAGTATTAATTGTTTAGGAGTTTCTTAAAAAATAATGTTATTTTCTGAACAACGGAAAGTCTTGAGCGATCAAATTCTTCATAGCTATCAGCTATTACAAATTTCTCGATCTTTTTCAAATCTTGTGTATTTGTTGGGTTATGATGGACGGTCACCCACACAAGATCCGTGACCGCAAACAATGCCCGTTTCACGCCTGCTTTGGAAATCATGACTTTTGGTCCAGTGATTTCCTCAGGTCCATCTTCTGTAATCATTCTTACAGTTCCAGACATAAGAAAATTTGGATGATCGTGTCTATGTATTTTTCCAACAAGGGGTGTTCCTGCCGGAATCATAATTTCTCTCACATAGATTCCATCTGTGAAACGATGCGTAAGAGGGCATCTGTCGGAATCGCCAATCACAGATCCTTCTTGGATCTTGAGATATTCCTGCATTCCGATAATGCTTTCCCTTGATATGGATTTTGTAATTTCCATCAGTATCTGAGTATTCCGAGGTCTCCGTCGTATATTCCCTCGACTTGGATTTGATTGTCAACCGCTGGTTCCTCTTCCCTCTTTTCTTTTTCAAGGACAGCGATCCCCTGCATGAAGTAATTGGCTCCCGTCTCAGGCTGTTCCTTATAATACATGAAGTAGATGGATTTTGCAAGAGAAATCAGCGCCTCCTCATTTGAAATCATAAGCGTATCCGTATCGCTTGTGATCTTTTCTTGCTGAGCAATCTTGAAGATGGAATGCAAAACATTTTGTCCGCACAATTCGTTGGGGACGAGATACTTTTTGTAAGAGGAAAACCGCTGGTTGGGCTCCATTCTTGCAATCATTCTTCCTGATCCAGTGTTGTCAATTGCGATGACCTCAATGGGTGTTCTTGTGACGGTCTTTGAAATGGCGTCGATTGAGGTAAACTTGATGTTGTTGATGTAGGTGAATCCTGCACCAATCGCTATCTCTGCACCCTTGATGCTTACAACGTCATCTGTATTGACGGAGCATCCGCAACAATTGGATTGATCTTGGTTCTTGTAAGTATAGACCTGATTGCCATCTTCGTATCCACCAGAGATATACAATTTTTCACCAAGACCGGGAGTCCCGATTGGACGGACGCCAATACGAATCCCGTCGGAAAAATTAATATTATATTTGTTGAAATAGGGAATAGATCCAGTCAGATAGACATCCCGATTCCACTTGCACTTGGGGGTATCGCGGACATCACCAAATCCGTTGCGGTGAAACATAAAGTAGGAGTCCTTGACATGAACTGGCTTTCCGTGGATATTGATGGCCAGCAGATTTGGATGAGTTGGCGGACCCATGAAGTAATTCTGTCCAGCTTCGTCCTTGTAAACATTCACAAAGAACTCTTTGGTCATTCCAAGCCAGCGACCTTCGGACCATGCTTTGTTGATGGCAAGGCCAAGAATTTCATAAATGTCCTTCTTGTCGGAAGGCCAGTTTTTTTCGATAAATTTTGAGACTAACTCTCCTGCAACTGATGCGATCATGGTATTACGGATTGAAGATTACCCAAACACCTTTGTCTGGAGCAGTCAGCTTGTAGTCGGTGAGTTCCGTTTCACTAAGCTCGCGCATGTATTGCGGAACCGTGCTTGCTGATTTTGTCCACAAAAGAGGGATGCCTGGAGGATACTGATAGATAATAGAATAAACATCACCTGTGGGCAATCCGAGTCCGATAGGCTCACTCGTCTTGATCCAGATCTTATTCTGATCATTCCCTGTAGGCTGCAGATCTGAATAAATAATTTCCTGAGTTTCCGCAATCTTTGACGCGTCAATGCTCAGAATCCTAGAAAGCCAGATAGCCAATTCGTATGGGGTGGAGATCCCCTCCCATGAAGATTGACGCTCAACCTGTGATGCTACCCTGATAGGTATGGTTTGATTGCTCATGTTAGTGAATGTTGTATCCGTAATCTTTGCGATAGGAATATTCTACGATTTCGGTTTCGGTTTCAGTTTTGATGGTTTTGTCGGTATCGGCCAGCGTTCCAACAAGCAGGAATGAATTGAGATTGATTGGACCTTTAAACTCAAACCTGTATTGCATGGACAGGAATGCGCTTCCAGACGAATGGCATGGCGCAAACTTCTCTGACCCCACATTGACCATGGATCGTGTTTGCGGCTTGTTCAGCGTAGGGACAAACACTCCGTTTTCAATCTTTGTTCTACCAACAAGGTGATCGGTTTTGTGCATGCATGTCCACTCACCATGGCTCTCCGGACGAGAAAATAATGTTATTTTTACAGTCCTGTCGATCGTGCCAAGCCTATAGGATCTGCGGTCAGCCTTCTTTGGCATGAATGGGTTGGCAAGATTGTATGCCCTTGTTTCGATGAATCCCTCAATCTCCACGACATTGCCATTCTGGTCCACATCATAGTTGGAAAGCTCGTCCATCACATACAGTCTGTTGGACTCGTCCGCATCGTGCGAATGAACAAATAGCTCATCCTTGTCCGATGATACTACGGTAAGGCACCAAGGACGTATGCCGGTGAATACAGATTCAAACCGTCTTGGTAGTTGCCCTTGATTGATATACGAAATAGAAGGACACATCGAAAGGATGCCGTTCCAGAAAATGAACCCGTCTTTGTTCAGCGAGGGCGTTACGGTTGTATAGAGTCTTCTATTGCATGCTCTTGTGTAGCATTTGTCCAGCATCCAGTCTGCATCATTCGAGAGATAGTAGGACGCCTCGATGG
>SXGT01038715.1_pt1 | contig 12270 bp, 12 predicted proteins | sample 3176221 | NCBI WGS metagenome assembly SXGT01 (sample SAMN11356862, study PRJNA531348) | freshwater metagenome | isolation source: freshwater sample F1-120 | place: China: Fuxian Lake, Yuxi | collected 2017-12-25
GTCCGCCTCGAGCTGCTCGACGGCGGCGCCTGGCGCGAGCTGGGCGCCGGCGCGACCGACGACGACGGCCGGCTGCGCACGCTCACCCCGCCGGGGCCAGTCGCGCCCGGCCGCTACCGCATCGGCTTCGACACCGGCGCGTACTTCGCCGCGTGCGGCACGCCGGGGTTCTTCCCGGTCGCCGAGATCCAGTTCGAGATCGTCGACGGCGCCGCCCACTACCACGTGCCGCTGTTGCTCAGCCCGTACGGCTACTCGACCTACCGCGGGAGCTGACCGATTGACCGCGCGCGCCGCTTGGCGTGCAATGCGGCCATGCGAACCACGATGATGATCGCGCTGGCGGTGGCCGTGCTCGGCTGCGGCGGCAAGAAGTCGGATGGCGGTGGCGGCGGCGGCGGTGGCGGCAAGGCCAAGGACGCGGATCCCGCCGCGGCCAACGCGGCGGTGCCGGCCGAGCTCAAGGGCAAGCTCGAGTTCGACACCGCCAAGGACGCCAAGGACAACGTGGCCTGGGTGAAGCCGAAGGGCTGGAAGGAGGGCGCGATCCCCGGCATGGTCAAGCCGCCCGACGACGCCAACCTCGGCTTCATGACCAAGTACGCGGTTGGCACCAACTGCGACGGCACCTGCGAGGCCAAGGACTGGGCCGCGACCGTCGACAAGGTCGAGTTCGCTCAGCTCGCGAGCGCGGGTACGGTCGAGAAGGACGAGAAGGGCGACGGCACCCGCACGATGGTCGTCGCGATCGGCGATCGCAAGGACCTGCGCATGGCGTGGTGGAAGACCGGGGCCAAGCGCTACGTCAGCTGCAGCGCCACGCTCGAGAAGGAGATCGCGCCGGCGCTGGCCGCGTTCGAGGCCGCCTGCAAGGCGACCGTCACCGGCCTGTAGCTCGCCCGCTGACCTGATACTGCCGACCCCGACGATCGGATGGGGATCGTCAGGTCCGGATTGCGACGATCGGAGGGGGATCGGCAGGTCCGACGATCGGATGGGGATCGTCGGGTCCGGATTGGCAGGTCCGACGATCGGATGGGGATCGTCAGGTCCGCGACGATCGGATGGGGATCGTCAGGTCCGACGCGACGATCGGATGGGGATCGTCGGGTCCGACGGGATCGCTACTGCGCTGCGGCGGTGGCGGCGGCGGCGGCGGCGCGGGCCTTGCGGCCCTCGAGGATCTTCACGAACGAGCGGCCGCGGATCTCGTCGAGGGTGAGCCCGGTGGCCAGGGCCTCCTCCTCGGTGACCGCGCCGCACGAGATGCCGCGCAGGAAGTAGTTGAGCAGGCCCTGGCCGGTGGCGGCGTCGTCGAACACGTCCCCGATCAGCGTGGCCTGGGCGGCCTTGTCGACGAAGTTCTTGAGGCGCAGCGACGCGGCGGCGGCGCCCTCGAGGAAGAAGTTGTAGACGGTGCCGTAGCGCGTCGGCAGCTGCGCGGGGTGCAGGTCCCAGCCCTGGTAGAAGCCGGTCTCGAGCGAGTGGCGCACGTCGGCGGCGTGCAGCCGCCACGCCGCGTGGACCGCGTCGAGGTTGGCGCGCTGCTGGGCGTCGGTGAGCGTGCCGCCGGCCGGCGCGCGGTGCGGCGCGACCGGCATGATCACGGTGGCGCCGTCGGACAGCGCCACGCCGGTCTGGGCGAACGACACCTTCATCATGTGCTTGGCGAAGTCGCACGCCGACGCGCTCATCTTCTGGTGGGCGGCGGTGATGTCGCAGTTCGCGGTGTAGTCGTAGGTGCCGAAGTGCGCGCCGGTCATGCGCCCGGCGGCGGCGTCGAGCAGCCGCGGCAGCATCGACCGCCCCTTGGGGTCCATGATGCAGTGGGTGGTCTCGACCATGATCTCGACCTTGAGCGAGCCGGCGGGGAGGTCGAGCTTCTCCTCGAGCTCGCCGAACAGCCACACCAGCGTCTCGACGTCGTCGACGCTGGTGATCTTGGGCAGCGTGACGACGAAGTTGGCGGGCAGCGCGCCGCCGGTGGCGCCGACCAGCTCGGTCAGGAACAGATCGAGCGTGCGGATCGACCGCGGCGCAAGCTCGCGCGAGTACGGCTTGACCCGGATGCCGAGGAACGGCGGCAGCGTGCCGGCGGCCAGGCCCTTGGCGACCTCCTGCGCGGCGGCCACCGCGTGGCCGTCCTCCTCGGCGTCGGGGCGGATGCCGTAGCCGTCCTCGAAGTCGATGCGGAAGTCTTCGACCGCCTCGCGGGCCAGCTTGGCGGCGACCCGCTCGTGGACCGTCTTGGCCAGGTGCGCCGGCGCGCCGACGACGCTGGCGAACTGCTCGGGGTCGGCGCCGTAGGTCTCGAGCGCCCGGCGCGCGAGCTGGCCGAGCTTGCCGGCGGTGTCGGCGGTGAACAGGTGGGCGCCGCCGTAGACCGTGTGCACCGGCTGGCGAGCCCCGGAGTCGCCGAGGTAGCGAGCCGCGACCTGATCCTGGGCGGCGTGGATGCGAGCGAGCGCCTTGGCCAGACGCTTCGACGACAAGGACGTGCGCGGCGTGGTCATCGGCCGCTGTATATCACGGGCCGTCGGTGACCGAGCGGCGGGGCCGTCGGTGACCGGGGTTCGGCGTCAGGGCGTGGCGCCGATCGCGTTCATCATGCACTTGGCGTAGGCCTCGGCGATCGCGGTCGCCTGCTGGAGCTGCGCGTCGCTGGCCTTGGTGTCCTTGTACTTCTCGCCCGCGGCCATGAACTGCTGGGTGACGCGGTCGGCGCATGCCTTGTCCCGGCACGCGCACATCTCGTCGCGCAGCGCCCCCAGCTCGGCGATCGCCGGAGCGGCCTCGGCGTCGCCGGGGGCGCCGACCTTGGCCGCGCAGTCGTCGAACGCGGCGTTGGCGGTGTCCCGGGCGCGCTGCTGATCCTCCGAGAGCGTCACGCCGGGGTGGGGCGCGGTCAGCCATGCCTCGCGCGCGTCGGTGACCTGCGCGACGCAGGCGGCGTCCTGGCACGCGCACATCTGGTCGCGGAACTCCTCGACCTGCTCGACCACCGCGCGCGCGGCCGGATCCTGGTTGGGATCCATCGGCTTCGGTGCCTGCTTGCTGCAGGCGCCGAGGACCACCGCGAACGCGACCACCCCGAGCTTCTTCATCGGCCCGACGATACCAGACTCACGGCTGCGGCATCATCGTGCTCAGCATCGAGGTGATGGCCTCGAGCTGCGCGTTGGAGATGCGCGCCACCACCCGCAGGCCGTCGGAGGTCTTGCCCAGCCGCACCGCCTTCATCGCGTCCTTGAGCGGTTGCATCGACGGCGGCAGCCGGCCCAGCTCGCTGCGCGCCTGCTTCCAGCCGCTGACCACGCGGTCGGCGCCGCCGTCGGCGCGGACGTCGACCGTGACGTCGAACGCGAGGCCGTCGCTGATGTCCATGCCGCCGTAGACCAGGCCGACCTGGTCGCGCCACGGGGTGCCTTCGCCAGAGCCGACGAAGAAGAACGTGCGCGAGCGATCGACCTTGGCCAGCCACCCCGCCATCCGGGGATCGTTGGCGAGGTTGGCGGTGGCCAGCGCCGCCTGATCGCGCTCGAGGTCGGCGCGCGCGAGGTCGACCGCCACCGGCTCGATCGCGCCCGGCTCGATCCGCAGGCTCACCAGCGTGTACACGCCGCCCGGCACCGCCAGGTACGGCATCGCCAGCGTGAGCCCGGCGCGGTCCTCGAGCGTGACGGTCAGGAACTTGCCGTCGGGATCGGTGGCGACCGGCAGGCCGGCGTCGCTCGCGCACTTGCCGAACCCGCCGAGGTCGATGCCCTTCATGTACATCGCCATCCGCAGCACGCCGTCGCGGAAGCCGCCGGAGCCGGCCATCGTGAAGTTCGAGCGGGCCAGGCAGGCGTTCCACTTGGCCGACACCGGATCCATCTGCTTGGACATCCGGCCGAGCGGCGAGTTGGCGGTCCAGTCCTGCAGCCCGAAGTAGTTGCCACCGAACACGACGTCGCCACCGGCCGGCAGGCGCGCGAGCAGCTCGGCCTCGCTGGCGGTCAGCTTGCCCGAGCCCTTGGCGGCCGGCATGCGGCCTTCCTTCTCGCAGCCGCTCGCCGCCAGCGCGACACACACGATCATCCAGGGGGCCTTCATCCGGGCGTTGTTAACACGCGCGGGGAAGATCGCCGGGGCCGGCTTCGTAGATCCGATCGACCCCGCGACGCGGTGACGCGATCTGTGATCTCAGGCACTTGCGATACGCGCTCGATCCTCGGCCTTGACGGAATTGCGTTTGAAAGGCATTTTCAAATTCGAAGGCGCCCATGATCGTCTGCCTCTGCCACGCCGTCCGCGACCGCGACCTCGACGCCGCCATCGCCGAGGGTGCGTCCACGGTGGAGGAGGTCGGCCGCGCCTGCGGCGCGGGCACCGGCTGTGGCGCGTGCATCCCCGACGTGGAAGATCGCCTCGCGCACGGTAACGGCTGCGGCGATTGCCCCCGCTCTCTCGCCTCGGTAAGGTCGCGCACCACCGAAGCGAGGGACGCCGCACCATGAAGGGTCACGCCGAGGTCATCGACCTCCTCAACGAGCTCCTCACCAACGAGCTCACCGCCATCAACCAGTACTTCATCCACGCCAAGCTGTGCGCCAACTGGGGCTACCAGAAGCTGGCGGCCAAGGTGCGGGCCGAGTCGATCGACGAGATGAAGCCCGCCGCCGAGGTCATCGAGCGGATCCTGTACCTCGAGGGCATCCCCAACCTGCAGCGGCTCGGCCGGCTGCGGGTGGGTGAGACCGTGTCCGAGCAGTTCGACGCCGACCTGGCGCTCGAGCACACCGCGATCGGCAAGCTCAACGAGTGGATCGCCACCTGCCGCCGCCTGGGCGACAACGGCACCGAGGCGCTGCTGACCAAGATCCTGGTCGGCGAGGAAGAGCACACCGACTGGCTCGAGACCCAGGTCGAGACGATCAAGCAGATCGGGCTGGCCAACTACCTCGCCCAGCAGCTGTGACCGCGCCCGGTCACATCGCGTAGCTGATGTAGAACTGCCCCTGCGCGGCGGCCTCGGGGCTGACCTCGAGGTGGTTGGTGGTCGGGTCCCAGGTGTCGCGATCGGCCTCGTACACGGCGCTGTAGTTGCCCATGACGTGGGTGCGCAGGCTGGCGCCGAGGCTGGTCTTGCCGAGCCGCAGCTCGCCGCCGAAGCCGACGAAGCCGAGCGGCAGCGCGCGGCTGTCCTCCATGGTGTCCATGCCGCTCTGGAAGCGGAACTGGGTCATCTCCAGGCCGACCCCGAGCTGGGCGTAGCCGACGAACCGGCGGGTCTCGACGATGGTGGCGCCGGCCGCGACGGTCATCAGCCCCGACAGCCGGCTGCGCGACTCGCCCTCGGGCACGTCGGCGCTGCCGGTGGGGAAGCCCTCGGTGAAGTACACGTCGGCGCCGCCCTCGGCGAAGAAGCGGCCGAGCGGGCGGCGCGCGAACACGCCGACGCCGTTCATGCGGCACGAGTCCCAGGCGACGTGGCCGGTCGAGTCGACCGAGTCGGGGTTGCGGAAGCCGTAGCCGCCGACCCGGGCGCCGACGGTCATCGGGCCGCGATCGGCGGCGGCGGGCGCCGCGGCGGCGGCGAGGGACAGGGCGATCAGGACGCGGTGGCGCATGGGCCACGACCAGAGCAACGCGCGGGCCGGGGCGATCGTCAGCGCGGGTTGGCGGCGGCGTGAACCGGCGGTCACGATCGCTGGCGGATCTCGCGACGGGCGTGGCCGGATCCGGCGCGGCCACGGTGGTGATCCGCGTCGCACCGGCGTGCGAACCGGGGGCCTGGCGCTGGCCGCGGCGACGCCCGGCCGCGATAGTGCGACATGGCCCGCCGCGCCCTCGCGATCCTCACGCTGGCCGTGGCGTGCGGCGAGCCCGGCGGCGGCCCGATCGACGCGGGGCGGGTCGACGCGACCGAGGACGGCGGCGACGGCGGTGATCCGTTCGCGTGCGTGCCGACGATCGGCAGCCCGACCGCGCCGCCGGAGCTGGTGGCGATCCGCAGCGGCGACCCCGACGGCGTGGTGCTGACCGACGGCGCGGTGGTGCCGATGATGGCGCCGCCCCAGGGTGGGATCATCCTGCTGGTCGGGGTGCGGGCCCGGAACGTCGACGGCTGCGCGCTGCAGCTCACCGCGGCGCTGCGCGATCCCGGCACCAACCAGGTCATCGCGATCGAGTCGCGGCCGGCGCAGCTGCGGCTGGGCGGCGGCGGCTGGGGCGTGCCGGTCGAGGCGCAGTTCTTCTCGATGGCCAACCTCGCGGTGTGCCCGGCGGCCGCCGCCACCCGCGACGTGTTCGATCAGCCGTGGCGGCTCGAGCTGACGATCGACGATCGCGGCCGGCAGGCCACCACCGCGGTGACGATCGCGCCGAGCTGCGCGGGCGTCGATCCGATCTGGGACTGCCCGTGCCAGTGCGCGGCCGACTACCAGCCCGGCACGTGCAGCAACCCGCCCGGCGGCGGTGGCTGACCGCGGCTGATTTGACAGCGCGCGCGCCGCGGGCGATGACCCCGGCATGCTCGGAATCGATCTCACTGGCAAGCGCGCCCTGGTCGCCGGCGTCGCCGACGACGGCGGCTTCGGCTTCGCGATCGCCAAGGCCCTGGCCGAGGCCGGCGCCACCGTCGCGGTCGGCACCTGGCCGCCGGCGCTCACGATCTTCCAGACCATGCTCAGCCGCGGCAAGTTCGACGCGTCGATGACGCTGGCGAGCGGCGCCAAGATGGGCTTCGCCAAGATCTACCCGCTCGACGCCGAGTACGATCGGCTCGACGAGGTGCCGGCCGAGGTCAAGGACTCGCGGCGCTACCGCGAGTGCGGCGACTTCACGATCCACGGCGTCGCCGCGCAGATGCAGGTCGACTTCGGCGGCGTCGACATCGTCATCCACAGCCTGGCCAACGGCCCCGAGGTGAAGAAGCCGCTCACCGAGACCAGCCGCAAGGGCTACCTGGCGGCGCTGTCGGCCTCGGCCTACTCGTTCGTGTCGATGGTGCAGGCGTTCGGGCCGATCATGCCGGCCGGCGGGTCGTTCCTGTCCTTGTCGTACATGGCCAGCCAGCGGGTGGTGCCGGGCTACGGCGGCGGGATGTCGTCGGCCAAGGCCGCGCTCGAGAGCGACACCCGCACGCTGGCCTACGAGGCCGGCCGCGCGTGGGGCCATCGGGTCAACGTGATCTCGGCGGGGCCGTTCGCGTCGCGCGCGGCCTCGGCGATCGGCTTCATCGATCAGATGGTCGACTACGCCCAGCGCAACGCGCCGATCGCCAGGCCGATCACCGCCGAGGACGTCGGCGCCACCGCGGCGTTCCTGGCGTCGCCGCTGGCCGCGGGCATCACCGGCACCACGGTGTACGTCGACATGGGCTTCCACAGCATGGGCCTCGCGGTCGATCGCGAGGGCGCCAAGCCGGCCTGAGCCGGGCCGCGGGCTACTTGCCCTGGCCCTTGCCGGCCGCGCGTTGCGCCAGGAGCGCGCGCTGCTCCGGCGACAGCTGGGCGTCGCAGGCGTAGAAGGCGGGCTGATCGGGGGCGGCGGCGAAGCAGGCACGCGCCGCCGCGCTCCAGCGATCCTCGGTGCACGCGCGCACCATGCTGTCGCGCATCGGCGCCAGCAGGCCGCGCACGCCGGTGCGCTCGGCCGCGGTCAGCTCGGTCGACTTCTCGACCTCGGCGTGGCCCAGCTCGTAGAAGCGATGGCCGACCTCGCCGCAGGTGCGCTCCCCGGCCGGGTGGCGCTTGCACGCGGTGACCAGGCACAGCGCGGCGAGGACGAGCGAGGTACGCACGGGTCGGTTATCGAAGCCGCGGGGCCGCGAGTCAAGAAATCCGAAGCTAGACGAACCCAGGTCACGCACCGGCGCTGGCGTCGGGCGCCCTGGTCACGGGTCGGGGACGAGCGCGGGCAGCGACGTCGCGATCGTGAAGCTCTGCTCGGCGGGCGCCGGGGTGACCTTCACCATCTTGCACTTCACCGGGAGGTCGGCGGCGTGGGTCTGGAAGTACTGCATGCCCTGCATCGGTGGCAGCCCGGCGGGCAGCACGGCCGCGCACAGGCTGTAGTCGCCGGGCCGGGTGCTGGCGAACGTCGCCGGCCGCCCACCGAACAGGATGCCGAAGGTCGTGGTGCCCTGCTGCTGCTGGGCGGCGACCAGGGCGAGCTCGTCGGCGTTGGCCGCGGTCACGCTGCCGCTGAGCAGCCAGGCCGCGCCGCCCTGGACGTCGCCGTTGTCGGCGGTGACGGTGGCGTTGACGGTGATCGCGCCCTTGTCGACGGTGAGGTCGACGGTGGCCGGCTTGTCGATGTCGACCTTGACCTGCTTGGAGTAGAACGACATGCCGCGCATCGGCGTGCCCAGCATCGCCGAGACCTTGTAGGTGTCGGGCGCCAGCTTGTCGAAGCGGAACGTGCCGTCGGCGCCGCTGGCGACCGAGTACATCGCGTTGGGGGTGTTGACCGACTGCGCGCTGACGATGGTGTCGGCGGCGGGGCCGGCGTCGTCGCTGACCTTGCCGGCCAGCACGCCCCAGCCGGCCAGCACCAGCTCGAGCGACTGCTCGTTGGGCGCGCCGCGCACGATCCGCAGCGCCGCCGAGCGGCCGAAGTCGGGGTGCTCGGCGACCACCGCCAGCGGCGCCGGGCCCAGCCCCGACAGCCGGAACTTGCCCTCCTCGTCGGTCACCGCCTCCTTGTTGCCGGCGCGGCCCGGCGGGCCGCCGAACGCCGCGGTGTTGGAGCTGCCGGTGCCGAAGATCTGGCCGCCGGCGTAGACCGTGGCGCCGACCACCGGCTGGCCCTTGAGCGTGACCCGGCCGGCGATGACGCGGCCCTTCTTGACCACGATGTTGCCGGCGTCGGCGACCTTGCCCTCCTCGACGGTCACCTCGACGGTCTTGGGATCGAACTCGGGGCCGCGGACGGTGAGCGTGTACTTCCTCGGCGCCAGGTCGCGCAGCTCGAAGCTGCCGTCCTTGGACGCCACCGGATCGCTGGCGAAGCCGACGCCGACCGCGAACGGCGTCGGTACGGTGCCGTCGGCGAACGCCACCTTGCCCTTGATGCCGCCGTCGGCGGGCAGGACGATCCGCAGGTTGGTGGTGCCGGTCTGGGCCTTCTCGCCGTCCATGCCGAACATCCGGCCGCGGTTGCCGGCGGAGCGGCTGGCCCGCACGTTGTACGTGCCCGGGGCCAGGCCGACGATCTTGAACTCGCCCCCGGCGTTGGTCAGCTCTTGCGGCATGCCGCGCAGCCGGAACTGCGCCGGATCACCGCCGGTGCCCGAGCGGAAGTCGGGGAACGCCGACACCTGCACGCCCTCGAGGGGCTCGCCGGCCTTGTCGACCACGACGCCGGCGATGGTGCCGGTCTGATCGATCGTGATGACCACGTCCTTGACGTCGCCGCGCGTGGCGTCGACCGCGACGTTCTTCGACGACCCGGTCTCGGCGATGGCCACCGCGTCGAGCGCCTTCTTGGGCAGCCCGCGCACGACGAAGGTGCCGTCATCGTCCGAGAACACCTGGCGCGGCTCGGCGCCGATCATGCCGCGGCTGGCGACCGCGACCCGCACCCGGGCGCTGGCCACCGGCGCGCCGGCGCCGTCGACCACCTTGCCGGCCACGGTCGCGCCAGCGGAGAGCTTGATCTCGACGTTGTCGACCGCGCGGCTGCCGTCGAGCGTGACGATCGCGCTCGAGCCGGGCGCGAAGCGCTCGTGGCGGGCGACGAAGCGGAAGCTGCCCGCCGGCAGGGCGGGGAAGGCGAAGCGCCCCGCGGTGTCCGTGACGACGCCGTCCTTGCGTTCGTCGGCCTGCACGTTCCAGTCGGACGCGCCGGAGTACACCACGCGCGCCCCCGGCACCGGCTGGCCGGCCTCGTCGATGACCCGGCCCGCGACCGCCGCGCCGGCGACCAGCGCCAGCGTCAGCTCGACCGCGCCAGCGCCGACCTGCGTGAACTGGCGGCTCGGCGCGAAGCCCGGCGCGGCGGCGACCAGCTCGTAGCCGCCGGGCGCGACCACGGCGAACTCGGCCTTGCCGTCGCCGCCGGTCTGGGCGGTCTGGGCGTCCAGGCCGCGCAGCTCGACGGTGGCGCCGCTGATCGGCGCGTCGGCGCCGGCCTTGCCGCGCTTGTCGAGGATCGTGGCCTTGACCGAGCCGGCGGGCCGCAGCTTCAGCACCACCGGGTCGCTGGTGGCGGTGAGCTTGGCGGTGACCGGGCCGCCGACGCCGGTCGGCGCGCGGGCCACCAGCGTGTAGGGGCGGCCGACCAGCTTGTCGAACGCGAAGCTGCCGTCGGAGTCGGTGGTGGCCTGCCGCGACGGGTTGGTCGACACCACGACGGTCGCGCCCTCGACCGGCTTGTCGTCGGCGCCGAGCACCAGGCCCTCGAGCCGCAGCTCGCCGGCGGGGTCGTCGTCGATCAGGATCTGCGCCTCGCCGCCCTCGCCGGTCGGCCGGTCGCCGCGATCGGGCCCTGGCGCCGGGCGGGCGGTGCCGACGGCGGTGCCGGCGCTGGTGCCGGCGGTGGGCGCGGGCTTGGGCTTGGCGCCGGGCTTGCGCAAGGCGAAGAACCAGACGGCGACGAGCGCGACCAGGACGGCACCGACGGCGGCGAGGAGGCGTGGCTGCATCGGCGCGCACTATGACAGACGGCGCGGCGATGAGGAGTCGGTGAGGTTCGGATGGCGGCCGCGGAAAGCGCCCGTAAGCTCCGACGCGGCGCTTCCATGGGCTTGGTCACGATCCCGCCACGGCCGGCCTGTTGTTCTTGTGCCCGTCGCGCGCCCGCGATAGAACTGCCGGAACTTTCACCGCAGATCTACGGGGAGAATCTCGATGAGACTAGTCAATCGCTCTACGGTCCTGTTCCTGGGTTCGATCGTCACGACCAGCCTCATCGCCTGTGGTGGCGACGACGGTGGCGGTGACGACGTGATCGAGGGCACGGACAACCTCTACGCCGTGTCCAAGGTCCAGCTGCCGGCGTCGGCGAACGAGGCCACCATGCTCGGCCTCGACATCGACGGCGTGTCGGGCGATTCGAACAACGGCATCGACAACCAGCTCGGCACGTTCCTCGGCTCGCTCCGCGGCATCGCCCCGGGCCTGAACCTGCAGATGTCGCTCGACGAGTCGGTCGACCAGGGCTCGCTGGCGCTGCTGTCGAACGTCAAGGCGACCGCCCTCGACAACGCGTCGAACGCCGGCATGTGGGTCTACATCGGCGACACCGCCGACGGCGCCATCACCCCGGCGCCGTGCACCGACATGAACGACACCGTCTGCCGCCACCACCTGGACGGCACCGGCATGTTCGCGATCAAGCCGGGCACGGCCACCGACACCAAGCTGGCCGGCACGGTCATGGCCGGCACCTTCAGGGGTGGCCCCGGCACGATCAACCTGCAGCTGTCGCTCAACGCCGGCAGCCCGCCGCTCGACCTGCCGCTGCAGAACGCGCGCGCCGAGATCAAGGTCACCGCGACTGGCTTCGGCGCCGGCTCCAAGCTCGGCGGCGGCATCAAGCAGTCGGACATCGAGGGCAAGATCCACCCGGCCATCGAGGCGATCGTCGACGACCTGGTCATGCGCGACTGCCCGGCTCCGCGCACCCCGCCGACCTGCGGCTGCATGGCGAGCTCGACCGGCGCCAGCGTGCTGTCGTTCCTCGACACCGCCCAGCCCAAGGACTGCGACGTGTCGCTGGCCGAGGTCACCTCGACGCTCAACAGCCTGCTGACCACCGACATGGACCTGTTCGACGCGGCGGGCAACCCCGGCACCGACGGCGCCAACGACTCGGTCTCGCTCGGCATCGGCGTCCAGGCCGTCAAGGGCACGTTCACGCTCCCCGCGCAGTGATATAGGAGGGGCTTTCGAAAAGCCCCTCCCCCGGCATGCGCCGGGGCCCCCACCCGAAACGGCCCAGCGCGTTCAGCGACGGGTCGGGACGGGACCAGACGCCTCGCCGCGTGCGGGGCGTCGGCGTTCCGGAGCGGTAGGGACCAGACGCCTCGCCTCGTGCGGGGCGTCGGCGTTCCGGAGCCAGAGCGACGGCGATCAGGGCTGGAGGGGCGCGAGGCCGGGGGAGCGGCGGCGGGGCACGGCGATCGCGATCAAGTCGGGGCGTCAGCCACCTGCCGACCCTCCCCTGCGATCAAGCTCCGACCGTGACAGGCGCCGCGCGCCTCACAGCGACGAGCAGACCAGCTCGCCGGAGGAGGCGCGCGCCTTGGCCTTCACGTGCTGGCCGTCCTTGTACTTCCGCCAC
>SXGT01431668.1_pt1 | contig 12270 bp, 12 predicted proteins | sample 3176221 | NCBI WGS metagenome assembly SXGT01 (sample SAMN11356862, study PRJNA531348) | freshwater metagenome | isolation source: freshwater sample F1-120 | place: China: Fuxian Lake, Yuxi | collected 2017-12-25
CTTGGGTTTTTCGTCGGCCACATTAACCGGTTCTTCCGGTATGACCGGTTTTGTTGGCGTTTGAGGCGCTTCGGCGGTCAATTGTGCCGGATTCTTTTCCGCCGTGTTGGCAATTTTCTCATTCGATAGGAATGGATTTTGCACAAAACTGAGGTACAACCAAATGGCAATGGCGCTGGCTATGCCGAGAGCATAACCGACGAATCCGCCAAAAAAGGCCGATCCGCCTTTTTCCGGTTTGGAAGTGGATGGTTTGCGGGTCTTATAATCTCGGCTCATAATTTACTTTATGTAGTAACTTACTTACATTTTATCAGGTGCACTAACACCTAGTAACTTCAAACCATTATTTAATACTTGGCGAATTGACGCAATCAATGCCAGCCGGGCATGTTGAACGGGGATCTCGGGAACGAGAAATCGCGTTGAATTGTAGTAACTGTGAAATTCTCCGGCCAATTCTCTGAGGTAAAAAGCAACGATATGCGGCGAAAACTCTTTGGCGGCCATCTCCACGGTATCCGGATAATCGATCAGTTTTTGCAGCAAAGCCAGTTCAGCCGGGCTTGATAGTTCCTCCGCATTGGCATGGGGCAATTGCACCAGTTCGTCGAAGTTACCATCCCATTGCGCCAGTACGCTACAAACCCGTGCATGCGCGTATTGTACATAATAGACTGGGTTTTCGTTGCTTTGCGATTTGGCCAGATCCAAATCGAAATCCAAGTGTTGATCGCTTTTACGCATCACATAAAAAAACCGAGCCGCATCCTTACCCACTTCGTTTCGCAATTCGCGCAAGGTTACAAATTCGCCGGAACGTGTCGACATCGGCGCTTTTTTGCCGTCGCGATAAAGCACGGCAAATTGCACCAGCGCAATTTCAAGTTTCGCGGGATCGAGACCGAGTGCTTGCAATGCGCCTTTTACACGCGGAATATAACCGTGATGATCCGCGCCCCAAATATTGATGACCTGATCGAAACCGCGCTCGAATTTGTTCAAATGGTAGGCGATATCCGAGGCAAAATAGGTGAATTGCCCGTTTTCCCGTTGCACCACGCGATCTTTCTCGTCGCCGAAATCGGTGGAGCGAAACCAGGTGGCGCCATCCTGTTGATAGAGGTAATGTTTGCTTTGCAGCAACTCGATAGCACGCGCTACCAATCCATTGTTAAACAGCGATTGTTCGGAAAACCAAACGTCGAACTCAACACCGAATTCCATCAAATCGTTACGGCAATCGCCCAATTGCTCGGTCAGCACAAAATTATGGATATACGCATAATCCTCGCCAAGGATTTTTTTTGCATTAGCGATGAGTTTGTCGAGCTGTTCGTCGGTATTGATCGCCGTTTCCCGTGTGCTTTCCGGTAAATCGTCGAGTAATAAATCGGGGTGATGCCGATAACGTTGCGCGTGCGCTTCGTAGATCAGTTGTGCCATCGTCTTAACGTATTCACCCTGATACGCGTTTTGCGGAAAAGGAATATGGATATCGTTCAACTCCAGATAACGCAACCAGGTCGATAACGTCAGGATGTCCATTTGGCGTCCCGCATCGTTGACATAGAATTCGCGCAAAACATTAAAACCGGCAGCAGCCAAAACATTGGCCAAGCTCGCACCAAATGCGGCACCGCGGCCATGGCCGACATGCAAAGGGCCGGTAGGGTTGGCGGAAACGAATTCCACTTGAACCTTCTTGCCTTGTCCGAATTGGCTGTGCCCGTAAGCTTCCTTGCTTTGCAGTACATATTGCAAATATTGCTGTTTGGCGGAGTTCTTAAGAAACAGATTGATGAATCCGGCACCGGCAATTTCCACTTTATCCAGATGAGGAGAGGGGGGAAGGGCTTCGATCAATAAGTTTGCAACGTCACGCGGGTTTTTATGCAATGATTTGGCCAACTGCATAGCCAGATTGCACGAATAATCGCCATGATTGGCTTGCTTGGTTCTGGTCAATTCAATGCGAATTGCCGTATCGGGTGGCGCGACAGCATGTGCCGCTTGCGCAAACAGTTCGCTGAAATGTGTTTTGAAATTGGGATAAACAGATGAAGTCATGAGCATGATAATCGTAAAATGAGCGCTATTTTAACAGGTGCAAAGGTCAGGCCAAAGATTGCTGGCGATGTGTCTCAAAAAGGCAAATGCCTGCGCTGACGGCGACATTCAAACTTTCAACGCTGCCCGACATGGGAATCCGTACCAGTTGATCGCACGATTCGCGCGTCAAACGCCGCATGCCTTTTTCTTCGGAGCCAAACACCCAGGCAACCGATCCTTTGATCGGGAAATGCGTTAAATCGAATTCCGCATCTTCCGCCGTACCGTAAATCCACACCCCTTGTTCTTTTAAGCGATTCATGGCGCGGACCAAATTGGTAACCGCGATAAAAGGCACGGTATCTGCAGCGCCACTGGCAACTTTGTATACTGCCGACGTCAATCCGACGGCGCGGTCTTTGGGGGCTATGATTGCATGCACGCCAAATGTGTCGGCCACGCGCAAACAAGCACCGAGATTATGCGGATCTTGGATGCCGTCCAGAATCAACAGTCGAGCGGGTCCGGTCAGCGTTTCCAGAATATCGTCGATGTCGACATGCTGTCGCGTGCTATCGATGCGAGCGGCTACGCCTTGATGGCGGTCGCTGCCGGTCATGACGGTAAGTTTCGAGCCTTCGCATGTAAGCAAGCGGATTTTCTTGCTTTCAGCCAGCTTGATCAATTCTTGCGCCCGCTGATCGGAACGTGCGGCATCGATCAAAATCTCTTTGATGCTATCGGAATTCTGCCGCAACCGGCTGGTCACCGCATGAAAACCGAAAATAAAATGAGTACCGGACACGGATTAAATTGGATTTTAGTTGGGAAATAGCAAAACCGGATTAGTGGGCAAACGCTTCTTCGGCGCCTATTGTAAAGCTATTTCAGACAGCTAGCGTGATTTCTTGCGGCGTGATGGGGCTTTTTGCGCGGATTTCTTTTCCGGCTCGGCTAAAGTGAAATCGATTTTGCTGGTTTCAAGATCGACGCGAACCAATTTCACACGCAGCCGATCACCCAGCCGGTATTGTTTGCCGCTGCGTTCGCCCAGCAGCACATGCTTGGTGGCGTCAAAATGGAAATAATCGCTCGGCAGCTCGGAGATGTGTACCAATCCTTCCACATACACGTTATCCAGTGCGACAAACAGGCCGAAGCCGGTTACGCTGCTGATCACGCCGTCGAAATATTCGCCGATTTTGTCCTGCATATAAAAACATTTGAGCCATGCCTCGACGTCGCGTGTGGCATCGTCGGCACGTCGTTCGGTCATGGAACAATGTTGTCCCAATTCGTTCCAATCGCCGGGTTGAAAAGTTTCACCCTTTAATACCGCTTTGATTGCACGGTGCACCAATAGATCGGGATAGCGCCGAATCGGTGAGGTGAAATGGGTATAGGCATCGTACGCAAGTCCGAAATGACCGGTGAGATCGGGGCTGTAAATGGCTTGCTGCAGCGATCTTAACATTACCGTTTGCAGCAACTGCGCATCCGGCCGGTCGCGTATTTTCAATAAGGTATCGGCATAATCTTTGGCGCTGGGTTTATTTTTGCCGCCCAATTGAATGCCGAATTCCTTGAGAAAATTCCGCAACACCTCGATTTTTTCCGGAGCCGGGCTTTCGTGAATGCGATAAAGCGTGGTTTGGCCGTGTTTTTGCAAGAAATCCGCCGCGCAGACGTTCGCCGCCAGCATACATTCCTCGATCAAGCGGTGCGCTTCGGTACGATGCACCGGCACAATTTTTTCGATTTTTCCTTGATCGTTAAAAAACATTTGCGTTTCGGTGGTTTCAAAATCAATCGCGCCGCGCTTTTTGCGCGCTTTCAGCAATGCATTAAAAAGCTTATAGAGCAATTGCAGGTGCGGTAACAGCGAAGCAAATTTCAATGCGTCGCCGCACTTCGCATCCTCCAGCATCGCCGTTACTTGTGTGTAGGTCAGGCGTGCGTGCGACAGCATTACCGCCGGATAAAAGGAATAATCGACGATTTCTCCGCTGGATTTGAAGCGGATTTCGCACACCATGCACAGCCGCTTTTGATCCGGATTCAGCGAACACAATCCATTGGATAATACTTCGGGCAGCATCGGGATAACACGACGCGGGAAATACACCGAATTGCCGCGATTGAAAGCTTCCCGGTCGATTGCATCGCGCGGGCTGACGTAGTGGCTGACATCGGCAATCGCAACATACAGTCGATATCCTTTGCCGTCCTTTTCGCAAAATACGGCATCGTCGAAATCCTTTGCGGTTTCGCCGTCGATGGTAACCAGCGGCAAGTGGCATAGATCTTTGCGGCCGGCCGCTTCTTTGTTCTGCACGCTCTTGGAAAATTTGGCCGATAGTTTTTCAATTTCAGGAGAGAATTCATGGGGTAAGTCGTGCTTGCGCAAAGCGATTTCGATTTCCATGCCGGGCGCGGTATAGTTGCCGAGAATTTCGATGATTTTACCGATCGGTTGTGCGTGCTTGCTGGGTTGCTTGATGATTTCCACCATCACGACTTGCCCGTCTTTGGCTTTTAGCGAATGCTCCTTGGCAATGAGAATATCCTGACTGATGCGCTTATTTTCCGCCACCACGGACAAAATGCCGTGATCGATATGCAATCGTCCCACTAACTGCGTGTTGCACGATTCCAGCACTTCCACAATCGCAGCCTCGCGGCGTCCGCGCCGATCCAACCCAATTTCGCGCACCAGCACCCGGTCGCCGTGCAGTGCTTTTTGCATCTCCTTGGCGCTTAGGTACAAATCCGCGCTGCCGTTATCGGGAATCAGAAAACCGAATCCATCGGCATGCCCCTGGATTCGGCCTTTGATCAAATCCAATTTTTCCATCACGCAAATATCGCCTTTGCGATTGCGGAAAATCTGACCTTCGCGCATCATTGCCGTCAAGCGGCGGTTGAACAGTTCCTCTTCTTTTTTGGTGATCGATAGCAGTTTATGCAATGCGCATTCGGCAACCGGGATACCTTGTTGCTTTAAAATCTGCAAAATATATTCCCGGCTTGGCAACGGATGCTCGTAGCGCGTTTTTTCACGCTCGTAATATGGATCCAGGCTACGCAGCTTTTGATTCTTCTTATTTGACAAAACAGTGTTTTCCTATAGAATTACGCGTTCTTCGGCAGCCTGACCTGGCTGCCCGTTGCCCAGATGGCGGAATTGGTAGACGCGCATGGTTCAGGTCCATGTGCCTTCGGGTGTGGAGGTTCGAGTCCTCTTCTGGGCACCATCAATACATTATAAGTAATTGAATATTCGATAATTAATTTTATCGAATTCAGTTTATATACCAAAGACTATACCGAAAAAAGAGTTGCTAGGGCTTTTTTGGTCATCCGAAACTTAAAATTTGGGCAAGAATTCAAATTTCAATCTTTCCTCAAGCTTATATCAGTTTTTTAAGACATGCGACCATTTTCTATTGAGAAGCCATTAATCATCCGTTCCGGCAAATAATTCTTTCAATCGGTTTTCCTGCCGTTCGATTTCAGCTAGAAATCCCTTCTCCTTCCGTTCTTTGTCGTGAACGAACCCCATTCCCAAACGAATATTCTGCAACAGATCTTCCAATTTAATTAAACGTCCATTAATCCGCTGTATTTCCAGCCCTGCCGCACGCCTGCAAGCTGTTGAACAATAGGACTTGCTGCGGCCGATTCGATTGGTTTCGGTTATTGGTTGCTTGCACTTTATACAGTTAGTCATCATAACTCCTTGCTTATAATAGAATATTGTCGTTCATTTCTCCAAGACCCCCCCCTACCTTTAATTCAAATTTCTGCGAACGAAGTTAAGCGAACGGTCTACACCTTAAAGGCTGTAGAGTTTTTGACCGCCCCCGGTATGTCATATTTACGCCTTGGATCGGTAGTCATTGCATGACTCGGGCGCAATCAGCACACGTTCGCCGATGTGAAAGGCTTCAAGCATGTGGTGCTGCTTGCCACAGATAAACCGATACACGGGGCGTTTATCGGTTTGGATCTTTTGCATGTCCATGTTCATACATCCTTGACAGCCTTTCCCCTGGTTTGCTGCTTTGGCAAATGGATGAATGACACGATACGGATCGACGCCATGCTTTAGGCACAGTATCGCCCATGATCGAATCTGTTCCGGTTGCGGCATGGTTTGCAGTTTCCAAATTGCTTCGAGTATTTCTTCTTTGGTAACTGTTGCTTTATTGCAACAAGTCAATAGCAAGGTAACGGCAATCGGATTAATCGGATGCGTTTTTGCTGCGCTGAAATTATCTGTCGCCACCCATTCACCGGGCGCATGATTTTCTTTTTCTTTCCTACCCCCCTGAAAATATGTCGGAACAGTCGGAACAGTCGGAACAAAATCTGAAGACCCGCATGAATGCTCGCTTTCGCTGTTCCGACATTGTGCGTTTTCTGTTCCGACAAACCCCGATTTGTTCCGACTTTTTGCATCATTTCCGGGTATTGGGTCAACATTTTCAGGCTTGATCAGCACATTCCAATCAATCATTTTGTGAACTCCAAATGGTCGGTAGGATGTGAAATACACGTTGCATACCGCAACCCGGAAGCCGTTTCTTTGTTGCTAAATTACGACCATCACCCGGCTTCATGTAACCCCGTTCGATCAGCAACCGAGCAACTGCGCGAGAATCGAAACCTTTGCAGATTTCAGCTTTGAACACTTCCGGCAAGCAAAAGAACTCCAATTCCCCCTCATGGTTCTTTTCACGGAAACCCGCACGGTTCAGCGTCTTTGGCGCATGGTTATCATCAGCGTTCGCCCGGTCGCTATCGGTAAAGCGTGCTTCACCGTGCAATTCCAGAAAATGCCCCACCTGTTCGATCATTGCCCGTTCTTCCCTGTTGCCTTCACCGCCGAAGGCTTGCAACCATGCCTTGAAGCAAGTGATACCGGCTTGCATCGCTTCCCCTGGTTGCCACCCGGTAATGCCCCAATTTGTAGCCAGTTCTCCCCCTGCGGCAATTAAAGAAAACCGGGAAGCGACACGTCTTACTTGACCGCTTGCCTGATCACTCAAAGTTGCTTTTGTGAATGCGGTCTCGCATTCTTTTAGCATCGGGATTATTTCTTGCCGCTTATCAATTAGATGCTTGACGAACTCAACAAACGCCACGCCGTAATACTTAGCGGCATTGGCGTTCAATGTTTCCGCAAACCTGGAAGGCAACTCAAAGCCGTGGATATTCTCAAAAGCGCCCATGCCTGCCCCTGAATCGGCCTGAATGTCGTTAAGTCTGATTTCAGCGCCCGCATGAACTCTTTTGCCTAATTCATTCAGGTGCTGTGCCAGCGATATTTCACCGGTGCTCAACAATATAGAACGCCATTTAATCAGGCGACGATTTCCGCCTTCTGCTTTATTACGATTTTTTCCGCTGCCATTGCCAAGCATGTAGAAAACCTCATTGGCAACTCTCGGGTCTAGCTGTTTTAGTTCATCCATCGCCAGAAGTGCGTCGGTATGCAACTGGGCAACGGTCTCCATCGAATTGTCGGTAGACCGCCACTGAAGCATGTAGTCAGCACCGCCACAAACAGACGAAGCAACGCGCAAAATCGTTGTTTTCCCGCAGCTTGAACTTCCCCTGAAATGAATTCCGGCATTCTCACCGCCAACCAGGTGAATCAATGGCGCACTAAACGCGGCGGAAATTCCAAACACCAGACGAGAATTCCCAATGCATAGGCCGGAAACCTTCTCTTGCCACTGCGCAAGAGAACCGCGTTGTTTGAATATAGGATCTTCCGGCGGGTTCGAGCAAAGCCATTCTTCACTACTCACCCCTAGGAAAGCATCATGAAAGAGATACACCATTTCATCGGCCTCACCATGCCAGCCGGAACGGTCGCTAATGCGAACATGTTTCTTGACTTCAGCCACCTGCAAATATTCAATCAGATACCGCTTCCCTTGCGGCTCAATATGCAATCCTTCGTTCAACAGCATAGACGTGATTTGCACTGCATCGCCGCTAAAATGTTTCATCGGTAAAATGATTTTCTTGGTGCGGCCATCCGGGTCATGAAATTGAACCAACAACCCCCAATCTTTGCCGTCTATCGTTCTGGATCGAGCCAGCACATGAAGCGGAGCGCATATTTTTCTGGGGCGAAATCCCCCGTCTCTTGTGTTTTCCAAAAGATAAACGCCGTCCGCGAACAATTCAAAGCCACGCCGTACGATTTCGGATTGTTTTTCATCCGACTTGCTGGCTGGCCGTGCTTCATCGACACCGCCGCCAACATCGGCACCAGGCAAGAATGCATCGTCACGCCGTAAAAACTCAGCGAATCGGTCAGCATCCCAGCCGCACGCCACCAAATCGGCGGCATCGTCACCCGGCTGCAATGGTTCACCGGCTGCGCGTTCCAGCCGGTCGATATTCAATACTCGAGCCGAACGGACACCCGCAGCCGTTAACCGCTTCACCAAATTACCGGCGGCATTCGTGCCGGGCAAGTCGTAATCCGGGAAGATCACGCAATCACGCCCGGTCAGCGGGGTATAATCGCTTTTCTCCACAGCCTGACTCCCGCCTTGCCAACATAAAACAGGATGATCAGGCAGCAGCTTTTGCAGGGCTTCCGCTGCCTTTTCGCCCTCAACAAACCAGCATTCGGCAACAGGAAATTGCACCAATCCCGGCAGGCCGTACAACGGGCGCAAGCCGGGCGGAACTTTGAACCGCCATTCGTACTTGTCACCTTTTTGCCAAAGTGTCAGCGGGCTGAATTGCTTCCTCTCACCCCTGGATTTGTCGTACCGGTCATGATAGAAATTGATGCGGCCATCTTGCGCAAGGTATGCGTAACGCCGTGATGGCTGCCCATGTCTTGAATGCGCAATCGGCGGCTCCGGTGCATCATTCGGAGCCGGCATGACGCACCGCCAGTCGCCGCCATCGCTGCCGCCACCCGGTGGAACCGGGGCGGCGTTCGTTTTTTCCGAATCGGGCAATGGTGAACTGTTGCCCGGTTTTTTTGAAACGGTTGTGGCGCGTTCTGGCGGGTCGGTTTCATCGGGCAGCCCCAGAAAAGCCGCCAACAGTTTAGCGGCGGCAAGCTGTGCCCCTTTGCCTTGGTAACTTTCCAAATACGCGACCAAGCTAACCAGATCCTCGCCCTTGGCATCATCGCCCACAGCAAAATCCTTCCATTTGCCGGAACGCCGATTGATCTTGAACGAATCCTCGCTCTTGTCATTGCGCATCGGATTCAAAACCACATACTCATTGCTTTCCAAATGCCCGCCTGGCACCCATCGATTCAAAACCGCATCGACGCTAGTCAATGCGGCTGCGGCCACCCTTTTAATGTAGGGGATTTTCGGCATCGCCACCCCCTTCAGGCCTTACAACTTCCTCAAGCCGGGAATAAATATCATTAATTTTTTCGAATAAGAGAAAAACGCGCTCATTCGCAAAGTTTAATATGCTGAAAAAACCACTTACCCAAATACTATTCAGATGTATTCGACCCGAATACCGGCTATCTTCATGAATTTTTCTGCTGAAATGGATTCCCGCAACTCTTCTCCCTGCGTCAATTATGAGAACTGCATCGTCAATCATTGAGGCGATTTCGGAATATTCTTCCTCATGAGAAGCATATTCACTTATTATTTCTCCGATTTTTCTCAATCTCGCTTTTGCAATATCTGCCACCAGAAAAATGCCGCGCATTTGATCTTCAGTTATGCTTGCATCGATATATTCACTATCAATTATTTCTAAACTATTTCCGGAAAAATCAACGGAATTGAGCACGCAATCAACGCCTGAAGCACACAAACGCGCCTCGCCCAAATGTTTCAGGCGGTCAATATCGCTGATTGATCGGGCTTTGGGATTTGTGAATTTTGATTCATTCATGGTCTATTGCTCCTTTTTACGGTTTCGGGAAAACCGCCACCCATGCGAGACACGGGCGGGCGGAAGGTTGCAGGGTTGACAGACCGGTTACGAGCACCGGCAGCCCGAAGGCTCCCCGCAATTCCGCCCTTAAAAACGAAGGCGCAATGATTACGGATATAGAAAAAGAAAAAGCCGCATAGCGGCCATATCCGCTCGTAATTCAGGCTGTCAAACCCGGTTTTCAATTTGTTGAAAACAGACTGAGCATAAACCGACAGGTGCGGCCAAGTCAATAAAAGATTTATCATTCACGCCCTCCGCTTGACCGTCGCTCTAGCCATTTGAAAAGATCATAAGCAAAGATATGTTCCTTCCGTGTGTGCAATGGATGATCTGCCATCCATTCATGCAACAGGTCACGAACCTGACCGGATGCGGGCGGAGATAATCTGCAATTGCACGATACAGCTATCTTTCCCGATGCCGGGACAACTTGATATGTCATGATTTCTCCCGGATCATTAAAGTGAAGCACGGATTTCCGCAATCAAATCGTCAAACGATTGACGCATGATCCCTGCGTGAAAATCGATTCCAGCCGCAACACATAACAACGCCAGCGCTTCGGGCGATTTTTCTAAAAGATCAACGCCAGATTCTTCTTTAATACGACGTCTGATTTTTATGAAATTTTCAACAACGGTTAAAGATGAATCTGCATGTATTTTTGAAATTATTTCTTCAGCAGGATGTCTCACCGCGCACCTCCCGCACGCTTAGCGGGTGTATCACCTTTGATCTTGTTATGTACCCAATTTTGGATTTCTGAAAATTTCCAGCGGCTTGCCGTACCAATTTTCACGGGTTGCGGAAATTCGCATTTCTGAATCTTTGAGTAAATGTAGGAAGATTTGAAGCCAGTAATACTCTCGACTTCATCCAATGAAATCAGCCGTTCAGGCGTGTTTAAAGGGTTCTGAAAATTTGATTCGGTTTGTTGCATATTCCCTCCGTATGGATTCGCTGCAACCCATTTGCAGCGTGAAGGCATAATGCAACTATTTGAAGTTGAAAAGGAAGATTGAAAGGGTTGCAACTATTAGGGTGAGACCCTTACAAAAATCCTTGAAGAATGGCTTGTTTACTAGATCTTAGGGGTGCGGGGTTTATTTCCACCAATTCTTGCTTTTGGTGTACGCATGATTGTATCCATGCTTTCGGCAATACGTTTCGACACGCCTTTATTTATCAACCAGGCTACCACAAGTTCCTTTTTGGGCGGCCTGTCGGTATCATGATTTTCCCAAAATTCTTGAATCGCTTCTCCAAGAATTTCCATCTCATGAGTTGTATGGCTTTCTGAAGCAAGATTTATTTCTTCAGTGGAATGACAAGCCGTTTTGTAATCCGATAATAACTTTTCCAGATTTTCCTTAGTGATTCCCAGCATATCAATTGTTATAGGATAAACCCCGCCAAGCTCTGCAATGGCATCATGCGGCAAACATCCATGACAAGAATGTGAATAGATTTCAAGACCTTTAATTTCTTCAGGTGTCAATGATTTGAGCGGATCAAACAGCGTGTATTCCCAGCCAACTTTAGGAATAAATTCAATCATTGGCTGATTGATCTCTGCTCTACCGTCTAGGAATATCTCTTTGAGATGCTTTAGATATAAAGGTGCAAAACGGATTTCACTTTTGAACACACGAACCAAGCCGCCAGCAATAATTTCATAGCTGACCGGGATAGGGTCTTTGATATCTGCTTGGTATCTATACATGCTGACTGCCGCTGGCTTGTTGGGAAACTTAACATTGAGATAAGTTAGACTTGGCGGAAGATGGGTAATTGATAAATTATCTTTTGAAAATACAGGGAGTGTTTTGTATATTCGCTTACCGTCAACAATTTCATAGACCTTGGCTGAATGCGCTTTCCGGATTGCTGAATTTTCATCTTTGTAACTTTCTATCGCGAAGCTTATTATTTTCTCGCGGCTCCACTTGTTTTGTGTTTCATTGCTGAGCCATTCAGCGGCTTGATCCAGATTGCTCCAAATTAAAGGCAGATCCATGCGCACCCCCTCAAGTGTTGCCTTCAAGATGGGTCACTCCCAGGCGGTTGAAGGTTTCCGCTTTTCGTTCCGTCGAACTATGGAGTGATTCGGATTATTCTATCCAAAACATGACCTGGTCAAGTAAAACCGGACACCCTAGTTAAGCTGCTTTTATCGATTTTGCTGCTTCTGCTTCATACTGGTTTGGACTCTTGTAATCCAGGTATGAATGCAGTCTTTGGTTGTTATAAAACACAGCGATATATTGC
>SXGT01941189.1_pt1 | contig 12270 bp, 10 predicted proteins | sample 3176221 | NCBI WGS metagenome assembly SXGT01 (sample SAMN11356862, study PRJNA531348) | freshwater metagenome | isolation source: freshwater sample F1-120 | place: China: Fuxian Lake, Yuxi | collected 2017-12-25
CAGAAAATAACCCGGAGTATAAAACAAAACTTCACCAAGTCGTGCACCAATCACCAAACCAAAAAATAAATAAACCGCCAAGCTTTCAAGATGTTCTAAAGGATATTTTTCCCGCTTAAAAACCCACTGCAGCAAAAGATAATTGAGCAAAATTCCTGTTGCAAAAAGCAATCCATACCAGCGCATTTCTACTGGCCCCGCACTTATCAAAACCGGATCAATATTATTGTAAAAAGTCATTTGAAAAAGATTAATTTGGCGTCAGTATATATGATTGCTTACAAATTTTTAAGTCTTCTTGCCGCCTCCTTAATTTCCTCCATCGTCGGCATCAGTGCAAAACGCACATAGCCTTTCCCCGGATTCACGCCGCCCTCACAGGTATCTGAAATCAAACTCCCTGGTGTCACAACGATTCCAATTTCCGGCGCCAGCAAGCGCTTTGCAAACTCAATATCATCGCCAACTTTTTGCCAGACATAAAAAGTCGCCGGAGCCTTTCGCACAGTAAGCCCGATCGAACTCAAAGCCTCAAGTAAAACTTCACGCTTTGCCTTATATAATTCCCGCATTTTCGCAACATGTTCATCGTCGCGCAAGGCCGCAATTGCCGCCTCCTGAATAATATTCGGCGTCCCAGAGTCAATATTCGTTTTCAGCTTTTTAAAGACGTCAATTATCGCCTTGTCTCCAGCCACAAATCCCGCTCTGTAACCCGTCATATTGTTGCGTTTGCTCAAAGAATAAAAAGCGACAATCCCTTCTCTTCCAACTTCCAAAATCGAAATCGGAGGCTCTTCAAAATAAATATCAATATAACAGCCCTCGTCTGCCGCAATGATAATTTCATTTTTTTTAGCCCAGGCAATCAGTCTCTCATAATATTCTCGGCTAGCAACCGCTCCCGTCGGCGAATTTGGATAATTGATCCAGATAATTTTCGCCTTCTCGCAAATTTCCGCCGGAATATTTTCAAAATCCACCAAGAAACCATTTTCCTCCAGTAAAGGCACATAATAAGGAACGCCCTCTGCAAAAATCGTTCCCGTTTTCATTGGCGGATAACCCGGCGACGGACAAATCACGATGTCGCCTGGATTAATAAATCCTTTTGGAAAATTAAAAATCGACTCCTTCGAACCAATATTTGAAGAAATTTCGGTCTCCGGATCCATCGCTACACCAAAACGGCGCTTCATATAATCTGCAGCCGCCTGCCGAAAATCTTTTAATCCCACATAACTCGGATAACCCGTAGTTGCATGCTTGCGCCCCGCCTCTGCCAGCGCAGAAATTACAAAATCCGGAGTCGGTTCACTCGGATCGCCCACGCCAAAATCAACCGCCTTTACGCCAGAAGCGCGTAAAGCATCAACTTTATCATTAATTTCTTTGAAGGCATAAGCCGGCAAACTTTGTAAACGTTTTGATGGTTCGATAATCATGTTTAAAGGTTAGTTGTACTATATAAATCTTCAAATGTTTCCGCCCGGCGAATCATTCTAAATGACCCGTCAATTCCCAGCAGATACTCTGCGTGACGCAGACGTCCATTGTAATTGTGGCCCATTGCATAAGCGTGGCCGCCGCAGTTATGAATCACTATCATGTCTCCAATTTTACAAACCGGCAGATCGCGATCTTTTGCAAACTGATCACAGTTTTCACAAATTTTCCCCACCACGGAAACGCTTTCATGTGGCCTGTCTTCGGCATTCAAAACTGAAACATGATGATACGCCTCATAAATCGAAGGACGCGGCATATCATTGCTCGATGCGTCAATTCCCACAAATTTTTTGTAGCCGTTTTTAATCACGTCAACTTTTCCGATCAAAAAGCCCATATCTGCCGCAATGTACCTCCCCGGCTCCGCCATTAGTTGCGGCTCTTTCAAGCCATGCAAGGCACACTGTTTGTCCACAACCGCACGGATATCTCCGGCAATTTTCTCCATATTCAAACTCATTTGCTCCGGCTGATAAGGCACACCAAAGCCCCCACCGATATTCATGAATTCAATTTCAATGCCGGTTTCTTTTTTCACTGTCGCCATAATTTCAAAAAGTTTCTCCACCACTGCCGGAAAATAATCTTCTTCCAAAACATTACTTCCCGTCATCATATGAATTCCAAATTTTTTCACCCCTTTTTCTTTCGCTAATGAATATGCTTTTGGCGCCTCTTCAAACGGCACGCCATATTTTGCATCCGGACCTGCCAAAACCGCAGTTCCCGCGCCGATTCCCGGATTTATTCTAAATGAAATCATCTCCGGATTCCCTAATTCATCGAGAAAATCCACCATTGAAATATCATCAAGATTCACAATCATTCCGCACTCTTGGGCATATTTTAGCTCGGCCGCGGGCGTGTAATTTCCGGTGTACATCCCTTTTGCGCCCAGCTTCTTACACATCCATGCCTCCGATTCGCTCGAACAATCCGCGCCAAAACCTTCCTCAAAAATAATCCTCAAAACTTCCGGATTGTTATTTGCTTTCACCGCATAAAGAGGCCAGAAATCCGGAAAATATTTTCTGAAACTTTCCCGGAAATTTCGGCAATTTTCACGCAAACGCGCTTCTTCATAAAGAAAAAACGGAGTCTCAAACTGCTCTACGGCGCGCGCTACCGCTTCCTTCGGATAATAAATTACTTGTTGATTCATGCTAAATTGTAGTTACGAATTGTTTCTTCCAATACCGCGCGCGCCTTCTCTGATGGCTCACACATCGGCAGTCGATATTTAAGTTCGCAAAGCCCCATTCGCGAAGCAATATACTTCACCGGAATCGGATTTGTCTCCACAAAAATCTCGCTAAATAAAGCACTCAGATATTCATTAATCTTCGAAGCCTCCTCAAAATTACCCACCAAAGCATATTCCACCATTTCCGAAACTTTCGCAGGAACTAGATTCGAAGCCACCGAAACCACGCCATCGCCCCCCATTTTTATCAGCTCAAGCGTTAGCCCATCATCGCCGGATAAAACTGTAAAATCATCAGAACGTCGATCCAAAACCTCTTTCATCTGGGCCAAATCCCCACTCGCCTCTTTCACCCCCACTACCATCGGATGCTCCGCAATCTCCATCAAAGTATCAGTTTCAATATTCACGCCAGTGCGACCCTTGATATTGTAAACAATCACCGGCAAACCAACTTCCGCCACCGCCATAAAATGCTGATAAATGCCCTCCTGAGTCGGTTTGTTGTAATAAGGCGTCACCACAAGACAACAGTCCGCACCCGCACGTTTCGCCGCTTCTGTATGCTCTACGGCTTCTCTTGTGCAATTACTTCCCGTGCCCGCCATTACCATGATTTTGCCCGCAGCCTCTTCCACAACAATTTCAAAAATCCGCGCATCTTCCGCTGCAGAAGTTGTCGGAGATTCGCCAGTTGTACCAACAGGAACAACTCCCGTTACGCCATTTTCAATCTGTCTCTGGACAATTTTCCGCAATGCTCCTTCATCCAAACTGCCGTCTTCATGAAAGGGTGTAATAATTGCCGTCCACGTTCCTGCATATTTTCTTTTAGACATAATGTTTAATTAAAATTTAAAAAATCTTCCATTCCGAAAAATCCTTTTTTGCCAATTAGCCACTCCGCCGCCTTCACTGCCCCCAGCGCATACCCATCACGATTTCTCGCCGCATGGGAAATTGTAATCGTGTCCGCCTCGCTGTCGAAACCGATTTTATGCGCAAAATTCACCGCCCCGCCGCGCACCGAAGAAAAGTGAATCTCATGCGGCTCTCTTCTGCGATCTAATTTTTCCTCCACCACAGCCGTTTTTCTCTCAATCTCCTCAATCAAAATTTTCTCCAATGTTTTCGCTGTTCCTGAAGGACTATCCGCTTTATTGAAATGATGGATCTCGTGTCCCCAAATATCATATTCATCAAAACGATTCACCAGTTTCGCCGCCTCTTTCACAATTTTGAAATACATGTTTACGCCGATCGAAAAATTCGATGACCACAGACAGCCAATCTCCGGCACTCGCGCTCGCACCTCCTCCAAGCGGTCATACCAGCCGGTAGACCCGATTACCAGATTGACACCCGCTTCATTACAGATCGCCGAATTCTCAAAAACCGCAGACCCCAAGGAAAAATCCACGACAATATCAAGGCCGCGCACGACCTCCACAGAAATTACTTTCTCAGTGGCTTCCAATGCGTGCGGATCCACAATCACCGGCACTTCATGACCCCGCTCTAAAGCAATCCGATGGACCACTTTTCCCATACCGCCAAAACCAATTAAACCTAATTTCATACCTCGAACTTTTAAGAAGATAAAATCATAAAAATGGAAATTATTTTACGAACAATTATTGTCCAGATTTCGAAACATATATGTTGAGAAATTTGAGCAAACGTACATGCTAGTTTGCTCAAATTTCTGGACTAATTGTGAGTGAAAAATTTCCATTTTTATATAAATAATTTAGCTATTTGTACTGCATTCAATGCCGCGCCTTTTAATAATTGGTCGCCGCATACAAAGAATTCTAACCCTCTATCACCAAAAACCAAATTCTGCCGAATTCTTCCTACCTCAACATTAAATTTCCCCGCCGCATTCATCGGCATCGGATATTTCAAATGTTCCAGATCGTCAACGACCTCAACTCCGGCCGTACTACTCAAAACTGCCCGCGCCGCCGCCGCGTCTACCGGTTTTTCCGTCTCCAAAACAATCGATTCGCTATGCGCGCGCAAAGTCGGAATCCGCACTGCTGTACAGGAAATAGCCAGACTCTCGTCCCCAAAAATTTTCCGGGTTTCCCAGGCAACTTTCATCTCTTCCTTTGTATAACCATTTTCCTGAAACTTATCGATATGTGGAATCAAATTAAAGGCGATCTGATGAGCAAAAACCTCAGGATGAGCCTCCCCGCCTTCAAGCATATGTTTCGTCTGTGAAACTAATTCCTCCATTCCTTTTTGCCCAGCACCGGAGGTCGCCTGATAAGTGCTCACAATCATTTTTCGAACACCAAATTCTTTATACAAAGGATAAACCACTACCGCCGCAATCGCTGTCGTACAATTCGGATTCGCAATTACGCCATTATGATTTTTCGCGGCCATCGGATTGATCTCCGGAATTACCAGCGGAACATCATCGTCATATCTAAATGCTGAAGAATTATCGATCATCAGACATCCCGCCGCAACTACGCGTTCTCGCCACTCTTTACTTACGTCGCTACCAGCCGAAAAAAGTGCAATATCACATTCCTTCAAAAGTTCTTCGCTCAATGCCTCCACTTTTATTGGTCCAAACTCCGTTTCCAAAGTTTTCCCGATCGATCTTTCCGAAGCCGTCAAACGCAGTCTTCCTACCGGAAAATCCAATTCCTTCAGACAGCGGATCATCTCCACTCCCACAGCGCCGGTCGCCCCGACTACAACAATATTTTTCATAATTAATTTGGTTAAAAATCCGTCTTCGAAGACGTCTTATTTAAAAAACTTATTAAAAACTTTTTTAACAACCTCGGCCGCCTCCTCGCCGTTCACCAAAAAAGTGATATTTCTTTTGGAGGCGCCCTGCGAAACCATACTGACATTATGTTCTCCCACAGCCGAAAACAGCTGTCCCAAAACTCCGCTTTGCGTCTTAATCCCCTCTCCCACCAGACAAACAATCGCCATATTTTCATGCACTTTCACCGTCGCAAACGAACTTAATTCCTGCACCAAATTCTCCGGCACCGCGCTATCAACCGTCACCGAAACGCTCACCTCTGAAGTAGAAACCACATCCACTACCACTTTATTTCGCGCAAACGCCTCAAAAATTCTCGCCAAAAATCCATGCGCATTCAGCATTCCCAAGGAACAAATATTAATCACCGAAATATTTTTTTTGTAAGTAACCGATTTCAAAGATTCAATTTCTTCATTTGTAATCAGCGTCCCTGGCGCCGAAACGTTAAAAGTATTTAAAATTCTCACCGGAATATTTTTTTCAATCGCCGGTTTAATCGTTTTGGGATGCAAAACTTTCGCACCAAAATAAGCCAGCTCCCCCGCTTCATTAAAAGAAACCTGGTCCAAAACTTTCGCCTCCGGCACTAGCCGCGGATCTGTATTTAAAATCCCATCAACATCCGTCCAGATCTGCAATTCTAAAGCTTCCAGCGCTCCCGCCACAATCGCTCCGGAATAATCACTACCTCCTCTCCCCAAAGTAATATATTGTCCATTTTCCGCCTGCCCGATAAAACCGGTAACAACCGGCACAATTCCTCTCTCAATCATCGGCATCAAGACCGTCCGCGTTGTCTCATAGGTGCTCACAAAATCTACATTTCCCGCCCCAAAATTATTATCCGTCCGCACCAAATTGAACGCATCGAGCATCTCTGCCTGCATTCCATTATTTTTCAAATATTCCGCAAGAATCGTCGCACTGATCCGCTCCCCAAAACTCTGCAGCCGATCCAAAGTATTTAAAGAAAGTTCGCCCAGCATATTCACACCCTGAAGAATCTTTCTTAACTCCTCAAAAAATCCGTTAAGGTTCAAATTAATTCCCAAATTTGCCACAATATCCTCATGTTTTTTTACTAATTCTCCCAGCGTCGCTTCAAATGATCCTCCATTCAAAGCTTCGCGGCCCAAACGGATTAGCACATCAGTCGTTCCCGAAGTTGCTGAAACTACCGCCACCTTTCCTCCCTCAGCATTTCGGATAATCTCCGTCACTGCCCGCATAGCCTGGTCCGTACCCATCGATGTCCCGCCGAATTTTTGTACTGTAATTTGCATTTTTTAATGGTTATAAAACGAAAAAATCCGCCTTTTTGAGCGGACGTTCTTGTTTCACTTTTTCAGAAAACGTAAGAACTACCGCTCGGTGCGGATCTTCTTAGCCTTCTTAGTTGTTGTGAAACTGAAATTCATAATGACTGAATTATATTTGCAAATTTCCCAGTGTCAAACAAAAACTATTTTAATGCTTTCTCCAGCTCCTTCACTTTTTCCAAATCTCCAACCAACTTCTTCGCCTTTTCCAAAAATTGCTCACCTCGTTTTAAAACTTTTTCTCGCACTTCGCCCTCATAAACTTCCGCCACCAAAACCAAATGCTCCGCGCCCATATATAAATACTGCACCTCATTTGGATTCCATTCGTTCGCTCGCCGAAAATCTTCGGATGCCTGAAAATGATCGAGAACAATCATCTTCGAAATACCCCGCTGATAAAAATAATCCGCAACCAATGGCCGCACGTTTATCGTAAAAATCACTGCCGCAAATCCCGCCAAGGCTAAATATCGAAATCCTCTAAACAATTTAACCTCTACAAAATTCTTCGCATTAATTACTGTCAAAATCCCCAAAGCAATCCACCAAAAAACATAATGCACCGTCACGGAAAAACTAAACATATTTGCAACAAACAAACTCGTCATGCTAATCAAAACCGCACAAACCAAATTATCTTTCTTTTTTCGCAGTGCCAAAATAAAAATTCGCCCTAGCAAACTTAAATAAATAATCAGTCCAACAATGCCGGTACTTACAGCAGTATCCAAAATTTCGTTATGCGCACGATCAAATTTCCCTTCAAAAAATCCTTGCCCCATGGTTTCCGGACCATAACCAAAAACCGGCCGCGCTAAAATTGCATCCGCAATTTCCGGCCAGATCTGAAGCCTAATTTCTGCCGATCTAAATGCTTCGCTATCAATTATAAATCGGCTTAAAAAGACATTATCTTTTCCAAATGAACTGAAAATATTCATAAAAACTATGGCAAAAATCAAAATCACATGCACAATCAAAATTCGCTTCCGGCCGCTCAAAAATGCATACAAAATCGTTCCGCCAAATAATCCGACGAAAGCCGATCGACTCAAAGTAAATATCAAAGCCGCCAATACAAATCCCAAAATTATTTTCCAAAATCGCGGCTTAACTAAAAAAATAAACGGCACAATCATCATCAAATAAACTCCCAAAAAATTTGGCTGACCAATTGTTCCATAAATTCTCACTTCATTAAAAACCTGAAAAAGTGCAATCACGCTCACAAAAAATGCGCCATAACACATCGTCGCAATCAATTTTTCCAAATCTTTTCTTTTGCGAAAAAAACTTACAAATGCCCCAAAGAACAAAAAATAAAAAAGCACCGTCAAAAGTCCTTGTTGCCTTGCATAAGAGCCCCAAAAACTCAAATGTGCTGACACTGAAAATAAAGCACTCACAACATAAACCGCCAAAAATCCTCCAAGCAGCCAGGAAAAAATTTTATCAAACTGCACCCGTTCCACTCGCTTCCGAAAAAACATCAGCGCCAAAATCAGTAAAACCAAACTCCTAAAAACCGCCACTTTAGGCAATTCAAAACCATCCGTCAGTTGCGGCACAAAAACCAAAGGCACGAACAGAGTCGTGCCTGCAAAAAGCCAAAAAATAATTCGATCAACTTTTACCACTCTGATCCATCGCTATAGCCAGCCGCATTACACGATGCAGACGCTTCTTTAAAAGTGATGCCGTCAATTGTCTCACTTTCATTCCCCTCAGTTGCAAGTTTTGCAAATTTATCACAAAGTTTCTGGTCAACACATTTATAAGTATTTTTCTTTGTGAAATTTTGGAAATCTTCATTCCATACTCCTCCTAAAAATGCCTTACATGTCTTAACCTTTTTTGTGTAATCGCTGAAGTTTTTGCTGCAAGTTTTCTCGTATCCCAAAAGCAAAACGTCACATTGTGCATAAATTTCTGTCCAATTAATTCCCTGCCCATCTTCACAATTCCATTTACTCTTACATTTATATTCCTTTTCTTTATAAATCGTTACTTTTTCACCATCTTCTTTGTAAGTTTTACTGCCGCCATACCAGAAAGGACATTTGTATTCTTTGCCATCCTCTGTTTTGAAAGTTTTATCCGTACATCCACAAACATTCGCGCCTTCTTCTTCCGTTTCACCAAGGTCTTCACTGCTCGCCTGATCCGCACACCACCATTTGTCCGAAGCGGAAACCACATCAGTTTTCAGTGTTCCAATAAACCCCTGAAACATTCGTGATTCCGTAAAATAATACGAACCAACACCAGCTACAAGAACTAAGGCCACAACGGCCCACCATTTAGTATTTTTATTCATAGGTTTTGAGATTATTACTTACAGCTATCAATTTTTACAGTTTTAGCGCCAAAACTCAAAAAAGCCGCCTTTACAAGGCGGCCCTTTGTTTTTCTGTTATTCTTTTAGTCCAGTTTTTCTAACTCCTCCGCAAACGCCTCCAACTCATTCACTAAATTCATAGTGCCGTAAGTTTCCAAGGCTTTGCTTACCACTTTTGCCATCCCTGCACGATTGATAGAAATTGAACCATTGAAACTTCCAGTCTCTCCTTCACCTGTAAAAATCCCCGCATCATAAACTGCCTGAATCTGTCCACCGAAATTGCCGTTATAATCTGGGAAAATTCCAGTATAAGGATTTGAAGTATCCAAGCCAAATACTTGTGCCACAATCACCGCAACCTCTTCACGAGTGGCACTGCGGTTTAAATTTGAAAGATCAAGCATCTGGTCAAGACCTAGCATCTGTGCAGTTGAAAAATACCCTGCTTGTACTGCCCAGTGCGCCTTTTCATCGGCAACCGGCGCAATTTTTAATTGCGCTGCCTCCACGGTCATCTTCAAAACTTCTCCAAGGGTCACATCGTTTCCTGGCTTAAATTCGCCAGTCAATTCACCGGCAGAATCTTTATAACCACTGACGATTCCTTCTTCGCGCATTTCAATTACCGGCTCAAAATACCAGGCATTTTCCGCAAGTTTAACATCCTTAAACTGATATGCCTCTTCACCGGTCACTGAAAGCATTTCATTTTTCTCTAACAAAATTGAAATCCCTTTTTCAATCGCTGGCATCGCAATTTTATCGTCGTTTTCCAAAGCATAACGCGCTTTTTCCCAGTAAGCGGCAAAACGATCTTTAAGCTCGCTGACGATCAAAGTATTTTTTGTCTTCTCAGCTAAATTTTTCAAATTTTCACTGGCGTTTGTAAAATCAATTTTCGCAATTTGATCATAAACATCCGATGAATTTGCCAAGAGTATTTCACCTTTGTCACCAAAAATGTCGATCTTCCCTAAAATTTCCTTCACCGCTTCCTCACCGATATGTGGCGCCAATTCTTCCATCAATTTTGTACTGATACTTCTCATGATTTCTGCCATCACATCTTCATCTACAAAATTTGCAACCTGCTTCAAAGTTTTTTCATCCAAAACCGTTCTATAAACATCTTTAAACTGTTCTTTATCCACTTTTTCAGACTCATATTCTCCTTCCATTGAAATAAACTCCTGAAGATCCTCGTCCAGTTCCTCAAATTCTTTCTTGTTCTCTTCGTAGTAAGCCATGATTACCGCCATATGCTCATCGGCCGCTTTACTAATGTCCTCCATCACAACCCAGAACTGATCAAAACTTTCCGGCTCGATATCCTCGTCCGCCAAATCCTTCATCTGTTCCAATACGCCCACCGCTTTTTCAATCAAAATATTTAAGTTGTCTCTCGCATCTGCCACCTTTTCATCTTTCACTTTTTCCAATTCTTCCGTCATCTCTTTCGCCATTTTCAAAATCTCCTCTAAGTTCTCGATTTCCATCTTCATGTTTTCCACAAAGAACTGATTATGTTCTTTCTGCCACTCTTCCATTTGTTTCTGATAATCCTCCATTGCTTTTTCATACTCTTCAGATTCGTAATATTCATCCTCAAAATATTTTTCCTCACCTACATATTCATATTCATAATCTTCGAAATCTTCATAAGTTGAGCCTTCTTTGTATTTTTCATAGTCAATATCTTCGTCATAGTGGTATTGATAATCCGAATCCTCGCCGTACTTATAGGTTTCGTCATACTTATATTCTTCGTCATATTCATGTTCTTCTTCATACTTTGACTCATCTTGCTTTTCAGAAGTCACATCTGCGGAATAGATGTTGCCATTACTCATGCCCTGGCCCTGGCTGGCGATCACCATCAGATAGCCAAACACACCTAAAACAGCGGCAACAGCTTTACCATGTGGAAATTTCTTTTTTCCCTTTTTCATTTTGTTTTTGTGTTAAAAATATAGCTTAAGTATATTTTACAACAAAATCAGTAAAATAGCAAGGACAGGGTCAGTCCTTTAAAATCAGCTTTTCCGTCTCCTCAAAGCCAATACAACCATCTGTAATTGAAACTCCATACTTTCCTTCACAAATTTTCTGCGCTCCGGCAAAAAGATTACTCTCCAGCATCAAACCTTTAATTGCCTCTTCTCCATTTTTAATTTGCGCCATCACCTTTTTCCAGACAATTCCCTGTTTTTTATAATCTTTATCACTGTTTGCGTGGCTACAGTCCACGATCATCCTTGGATTCACTCCGGCCTTCTCAAAGTACCTTTTTATTTCCGCCACGTTTTCCTCTGAATAATTCGGGCCATTCTTTCCTCCTCTCAAAATCAGATGCGCAAAAGGATTGCCCATTGTTTGCACCACCGAAACCCGCCCTTTTTCATCAATCCCCAAAAAACTATGTCCCGACTTTGCCGAAAGCATGGCATTAAGCGCAATATCCACATTCCCTTCAGTGCCGTTTTTAAAACCCACCGGCATCGAAAGTCCGCTCGCCAGTTCACGATGCGTCTGAGATTCCGTAGTTCTGGCACCAATGGCGCTCCAGGAAATCAGATCAGAGTAATATTGAATCACAATCGGCCCCAAAACCTCCGTTCCCGTCGGCAGCCCCATCTCATTAATTTCCATTAAAAGTTTTCGCGCAAGTGTTAGGCCTTCATCAATCCGATCACTTCCATCGAGATATGGATCATAAACAAATCCTTTCCATCCCACGGTCGTTCGCGGCTTCTCAAAAAATACCCGCATCACAATGACAAATTTGTCTTCCACCCGCTTTCGCAACTCATTTAACTTCCGGGCATACTCCATCGCCGCCTGATAATCATGAATCGAACATGGTCCCACAACGACAACTTTCCTACTATCCTCACCACTTAAAATCCCTTCAATATCCGCCCTGGCCTTCACAACAGTCTCCTCCGCCTTCGCTGAAATCGGCAATTTAGAAATCACCTCTCCCGGAGAAGGAATTTCTAAAAACGAACTGACACGTAAATTATTAGTCTTCTTCATATGCATATGGCGCTATTGCCGCTATTGTTCCCAAACTCCCCTCATTCCATTTGGCCAA
>SXGT01374269.1_pt1 | contig 12269 bp, 13 predicted proteins | sample 3176221 | NCBI WGS metagenome assembly SXGT01 (sample SAMN11356862, study PRJNA531348) | freshwater metagenome | isolation source: freshwater sample F1-120 | place: China: Fuxian Lake, Yuxi | collected 2017-12-25
GGCACATCTGAGCTTTCGAAGGGGGTGGTGCCAAGGAACCGCCGGTCCAGAAAGACCGAGGCACCCGGCACGTCACTGGAGACTCGTAGCAACGGGTCCAGCCGTGACTCAGGTACGGAGGGTTCGCCGGCGACCGGCGCCGGATCAGGTTCCGCGGTTGGCGGGGGCGCCGGAGCAGACACGCTCGGCTCGTCCGCCGGTTCCGGCGCAGGCTCGCGCGACGGCGGTGCCGGTGACCGCACTGGCGGTGGGTCGGCTGCTGCGGTCACCGGTGCCGCGTCAGGGTCACCAGGCCGGACGACAAAGAAATAGGCCGCGGCGGCGCTGGCGGCCAGCACCAGGACAATGAGCAACGTCCGGCCGGTCCGTGATGGCGCACTCGCGTCCACGTCTGTCTCGTGTTCTAGCAATGACATCCTATGTATGATCCTAACGTGAGACGGGTTTCCTTCGCGACGGTGCTCCTGTGCTCGGTCTCCGCGTTATTGGTCCAGGGCCAAGACCTGTTCGAGTCGCCCCTCGCCATCGAAGAGATGCGCGGCAAGCAGGTAGTCGTCGAGACGACGGCGGGCCGGTTCGTGATCGATCTGTTGCCTGAGGCGGCGCCTAACCATGTCGGGTTGATCATGCAGCAGGTTGCCGAGGGCGGGCTGGACGGCACCAGCTTTCACCGAATGGTGACCCGCGGGATCATCCAGGGCGGGGACCCGTTCAGCAAGGACCCGGCGCGTCGGGAGGAGTACGGACAAGGCGGGTTGGGGTTGGTGGCGGCCGAGCCGAGCGCCGAACAGCACACCGCCGGCACCGTGTCAGCCGTCGGGGTGCCAGGCGATCCGAACTCCGACGGGACGCAGTTCCTCATCACCGTGGTGCCGCAGCCCGGCCTCGACGGTCACCACACCATCTGGGGGCGAGTCGCGGAGGGGTTGCCGGTGGTGTCCCGCATCTCCGAGACGCCCGTCGACGCCAGCGGGAAGGCGACCGAACGCGTTGAAATCATCGCCGCCACGATTCGCGACTGGGCGCCTCCTCCCCCACCCCCGTTTACGACCGAGACCGTCGGCGAACTGGCCGCCTACCGCGCCGTGCTCGAGACCGGCGCGGGACCGATCACACTCGAGCTGTTGGCCGACGTCGCGCCGGAGCACGTGCGTAACTTCCTGCGACTGGCTGACGCCGGCGTCTACGACGGCATGGCGTTCCACCGCGTCGCGCCCGGGTTTGTCATCCAGACCGGTTTCATCCCAAGTCGAGGGGAGCCGCTGACCGAAGAACAACAAGCGCTGGTCGGTACGTTGGCGCCGGAGTTCAGCGACACCCGGCACGTGAAGGGGGTGGTGTCGATGGCACGCGGCGACGACGAGGCGAGTGCCTCCACCTCATTCTTTATCGTGGTGGGTGAGGCGACCGAGTTGGACGGCGTGTACACCGCGTTCGGCCGGGTCGTCGCGGGGATCGACGCCGTGGACCAGATCGCGGCAGCGCCGGTCGACGGCGAGACACCAACGACCCGTATTCCGCTGCACCGAGTCAGACTCGAACGTGACTAGCGGCTGACGGTAACCGGAGCCGGCGCTTGCAGCAGTGCGATGGCGATTCGCGCGTAGTGACCGATCGCGGCCTGCAGGGCGTCGACATGGATATGCTCGGTTGCCGTGTGGGCGACCAACACCGAGCCAGGCCCAAAGAGCAGCGGCGTGCCCCACGTTGAGAGGAACGGGATATCGGTCGTGAAGGCGAAGACCGCCCTGTCGAAACCTGGCAGCGTCGCCATACGGACCGGCGGTACCGTCACCACCTCTTCGACCTCGACCCAGGCAGTTAGCGCTTCCAGGGCCGTTCGTACCGTGGACGCCGGTCCTACGGTGCGAAAGCTGACCTGCGCGGTGGCATGCGGCGGCACGACATTTGGCGCCACCCCGCCGTCAATGAGGGCGACGGTGTAGCTGGTGGGCCCCAACGTCGGATCTGAGGGTAGCGGGAGGGTCCGCAGCGCGAGCAGGGCATCGAGGAGCTTCTCGATCGCCGAGTCGCCCTCTTCCGGGTGCGCCGAGTGGGCTGCGCGGCCGACGGCTTTGAGCCGCACACCGTAGACGCCCCGGGTCGCGACGCCCAGCCGGTTGTCCGTGGGTTCGCCATCGACCAGATAGCGTGACCCCCGGGGCGCGCGGCCGGCCGCCCTGGCTCCGTGGCTGCCGAGTTCCTCGCCGACAACAAACAGCGCGCCCACTCGGGTTTCCCCGGCCGCGCGGAGCTGGGTCAGTGCGCCAATCTGCGCGGCGGCGATTCCCTTGGCATCACACGCACCCCGACCGTACAGCAGCTCGCCTTCGATGCGGCTCGGGAAGAAAGGGGGGACGCAGTCGAGGTGGGTCGACAGCACGATGTCGGCGTCAGCCTCAGCAACCGTGACATAGAGGTTGATTCGATCGCCCTCGACGGCGTCCTCCTGCACGTGAAAGTCGTGTGCGCGTAGCCAGGTCGCCAACCATCGCGCCACTCGACCTTCGTTCGGTGTCGTCGAGTCGATATCGATTAAGGACCGCGCGAGGTCCACGACGTCGAACGCTGGCTCAACCATGTCAGGCCGGGCTGTCGCTCGGGTGCAGTGCCAACGCCTCGAGCACCTGCACGATCCGGTGGTGCGACGCCGGTTGCGGCGCGACCATCGGCAGCCGGTAGTAGGGCTCCAGCAGCCCCATGTGAGCCATGGCCGCTTTGACCGGGATGGGATTGGCTTCGATGAAGTTGACCTGCATCAGGGGGAGCAGCCGCGTGTGCACGCGGCGCGCGGTGATGAAGTCGTTGTCTAGTGCGGCCGACACGAGCTGGGTCATCTCGCCGGGAACCTCGTTCGAGATGACGGAGATGACGCCGGCGCCGCCCACTGAAATGAGCGGTACGGTGAACACGTCGTCGCCAGAGAGCACGCGAAAATCCGGTGGCACGCGAGCGCAGATCTCGCACATCTGTGGCAGGTTGCCCGACGCTTCCTTGACGCCGACGATGTTGGGAATTTCAGCGAGCCGGCATAGCGTGTCGACGTCGATGTTGCAACCCGTGCGGCCCGGTACGTTGTACACGATGATCGGGAGCGGTGTGCTCTCGGCGATGGCGAGGTAGTGCCGGAAGAGTCCGTCTTGCGTGGGCCGGCTGTAGTAGGGCGTGACGGACAGAATACCGTCCGCCCCGGCATCGCGCATGCCGGACACCTGGTCGATGACCGCACGTGTGTCGTACCCGCCGGCGCCAGCTAGTACTGGCACCCGCCCGCCCGAGGCCTCCACCACCAACTCGACCACGCGGCGCTGCTCGGCGTGCGTGAGGGTCGGGTTCTCGCCGGTGGTCCCGCAGGGCACCAGAAAATTGACCCCGGCGTCGACCTGTCGAGCCGCCAACCGCCGGACCCGTAGCTCGTCAAGCGCACCGTTCGCGGCGAACGGTGTCACCAGCGCGGTCCCGCAGCCAGTCCATGTCGCCGTCACGGGTGGAGCCCCAGCACGTCACGCATCGAGAACCACCCCCGGCGGCCGTGGAGCCAGCGGGCCGCCTCGAGCGCTCCACGTGCGAACGTGGCTCGGTCGCGTGTGGTGTGTGTGAGAGCGATGGTCTCCACCGGACCGTCGAACCCGACCGTGTGTGTGCCCGGCGCCGATCCAGCGCGGGTCGACGCCATGTCGATGGCGCTGGAATAGCCGTGTTGTTCCATCGCCGCGCGCATGGCCAGTGCCGTGCCGGAAGGTGCGTCGATCTTCGCGGCATGGTGAATCTCATGGACCCACGCGCCGAATTCTTCTCGTGGGGCAAAGAGTTCGGCCGCGCGTTCGGTCAAGGCCAGGAAGAGGTTCACGCCCAGGGAGAAGTTCGCGGCTGCGACGACACCGATACGGCCCTCGTCCGCCACTTTTCGCATGTCCGCTTCCCGTTCCTGCCAGCCCGTGGTCCCGACAACGAGGTTGACCCCCTGACGCGCCAATCGCGGAAGATTGTCGGGCACCGCGTCGGCGGTCGAAAAGTCGATCGCCACGTCGACATCGCGTACCTGGTCGGCTGTGATTCCGGCGCCGCCGCGGTTGTTGTCGATGTCCAGTCGTCCCGCCACCTCGAAGCCATAGGACCCACTCAGCTGATCGACCAGCTTGCCCATGCGTCCGTAGCCGATGATGAGGAGACGCCTGGTCATCGCTCCCGGGGCTCCCGGGGCTCCCGGGGCTCCCGGGGCTCCCCGCGCTCGGGCGCGCCGGCGCGGATGACTCGCCGGATGACGGCCGCCGCCCGCTTGGCATCGCTCTCGGTGGCGAAGGTCAACGTAGACGAGAATCGGCGGTCCACGACGCCGGCCTCGTGATCCAGCACGCCGATGCCGGCCCAGGCCACCGCGTTGGCCACGGCGTAGGCGAATCCGGGCCAGTTGTCGCCTTGCATCAGGAGGGTAGTGGATGGCAATAACGAGAATCCGGCCGCTCTGGCGATCGCGGCCGACCGGCGTCCCTCCCCGGCGTACACTTCGACCACGTTCCGCTTTGCGCGGCCCTCCGCGGCTCGCACGCGGACCACGGTGAGGTCAGCGCCTTGCTGTGCGAGTGGCTCGAGTGCGTCCGCGAGGGCGCCGGGGCGGCGAGCCACTTCCGTGCGCCAGAGACCGATCTGCTTGACCTTGATATCCATATGAAGAGGCGCTGCCGAGGAGCCGCGAGGCTGTCAGATTCCGCTGATTATACTAGTGTCGCGTGCGGAGCGTCCGCCTGACTCGGGGCGCGCCAGGACCACCACTGATTGGAGTCCAGGGAGAATGACGACGATTCCGAAAACGATGCGTGCCGTTGAGGCTCGGGAGCCCGGTGGCCCAGAGGTGTTGGGCGTCGGCATGCAGCCCGTGCCTGGGTTGAGCGACGGCGAGCTCCTGATCAAGGTCGCGGCGGCGGGTGTGAATCGAGCCGATTGCATGCAGCGCCGCGGCGAGTACCCACCTCCCGCCGGGGCCTCCGAGATTCTCGGCCTCGAAGTGTCCGGGACGGTCGCGGCGCTCGGCGCCGGAGTCTCCGGATGGCGTGAAGGTGATCCGGTGTGCGCGCTGCTGGCAGGGGGCGGCTATGCCGAGTATTGTGCCGTCCCCGCGCCGCAGTGCTTGCCTGTGCCGAGTGGCGTCGATCTCGTGGATGCGGCGGCGTTGCCCGAGGTGGCCCTGACGGTCTGGGCGAACGTGTTCGAGCGCGGCGGGCTGACACCGGGAGAGACGCTGCTTGTGCACGGGGGATCGAGCGGTATCGGTACCATGGCCATCCAGTTGGCGAGCGCTCTGGGTTCGACCGTGTATGTGACCGCTGGTTCGTCTGAGAAGTGCGACGCGTGCAAGAGGCTTGGCGCGACGCGGGCGTTCAACTATCGCGAGGTCGACTTCGTCGAGGCGGTGCGCTCGGCGGCCGGAGGGGTCGACGTGATTCTCGATATGGTGGGTGGCCCGTATCTGGAACGCAACCTGGCGGTGCTGAACCTCGACGGCCGCCTGGTCATTATCGCGTTGATGGGTGGGGCGCGCACCGAAATCAATCTTGCAACGCTCATGAGGCGCCGACTGGTGGTGACCGGAACGACGTTGCGGGCTCGGACGATTGCGGAGAAAGGCGCCGTGGTCGACGCCGTGCGCGCGCGCGTGTGGCCGCTGCTTGAATCGGGGCGTGTCCGTCCGGTGGTGCATCGCCGATGGCCGCTCTCCGAAGCCGCCACCGCGCATCAGGTCATGGAGGCGAGCAGTCACATCGGCAAACTGCTGCTGGTGGTCTAGCAGCCAGCATGTGACCGACGAACAACGCTGATCAGCTGGATTCAGCGCCAGCCGAAGGCACCGGCACTCTCACCCCACACGCTGCTCCCCCACGGACCACTACGCGGCGGATGGGCCGCGGGCGAACACGCGGTCAAAATTGGCGCCCAGAATGTGCTGGCGCGCGTCGTCGTTGAGCGCCAGGTCGTCGAGAATCGCGAGCTGCGTCTCGTAGACCGCACGCTGCCATCCGCGGGGGAACCACGACGAGTCCGTGCCAAATAGGAGCCGGTCTGGCCCCAAGACCCGTAACGCCTGCTCAAAGACCGCGCGTAGCGTCAGTCCTGGGAAGTATTCCAACCAGCGATTTGAGCTGGACGTGTCCAGATGGATGTTCGGGCACAGGTCCGCCGCCATGAGCGTTTCCCGGAGGAATCCGGCCCCGAAGTGCGGTATGAGAACGGGCACCATCGGATAGCGCGACGCCACCGGCACAACGGAGAGGGGGTTGCCGAGGCGGATGTCGACCGGGGTCGGCAATCCGAGCTTACGCCGCACACCGACGCTGAGCACGCCGCAGTGGATGAACACCACGCCATGAGCCTCTGCGGCCGACGTGAAGACGCCGTCGACGAGTTCGTCGTCCAGCCGAAATCCATGCATCGCGGGAAACAGACACGCACAGCGCAGGCCGAGTGGACCGAAGAGGCGGGCTAGCCGCGCGGGGGTCCCCGGGAGGGTCGGGTTTACCATGCTCAGGCCGACGAGTCGACCCGGATGTCGTCGGACCGCGACGGACACCGACTCCTCGTCGCCGGGTACGCTCGCCATCAGCGCCGCGCGATGCACGTCGTGGGTGTCGAGTGCCTGCACCCATCGGTCCGCGAGCATCTCCGGCGTCCCCGGTGGGTCCCATCCAAGCTGCTCTGGAATCGCCACCGCGGCATCCACCCCGGGTGGCGCGCCTGATGGGCTGAGCGCGCTGAAGAAGGTTCCTGAAAAGAAGTGACAATGCGCGTCGTTGAGCATGGGTCTCGTCACCACTGGTCGGGCCAAGGTCCCGCGGCCCGCAGTATACTGACTGACCCCGGCGGACCAGGGGGGATACGGGCGCTCTCCGTGAGGAGCCTCGTGGTTTTCTGGAGGTCATGACGTGGCACGTGAGAAGGTCGGCCGAAACGATCCGTGTCCTTGTGGCAGCGGGAAGAAATACAAGCAGTGCTGCGAAAAGAAGGCGCACTCGCTGAGTCCGTTCGCCTGGTTGGCCATCGTGGGGGTCGGGGTGGCGGCCCTCGTCGCGATAGTCCTGAGCTTCACCGTGACGACGCCCTCGGTGCAGGTGGCCTGCCCCGCGGGTCAGGTGTGGTCTGCGGAACACGGGCACTGTCACTAGCACAGCGGCTGGGGACCTAAGGCGTCGCGTCGCGCGGACCGAGGACCCCTAGCAGATCGCTTCGTAGCTCCTCTTCCATCGTGGGCGACAGCTTCTTGCCGTCCCGGGTCACGTGAAACACATCGATTGCGCGGTCACCTTCGGTCGCGATGAGGACCAGGTCGATGTCGCAGCCGTGCTCCGAAATGACCCGGCTGATGGCGTAAAGCAGCCCCCACCGGTTTGCGCCGCCCAACTCGACCACCGTGTAGCGGTCTGAATAGTGGTGGTCGAAGTGCACGACGGGCGAGACCCGCGTCTTGCCGCGCGTGGACCGCGCCGCCGCGTCGCGCCCTTTGAGCAATGAAGGCAGGTCGACGTCGCCGGCAACGACGTCCTGCAGCACACGCGTCAACTCTGCCTGCGACGCCTCGTTGAGCGCGAGGAATCTGTCGGCGTCGACGAACCGGACCAGGTCGAGGACCACTTTCTGCGCGTTGCTCATCGCCTGTCCGCGGACGATATCCATCCCAAAGTAGGACAGCACACCACAGATATTGGAGAAGATTCTCGGGCGGTCCTTCGTGACGACGCTCAACTCCCACACATCGTCCTGCTTGACGAGCGTCATGCGGAGCTCGTCCGGTTCCAGGTTGCGCGACAGACGGATGTGGTCGTAGACCGTCCGTGGCTCGACCAACCGAAGATACCGTTGCGGCAGTCCCTCGAGAAACGCAGTCACCTCGAGTTCCGACACTTCGGGCGGTCGACCGTCGCGGATCTGGGACACGCGGGCCTGGCCACTCTCCAGCACCTCATCGCCGTAACCACGTGTGAGGCGGTTGTAGGTGTCGACATACAGACGCCACAACAGCTCCTCTTTCCACGGGGTGAGCACTTCGGGGCTGACGGCCTGCACATCGGCGAGCGTCAGGAGGCAGAGCATTCTGAGCCGATCCTCGGTTCCGACCAGACGCGCGAACTGTCGCGCCACTTCCGGGTCGTCGCTGTCTCGTCGGAACGCGGCGACCGACATTTCCAGATGGTGTCGAATCAGGAACTCCACCGTGTGCATGGACTCGGGTGTCATGCGGAGCCGGCGCATCGGCCCCCTGACCATCCGCACACTTTCTTCGGCGTGGTTCTTGTCGGACCACTTGCCCACGTCGTGAAACAGCAGCGCGAGCACGATCAGCTCGGGCTCGTCCAGTTCGCCAAGAATGCCCGAGAAACGTTGCCGGACCGTGGACTCGGGGTCGGCCAAGCGGGACAGATTCCGGATGGTCAGGAGCGTGTGCTCGTCGACGGTGTACTTGTGGTAGAAATCGCGAATCACGCGACAGTAGATTTTCCGGAACTCGGGAAACATCCTCCCCAGCAGGCCCGTATGGTGAAGCTCGGAGAGGCGCTCGTAAAGGCCCGGGGCTGGGGTCAGGAAGCGGAGGAACTGGTCCCGTTCGGTGACGGTCGGGAAGAACTCCTCCGATGCGTAGCGATCACCGTGGCGCTCAAGGAAGGCCAGGCCTTGCGGCGACACCGGGCAGTCATGGTCGATCGCCGCCTGGAACAGGCTGATCCACGTTCTGGGCTGGAGTGAGGCTCGGACGGTGTCGACGAAATTGATGCCGCTGGCGTCGCGTCGCAGGTTGTCTCCAGCCTGCTGCGTCGGTATCCCGTCGACGGGTGGCTTCGCATCCTGCAAGGCCGCAGCGAGCCTGCGGCTGACGATGCGCGCATGGTGGTAGTACACACTCATGAGCGCCTCAACCTGACCGCGTGCGTCCGATCCGGGCGCCCCGAAGGACCGCGCGACGGTTTCCTGATGCTCGTGACTCAGTCCGTTCAGATTCCTCTTGTTCGCCAGATGGAGGAGCGAACGGATTCGCAGGAAAAACTCTTCTGCTTCATCGAGCGCTTCATCCAGGCGGCCGGATGCCGGCAGTGGCGATCCGGCCTTCACCGGTTGGGCGAGTCCCACCAGTGTGCGGATGGCCGAGACATCCCGGAGCGCGCCTGGAGCTTCCTTGATGTCCGGCTCGAGCTGGTAGATCGTGGAGTTGTACTGACGATGGCGGGTTCGGACGAGGCCCACCAGGGCATCGATCGTCGGCTGGCGCCACACCGATTGCCCGGAACTGACGATCGCCCCGAATGTCGCGAAGACGCCGGCATCGCCCGCGACGAATCGCGCGTCCCGCAGGGCGACCAGGAATTCCGGGTTGTCGGCCTGCGCCTCTCCCAGCTCGTCCAGTCGCCGGACCTGCTGCCCGATGTCGAGACCGAGGTCCCATAGAGGATGGAGCAGGTCGGTGACGAACTGTTTCTCGGAGGCGGCGATCGGGCCGTCAAACAGGAACAGCAGATCGATGTCGGAGTACAGGCAGAGGTGCCGGCGACCATACCCGCCGATCGCGACGAGCGCCACCGAGGTCGACGGCTGTGGGGCGCCGCCGTGCAGCACCCGGAGGATCTCGTCGACGCGGGTCGAAAAGACCTGGGCTGCCTGGACCCCGCCGCGGGCGTCGCGGATCTCGCCGCGATAGGTCTCCCGGGCCGCTTGCAGCAGGTCGGCGGGAGCCGGTTTGGCGGCCGAGGTCCACTCGGCGGCCTCGTCAGGGCTTTGGGGCATGGAGGCTCTGCGCCAGATCCTAGGAACCCACACTGAACCCGATGGCGCCGCCCGCGTGACGTGCGGCGGCCGCGGTGATCAGAGCGATCAGGCCCGGCACAGAGACGAACTGGCAGAAGCGACGCCGGTCAGACGCCACGTGTTCCTCCCCGTGACGGACCGTCGACGGTCCGTACGATCGCGTGATCTTACCTTAGGATCGAGGAGGGCCCGGAAGGGCACCCGGCGTCGGGTAGTGGGTCAGTTCGTTATTCCGAAGTTGAGCGCGACAGCAGAGACGAACGGGCTGACGGCAAGGCGCCCCGCCCTTGACGGTCACTGCACGACGACCGTCCCGCGCAGCATGTTCATGCCGCAAGCGAATGACGTCGTGTCGGTCGTTCGAATGAACGTCACCCGCGCGGGCACCCCGGCCGACAGCGTCAGCCGCTGTGGGTCGAAGCTCGCATCCGTCACGGTGACCTGTGTTTCCTGCACCGTCACGTCGCCGTACGTAGCGCGCGGTGTCGTGGACGCCGTTGATCCCGGAATTGGCGAGGCACTCGCAGTCGCCGGCCGCAACCCGAGTCGCTCACGCTCGGCGCGGACATGAAAACTGCCTTCAGCAACCACGACATCCCCAGGCTGGACGCCGGTCATGACCGCAACCTGGTCGCCAGTCACCGCGCCGAGCCGAACTTCACGTTCTACGAACTTCCCAGGCTCTGTCGGGTTCACGACGTACACCACGGTGCGGTTACCGACGTTCTGCACGGCGCTTCGCGGGATCACCGGCGTCGATGGGTCACCCTCAGAGCCGCCGAGAAGCGCCTCGGCATACAGGGGGCGCGTAGCTGAACGGGCGATTTGGCAAGGGATACCGCGCGGATCGTTCACGGTCGTGTGGGTCGTAGGACATGACGAGTGAGGGCAAAGGTGGATTCAGGTACGCGCGGGCTTGTGCTGTCGCTGGTGATTCTCGGTCTCATTGCCCTCAGTGGGCCGTTCATGATGGGGGGCATGATGGGGCCCCGCATGATGAGGCCGGCGGCGGTGGGCGACGGAGGCTGGCACTCGGGAATGCTCTGGGGGCTCGGAGGACTGACGATGCTGGCATTCTGGGGCCTGCTGATCGTGGGGGTCGTCCTCCTGGTGCGGTTTCTCAATCGGAGTGACGCCAGACCGCCTGATGCGACCAGTGCGTCGGCCGTCGAAATTGTCCGCCGACGCTACGCCGCCGGCGAGATGACCCGCGAACAGTACGAGCAGATGCTGCAGGATTTGCGTGAAGACTCATAACTGGGAGAACGCGGTTGCGCGGGACGGCAGTTGAGCAGTCCCGCAGCAGCTAACCCGGCTATGATGGCGACGGGGACTGAACCCCGCTGGAGGAGTACCCACTATGATCAAAGCCGCCGTCCTCGCGCTCGCTCTCCTCGTCGTTGCCGGCCCGGCGTCGGCGGCGATCGCCGACGGTCTCGCGGCCCCGTATCTGCATATCCAGGTCGCGCTGGCGAACGACTCGATGGACGGGGTCACGGCCGCGGCGACGAGCATCGCGGCCGAGGCGGCCACCATGGGGCCGTCTGCACAGGCCATCCGTTCCTCGGCCCAGGCAGTCGCGGAAGTGGGGGACATCGTGGCCGCGCGAGAGGCGTTCGGCCGACTCAGCGACGCGGTGGTCGCGTATGGTGAAGAGGTCGGCTTCGGAGACCTCAAGGTGGCGTATTGCCCGATGGTTCGCAAGTCGTGGGTGCAGGCGGCGGGCGCTCTCCGCAACCCGTTCTTCGGGTCGGCGATGCTCACGTGCGGTAGCTTCCGGTAAGCCAGTCGAGTCAGCTACAGGCTCTGCAGAAGGCCCGCGGTCCAGGACGGAAAAAGCTTGAGCAGCAGGGAGGCCGTCACGACCGCGGTGGCGAGGCCCATGACCTTGGTCGTCCGCTCGCCCACCAGACGGCAGCCGGCGGTGTCGCACCGACGCCGCTCGCGGAAATACAGCGCATAGGCCCCGCCCAGCCCGCCGAGGCCGAGTGGCAAGGTCAGCCACTCGTAGCGCATCATCGTCATCATCAGGCCGGCCCCGGCCACGCCGGTGGCGATCAGTGCGAGCGGCAGCAGGCAGCAACTCGCTGCAAGCATCGCCGCCGCGACCCCAGTGGCGCCGGGCAGCCGCGCTCTCGTCCCTGCACTAGGAACCTGCGCCATGGCGCTGCATCAATTCCGCTCGCGGCGTGGGTCGCATTCGAAGCAGCCGAGACGCTGCTTCGGAGTGAACCTCCGTCTCCAAGTCTCACCGGAATCGCCATCGCTGCTCTGTCGCTTGCCGTCATGCCTTGGCTCGCACACCAAAACGTCAGGTCGCAGCTTCTTTGGGGAGTCGAGCGCTTGAATCTGACTCTCGGCAGACGTCCTTGTGTGCGTATCTGTCAGCTATTCTCTTGGGGGGCCTGGTGCTCAACGCCGTGCTGGGGTGGTGGTGGGCCGACTCCGTTGCCGCACTCATGATGGTCCCAAGCATCATCAAC
>SXGT01611600.1_pt1 | contig 12269 bp, 12 predicted proteins | sample 3176221 | NCBI WGS metagenome assembly SXGT01 (sample SAMN11356862, study PRJNA531348) | freshwater metagenome | isolation source: freshwater sample F1-120 | place: China: Fuxian Lake, Yuxi | collected 2017-12-25
GCTCGCGGATGCGGTCGAGTGGGGCCGTGCGAAGGGCTTCATCGGCAAGAACGCCCGGGCGCTCATCGACACCGTCGCGGCGGTCAGCGTGGGAATCGTCGACGGCGAGCCGCTGCTGGACCTCGCGTACGTCGAGGACGTCCGCGCGGAGACCGACATGAACGTCGTGGCCACCGGTCGCGGCCTGTTCGTCGAGGTGCAGGGGACCGCCGAGGGCGCCCCCTTCGACCGCCGTGAGCTGGACGCGCTCCTCGACCTCGCCCTCGCCGGCACTGCCGAGCTGACCAGCCTCCAGGTGGCCTCCCTTGAGTCCTAGCTCCAGCTACGTCGCCGAGGACCCCCGCACGCGCCCGTCTGCGGGGTCGTAGATGGAGCTGCGACGGATCGTGCTGGCCACGCACAATGCGCACAAGGTCGAGGAGCTGACGCGCATCCTGGGCCCGGCTCTCGAGGGATTCGAACTGGTCGCCTACGACGGCCCCGAAGCCGTCGAGGACGGCGCCACGTTCGAGGCGAACGCGCTCATCAAGGCGAGGGCGGCGGCCGCGCACACGGGGCTCCCGGCGCTCGCCGACGACTCGGGAATCTGCGTGGATGCACTGGGCGGGGCACCGGGAATCCACTCCGCGCGCTACGCCGGTACGAGGGTCGACGCCGACAACGTGACGAAGCTGCTCGCCGACCTCGGCGACGCTGCGAACCGCGCTGCGCACTTCACGTGCGCCGCGGCGTTCGTGTGGCCGGGCGGCGAGCTGGTCGAGGTGGGGCTGTGGCCCGGCACGATCCTCGAGGAGCCGGTCGGCGCGGGCGGTTTCGGCTACGACCCCGTCTTCAAGCCGGAGGGGCTCTCGGTGAGCTCGGCCGAGCTGAGGCCGGACGAGAAGAACGCCATCAGCCATCGCGCGCGGGCGTTCCACGCCATCATGCCTCGAGTCCGGGACGCTCTCCACTAGATTTCGGTCGACCGAAACGCTAGCTTTTCGGTATGCCGAAATTCCGAGCGCCGGAGCTCCCCGATTCGGGCCAACGCCGGCGGTACGCGACCCTCTTCCTCCTCGGTCCGGCGTTCGTCGCCGCGATCGCCTACGTCGACCCCGGCAACGTCGCCGCCAACCTCACCGCGGGCGCCCGATACGGCTACCTGCTCCTGTGGGTTCTCATCGTCGCCAACGCGATCGCCGTGCTCGTGCAGTACCAGTCCGCCAAGCTCGGGATCGTCACGGGCAAGAGCCTCCCCGAGATCCTCGGCGAGCGGCTGAAGACGGGCCCCCGCCGCGTCTATTGGATTCAGGCCGAACTGGTCGCCGCGGCCACCGACATCGCCGAGGTCATCGGCGGCGCCATCGCCCTCTACCTGCTGTTCGGCGTGCCCCTCTTCGTCGGCGGCCTCATCGTCGGGGTCGCCTCGATGGTGCTCCTGAGCATCCAGTCCCGGCGCGGCCAACGGGCCTTCGAGATCGTCATCGTCACCCTCCTCGCCGTCATCGTCGTGGGCTTCATGAGCGGCCTCCTGTTCGCGGGCGTCGACCCCGGCGAGGCAGCGGCGGGCATCATCCCGAGATTCGAGGGCACCGACTCCGTGCTCCTGGCCACGAGCATGCTCGGCGCCACCGTCATGCCGCACGCGATCTACCTGCACTCGGCGCTCGCGCGCGACCGTCACGGCGTCACGACCGACCCGGTGCGCATCCGCGGACTGCTTCGGGCGACGCGGTGGGATGTCGGCGCGGCCCTCATCATCGCGGGAGCCGTGAACATCTCCATGCTCCTCCTCGCTGCGGCCGCCCTGCGGGGGATCGAGGGCACCGACACCATCGAGGGCGCCCACGCGGCGGTCGTCGCCACGCTCGGGCCCGCCGTCGGGGTGATCTTCGCGATCGGCCTGCTCGCGTCGGGGCTCGCGTCGACGAGTGTGGGCACCTACGCGGGGTCCTCCATCATGGGCGGGCTCCTCAAGGTGCGGGTGCCGCTGCTCCTGCGCCGGCTGATCACCATGATCCCCGCCCTGATCATCCTCGCCATCGGATTCGACCCGACGCAGGCTCTCGTGCTGAGCCAGGTGGTCCTGAGCTTCGGCATCCCGTTCGCCCTCATCCCGCTCGTGTGGCTCGCGAGCTCCCGGCGCGAGCTCGGCGAGTTCGCGAACGCACCGTGGCTGCGCTGGGCGGGCTGGATCTCCGCCGGCCTCATCAGCGTGCTGAACATCCTGCTCATCGTCCTCGTGGTCACGGGGGGCTGAGGTGCCGTCGACACCGAGCGCCACCGCCATCGAGGACTACGTCAAGGTCATCTACGGCTACACGGAGTGGCAGCCCCAGCGCATCACGACGACTGTGCTCGCCGCCCGGCTCGGCCTCGCGAACTCCACCGTCACCGAGATGGTGAAGAAGCTCGTCGCGCAGGGGCTCGTCTCCCATGAGCCGTACGGCGCGATCGAGCTCACGGAGGCGGGTACGACCCTCGCTCTCCGCATGGTCCGCCGGCACCGGTTGATCGAGACCTGGCTCGTCACCTCGCTCGGCTACCGGTGGGACGAGGTCCACGACGAGGCAGAGGTCCTCGAGCACGCGATGAGTGATCGCCTGCTCGACGCGCTCGACGCCCAGCTCGGGCATCCCTCGCGCGACCCGCACGGGGATCCGATCCCCGCGGCGGACGGGTCGGTGACCGCGCCGGATGCTCGCCTCCTCGCCGAGCTGGCGCCGGGAACCGCCGCTGCGGTCGCCCGCATCAGCGACCGGGACCCGGCCCTGTTGCGGCACCTCGATGCGGAGGGGATCCGCGTGGACACCGTGATCGAACTCGTCCAACTCGACCCCGAGGGCGCGGTCGTCACGGTCGCGGGGTCACGGTGCGAGCTGGCGCTCGAGGCGTGCCATTCGATCTGGGTGACGGACTAGAGCCACTGACGCTCGGTCGCTCTCCGGGCGGCGTCGTGCCGTGACGACGCCCCGGTCTTGTGCATCGCGGAGGACAGGTAGTTCCTGACCGTTCCCGACGCGAGGTGGAGCCTCGACGCCATCTCGCGGACCGTGAGCCCCTCGGAGGTCAGTCGCAGGAGGTCCAGCTCGCGCTCGGTCAGCGGGCAGTCGTCCATCATGGCCGCCGTCGAGATCTCCGAGTCGATGTAGCGGAGCCCCGCGTTCACATCGCCGATGATCTGCGCGAGGCGGGTCGGGTCCACCGTCTTCCCGACGAAACCGCGGATCCCCGCCTTGAGCGCGCGCCGGAGCACGCCGGGGCGACCGTGCCGGGTGAGGAGGACGATCGCCTGCCCGGGGCGCAGCCCGAGGATCTCGCTCGCCGTGTCGATGCCGTCGAGCCCCGGCATCTCGAGGTCGAGGAGCACCACGTCGGGCTCGAGTTCGCGAGCGAGCCGGACGGCATCGCGCCCGTTGTCGGCCTGCCCGACGACGTCGATGCCGTCCTCCAGGTCGAGCAGGGCGGCGAGCGCGCCCCGCAGGAGGTTCTCGTCGTCCGCGATCAGGATTCGCGTCACGGGATGACCGCCTCCGTCGTGAAGCGGCCGCCCGACGATCGCGTGCGCACGGCGGCTCCGCTGGATGCGAAGCGCTCGCCGAGCCGCGCGAGCCCGCTCGGGGGACGCTGGTTCTCGGGGCTGCCGTCGTTGGTGATGGTGAGGAGCGCCGGTGCGATCTCGATCGTGACGAGGGTCGCCTGCGAGTGACGCAGGATGTTCGTCGTCGTCTCGCGCATCGTCAATCCGAAGAACTCGTCGGAGATCACCGAGGAGGGGTCTCCGGTGACCTCGGTCCGGATGCCCGCCGCCGAGAACAGCTCGAGTGCGTTCGCGAGCTCCGCCGCGAGGGCGACCTCGCGGTCCCCGAACGCGAGGCTGCGCGTGTTGGCGAGGGTCTCGCCGATGAGCGCCTCGGCCTCGAGCAGGTGTTCACGGGCGGCCGCGGCATCCGTCTCGAGAAGCCGGCGGGCGAGCTGCGTCTTGAGGCGGATCACATGGAGGGTGTGGCCCTGGATGTCGTGCAGGTCGGCGGCGAACCGGAAGCGCTCCTGCGCGACGGCGAGGGCTGCCGCGTTGCTCCGCGCGGCGTCGATCTCGAGGTACAGGCCCCACGTGTAGTACGTGAGCACCAGTAGCCCGACGGACAGCGGGTACCCGATCGCGGCGATCACGAACCACGAGTACCAGTTCGCGTCGGGTTGCAGGGCCCACGCGACCACGAGGGGTGCGACGATCGCGACGCCTCCGACGAGCGTGAGCCAGGTCCGGTGCGTGCGGGATCGGGCCGCGACCAGCCCGAACGCGAGCGAGACGACGAGGACGACGATGGGCTGACCTCGCACGAGAGCCACGGCGACCCATGACGCGAGGCACAGCAGAAGGAGGGGGAGCTCCACCCAGCGCGGTGCGGGCTGCTCCCAGGAGAACATCAGGACGCCCGCAGCGAGCCCCGAGACGAGGAGCGCGGCGAGGGAGAGGGCGCTCACGCCCGGGTCGAGCTCCAGGCTCACGACCTGCAGCGCACCCATCACCGTGAACGCGCCGACGACTCCCACGAGAGAGATCGTCGTGTACCGCCGCATCCGCTCGAGAGCCTTCTCGGCGGAGGTCGCGGTGGCGGTCATGCTCATGAGTCCATTCTCCCGTGACGGGGGACGCGGCATCCCCTCGATCCGTCACCAGGGCACGTGACACTTGTCATGTCGTTGGGTGCGGGATGCCCCTACTCGCGTACGTCGCGGCGAGCGAGGCTGGATTCATGACAGCGACAGCAATCGTGGAGACCACGGACTTCAGCTACAACTACGGCGCGCACGGCGAGTTCGCCGCCGTTCGGGGTGTGAACCTCAGCGTCGAGAAGGGCGAGCTCTACGCGCTTCTCGGCACGAACGGTGCAGGCAAGACGACGACGCTCGAGACTCTCGAGGGCCACAGGCGACCGAGCGCGGGCTCGGTGCGCGTATTCGGGGGCGACCCCACCGATCGGGCCAGGATCCGGCCGCGGATGGGGGTGATGCTCCAGGAGGCGGGCTTCGCAGGCGACCTGACTGTCGCGGAATCGGTGGCGCTGACGGGGGCGATCTCCGGTCGCGAGGATTCGCCCGGCCGGGTCCTCGACGCCGTGGGACTCTCGTCGAAGAGCGACGTGCGCGTTGCCCAGCTCTCGGGCGGGGAGAAGCGCCGACTCGATTTCGCCTCCGCGATCTGGGGCACCCCCGAGCTGCTCTTCCTCGACGATCCGACGACCGGCCTCGACCCGATCGCGAGAGACGCCCTGTGGGCCGTTGCGCGCGGGCTCCGCGAGCAGGGGGTCACGATCATCCTCACCACGCACTATCTCGAGGAGGCGCAGGACAACGCCGACCGCATCGGACTCATGCACCAGGGGGTGCTCCAGCGCGAGGGCACCCTCGCCGAACTCGTCCGAGACGAGGTGTCGCGGATCACGTTCGTCGCCCCGGGCGGGCTCGACCTGCCCCTGACGCCGACCTCCACCGAGAACGGCACGGTGACCATCGAGACCAAGGAGCTCCAGCGAGACCTCACCGCTCTTCTCGTGTGGGCCGACCGGGAGTCCGTCCGCCTGGACCGGCTCTCGGCGACCGGCTCCTCCCTCGCGGACGTGTTCCGCGGACTCAGCGACTGACGTCAGACCGATACGGAGATTTCACATGTTTGCCATTGCTCGTGCAGAACTGCGGATGCTCATCCGCAACCGCCTCGTCGCCGCGTGCGCCGTACTCATCCCGCTCGGCCTCGGCGCCGTGTTCCTCTTTCAGGGAATGGGGTCCAACGGCGTCTTCACCGCCGTGCTGCAGGTCATGGTCATGGTCGCGATGGGCGTCTACGTGACCGCGACGACGACCCTCGCCTCGCGGCGCCAGAACCTGTTCCTCAAGAGGCTGCGCAGCGGCGCCGTCTCCGACGGCTCGATCATCTCGGGCCTCGTCCTGCCGATCGTCCTGATCAGCGTTGCGCAGGTCGTCATCGTCCTGGGCGTGCTTGCGAGCGTCTCGTCGTTCCCGGTCGAGCCGTGGCTCGTCGTGATCGCGGTGCTCGTCGCGGAGGCGCTGTTCACGGCGCTGGCCCTCGCGACGGCGGGGGTCACGAACTCGCCCGAGCACGCTCAAGTGACCACCCTGCCGGTGTTCTTCATCGCGCTCGGCGTCAGCATCTGGGTGGTCTTCACGGGGCCCGGGGGGCCCGCGGGGGTCACGTGGGTGCAGCGTGCGCTGCCCGGGGGCGCTACGGCGGAGCTGATCGCCCTCGGCTGGGCCGGCGGGGACCTGTCGGTGGTGCCCGTGCTCATCGCCATCTCGCTCGGCTGGGTCGCGGTGTCCGTTCTGGCGGCGCGCTCCATGTTCCGCTGGGAGCCGCGCGCCTGACCGATTCCTCGTCAGGGCGATGCCCGTAGAGTGGCATCGCCATGACTACCGACAACTCCGCGCTCACCGACCTCGACGCTCCCACTGAATCACGGATCGCCGAGGCGGTGGGCCGCTGGGGTTCGAGGGAGGTCGTCGACCGGTCGGTCGCTCTCATCGGGGGGCTGAGCGCGGGGGACGACTTCCTTCTCGCCGTCGGAGGCCGCCACGCGGAGGGCGTGCTCGCCGGCGCGCCCGTCCTGTACTGGCCGGAGCTGTGGGGAACGCGGGCGCTGCTCTACGTGTGGGACGACACGGCGACGGAGGCGGTGCTCTCGGGCCTCCAGAACCGTGCGTGGCGCATCCGGGAGATGGCCTGCCGTGTGGTCGCCCTGCGGGAGCTGGATGCCTCGCCGCAGCTCGCCGAGCTCCTCACCGACGAGGTGCCGCGAGTTCGAGCCGCGGCGGCACGGGCGCTCGGCGCCCTCGGCGACGCGACTGACGCGGAGCGGATCCGCGCGCTGCTGAAGGACAAGGAGATCGACGTCCGTCGTGCCGCCCAGCAGGGGCTGACGGCGCTGGAGAGTCGATCGACCTAGTCGTCGAGGTTCTGGTCGAAGTCCTTGGGGCTGAGCGCGAGCTTCTCGGCCTCTTCGTCGGTCACCTGGTGGGCCGCGCGCTTCTTGGCCTTGCGCGATGACTGGATGTAGTGGATGGCCGTCGGGATCACGGTCAGCAGCACGGCGGCGAGCAGGATGACGTCGATGTACTCGCGAACGAAGTCGCCGAGGATCGGCACGTAGCCGAGGAGGTAGCCGGCGTACGTGAGCCCGGCGCCCCAGATGAGGGCGCCGATGAGGTTGTACAGCGAGTACTTGCGGTAGTCCATGTGGCCGACGCCGGCCGCGACGGGCGCGAACGTGCGGACGATCGGCACGAACCGGGCGAGGATGACGGCGAGGCCGCCGAACCGCTCGAAGAAGGCGTTGGTGCGCTTGACGTTCTCGACCGAGAAGAGACCGGTCTCCTTGCGCTCGAAGATCCTCGGCCCCGCCTTGTGGCCGATCAGATACCCGACTTCACCGCCGAGGAAGGCGGCGAGGGCGATGAACAGGCAGACCCACCAGATATCGAAGCCGATGCCCGGGTAGAACGCGAGCAGTCCCGTGATGACGAGGAGCGTATCGCCCGGCAGGAGGAACCCGACGAGCAGTCCGGTCTCGGCGAAGACGATGAAGCACACGACGAGGAGTGCCCAGGGGCCGGCGGCCTGAATGATCGTCTCGGGGTCGAGAAAGGGGATGAGGGCGGTGGGGAGAACCACGGTCATGTACTCCAGTCGTCGGTTGCCGTTCGGTCAATCGGCGGCATGTGCTTCATGACAGGGTACCCGCTGGGGGAGGGCGACGGCTGTGGGGATAGCCCCCGCATCCAGCACCGGTGTTGACACTCTTAAGTCAGTAGTTATAATAAAGCGTGAAATAAGTACCGCCTACATTCACTGGAGAATGAGAGACAAGGAATCTCGATGAAGAGAACAGCACGCACAGCAGCCGCGCTCCTCGCCGCCACCGGCATCGCGCTCGGCACCACCGCCTGCCAGGCGCCCGCCGCCGAGGAGGCAGACGGACCCCTCACCGTGTGGATCATGGGCGACTCGGGCGCCAACTTCGAGTCGCTCGTCGCCGACAGCGGCATCGAGGTCGAGGTCGTCGCCGTCCCGTGGGACGCGATCGACGAGAAGCTCACGACCGCGGTCGCCTCGGGCTCCGGCCCCGACATCCTGCAGATCGGGCTCTCGAAGCTCCGGACCTTCGCGGATGCCGGCGCTCTCCTCCCGCTCGATGACCTGATCGCCGAGCGCCCCGCACTCGCTCCCGAGAACTTCCCCGAGGGGGTCTCCGGCCTCTCCACCGCGGTCGGCGGCGAGATCGTGAGCATCCCGTGGGTGAGCGACACCCGCGTGCTGTTCACGCGCACGGACATCCTCGCCGAGGCCGGGTTCGACGCGCCTCCGGCCACGTGGGACGAGGTCCGCGAGTACGCGAAGGCCCTCACCGCGCGGGGTTCCGGCAACTACGGCTACTACATCCCGCAGTGGGACGCCCCGCTGCCCATCCAGATGACCTGGAGCATGGGCGGAGAGGTCATCGACGCCGAGGGCAACGTGGACTTCAACACCCCCGAGTTCGAGTCCGCGGTCGACCTGTACACGGGCCTCTACGCCGACGGCAGCGTTCCGACGAACGGAGACTTCGACCAGCAGCAGGGGTTCATCTCCGGCATCGCCCCGATGCTCGTGAGCGGCCCGTACCTCGCCAAGGGCATCGCGGATGCCGCTCCCGAGCTCGACGGGCTCTGGCAGACGAGCCCGTTCCCGGCGGGGGACGGCGGTTCGATCGCACTGTTCGCCGGATCGAACCTGGGCGTGTGGCACAACACCGACCAGCAGGAGACGGCGCTCGACCTTCTCGAGTACCTGTCGCAGCCCGAGGTCCAGCTCGAGTGGTTCGCCCTCACGGGCGAGCTGCCCACGGTCAACGCCGCTCTCGAGGACTCGGAGCTCAACTCCGACCCGAACGTGCAGGTCTACACCGAGCAGCTCGCGACCGCCCGGGTCCTCCCGCTCGTCTCCAACTGGGACGGCGCGGTGGGCACCGAACTGCTCAACGCGCTCAACTCGATCGTGCTCCAGGGCGCGGACCGCCAGGCCTCGCTCGACGGCCTGTTCGCGGTGACCGAGGGACTCAGCGTCAACTAGTCGGTACGACCGGGCCGCCCCGACCGGCGGCCCGGTCGTTCCACCCCATCGTCAGCGCGCACTCGACCAGGAAGGGACTCGATGCGAAACCGGCTCGTGCCCTACCTGTTCGTCTCGCCCGCGATGCTCCTGCTCATCGCGTTCGGAATCCTTCCGATCGCGGTCGCGGCGGTCATCAGCACCACCAACATGAACATCTCGGCGTTCGCCAACTGGGGCAACGTCGACTTCGTCGGGCTCGACAACTACACGAAGCTGTTCGCCGACAAGGACTTCTGGCAAGCGCTCGGCAACACCGCCTTCTTCGCACTCATCGGCGTGCCGTCGATCGTCGTGACCTCCCTCGTCGTCGCCCTCCTGCTCAACCGCAGCCAGAGCCGCTTCTTCCGGGCGCTGCGCTCGTTCTACTTCATCCCCGCGATCACCGCGATCGTCGCCGTCGCGCTCGTCTGGGGGTACCTCTACAACACCCAGTTCGGCCTCTTCAACTACCTGCTCTCCCTCGTGGGGATCGAGCAGGTGCAGTGGCTCTCCGACCCGTGGCTGTCCAAGTTCTCGGTCGCACTCGTGGCGATCTGGCGGGGAACCGGCCTCAACATCATCATCTTCCTCGCCGCACTGCAGTCGGTGCCGAAGGAATACCTCGAGGCGGCGTCCCTCGACGGCGCGGGGGGCCTGCGCACGACCTGGTCGATCACGATCCCGCTGCTCCGGTTCGCGATCTTCTTCGTCACCGTCACCACGACGATCTCGTGGCTGCAGTTCTTCGACGAACCGTTCGTCCTCACCGACGGCGGTCCGCTCGGGGCGACGACATCGGCGTCGATCTTCCTCTACAAGGAGGGCTTCCGCTTGAACCAGTTCGGCTACGCGAGCGCCGGGTCGATCATCCTGTTCGCGATCATCGCCATCATCACGCTCGTGCAGCTGAGATTGCGGAGGGCCGACGATGAGTACTAGCGCCGTGCGCGACACCGCGGCCAGGCGTCGCTCCCGGGCGCTCACGATCACCATCGGGGTGGCCCTGGCCGTCGGCGCGCTCATCACCGCCTTCCCGTTCTTCTGGATGCTCGCGACATCCGTCAAACCGCAGCGCGAGTCCATCGACTTCCCGCCGACGCTCCTGGCCCAGGAGCCGACGCTCGAGTTCTACGTGCGGCTCTTCACCGAACTCGACTTCGCCCGGTATCTCGGCAACACGGTCATCGTCGTGCTGTTCGGCTTCATCGGGCTCTTCCTCATGGCCATGGCCGGGTACGCGTTCGCGAAGTTCGACTTCCGGGGGCGCAAGTGGATGTTCTTCCTCGTGCTCGCCACGATGATGATCCCCATCCAGGTCACGATGATCCCGACGTACCTCATCCTCAACGGCATGAAGCTCACGAACACGCTCCTCGGCATCGCCCTGCCGACTCTCGTGACCGGGTTCAGCATCTTCCTGTTCCGCCAGTTCATGTCGACGATCCCGACCGAGATGCTCGAGGCCGCACGCATCGACGGCGCCGGCGAGTTCCGCATCTTCCTGCAGATCGTGCTTCCGATGTCGGGACCGATCCTCGCGGTACAGGTCGTCCTCACGTTCATCGGCGGTTGGAACAGCTTCCTCTGGCCGCTCATCATCGCGAGCGACCAGAAGCTGTACACGCTCTCCGTCGGGCTCGCGCTCCTCAACCAGCAGCTCGCCGTCAACCCCTCGCTGCAGATGGCCGCCGCCTCCGTCATGGTCGTGCCGATCCTCATCGTGTTCGTCATCTTCCAGCGCTATGTCATCCAGGGCTTCGCCCTTTCAGGTCTGAAATGAGTGTGTTCGTGAACTCTTCCCCCGTCCGCTTCGGCCCCCGCCCGGCGAACTTCGACGGTTTCGTCCGTGCCCGGGATGCCCGGCTCGTCGACGCCGCCGGCCGCGACCTGATCCTCCGGGGCGTGGGACTCGGCAACTGGCTGCTGCCCGAGGGCTACATGTGGCGGTTCGGCCCCGGCGCCGAGTCGCCGCGCGAGATCGAGGCCCTCACCGAACGCCTGCTCGGCGAGGAGGATGCCGCGGCCTTCTGGAGCGAGTTCCAGTCGCGCTTCATCACCGAGGCCGACATCGCGCTCATCGCCGCGAGCGGCTTCGACCACGTGCGACTGCCGATCAACTCCCGGGTCATCCAGGCCGAGGACGGCACCCCGATCGAGGCGGGCTACGCCCTCATCGACCGACTCATCGAGTGGTGCCGCGAGCACCGGCTGTGGGTGCTCCTCGACCTGCACGGGGCCCCCGGCGGGCAGACCGGCACCAACATCGACGACTCCCCGAACCAGTTGCCGGAGCTCTTCCTCGAGCCCCGCTACCGCGAGCTCACGCGGCGGCTCTGGCGCGACCTCGCGACGCGATACGCGGGCGAGACCGTCGTGCTCGGGTACGACCTTCTCAACGAGCCGCTGCCCAACGAGTGGCAGCACAGCCACGCGGCCGAGCTCGCGGAGCTCTACCGCGACCTCACGGCCGACATCCGGGCCATCGATCCCGACCACCTGATCGTCTACGAGGGCGCGCACTGGGCCACCAACTGGAGCATCTTCACCGAGGTCTGGGACGACAACTCCCTCCTCCAGTTCCACAAGTACTGGTCCTCGCCCGACACCGCGAGCCTGACGGCCTTCCTCGAGACCCGCGACCGACTCGGGCTCCCGATCTACATGGGCGAGGGCGGCGAGAACACGATCGAGTGGATCTACACGGCGTTCCGCCTGTACGAGTCGCACGGAATCGGCTGGAACTTCTGGCCGTGGAAGAAGATCGCGACGCGCACCTCGCCCGCCTCCATCGTCGCCCCCGCCGGCTGGGACCGCGTCATCGCGGCGATCGCCGACCCGGACGCCATCGGTCGCGACGAAGCCCGGTCGGTGTTCGCGCAGCTCCTCGACGCGATGCGCATTGACGAGTGCACGTGGCAGCCGCAGATCGTGTCCGCGCTCCTCGGGGACCGGCCCGCCTCGATCCCGGCGTGGGGCTTCGGCTTCCGGGGAGCGGGGGAGTCGTACTCGGTGGCGGTCGGGCGGCCGCTGCCGGGCATCCGTGAGGGGGAGGCTGCGGGCATCCGGTTCGCTCGAGAGGGCGACAACCCCGAGAACCCGTTCCAGCAGTCCGATGGTCGGGCCTACCGCGCCGCCGAAGAGC
>SXGT01341702.1_pt1 | contig 12268 bp, 10 predicted proteins | sample 3176221 | NCBI WGS metagenome assembly SXGT01 (sample SAMN11356862, study PRJNA531348) | freshwater metagenome | isolation source: freshwater sample F1-120 | place: China: Fuxian Lake, Yuxi | collected 2017-12-25
ACCGTTTTTACCGGCAGTGCAGCCGATCCCGATCAGTAACAAAGCCAAAAGGCAGCTCAACCCAAGCCTGTTAAAACTGATCACTGCCATGATGCCTCCACCGGCTACAGCCAAACGCACTCAAAAACCGAGTGCAGAATGCTCCAAGTTACTGAAATTTACAAGGTTTTCCGCAATCGCCTGATTGAGAGACCTAACCAAAGTCGAGGTCAAACTTGAGAGCCTTGAACTGTGGTCCCAACCGCGATCCAACTGCTACCCTACTGCGGCCAAATTCAAGTCTCGCGGCATTTTGCCGATCAGGTCTGAGAAGATGTCAAAGCGAAACGCGGCTTTAAAAGGCAAAGCAAAGTTGAAGGTGGGTCAGGATGTACCAAAACTTGACTCGCCGTACTATTCTTTTGACTCCATTGATGGACGGCACCCATGGCAAGCAGCTGTGCCCGAAGGTTTTGTTGGCTACCCTGTACGTCGTCTCAATCACGGCAAAGTCATGTATTTCAACTTCGCACTCGCTCGTGAAATGGGACTCATTCCTGCGCATCATGACGATGTCATGACTCCTGAGTTGACCGAACAGCTTCTGAAAACTTTTTCGATTCAGATCTTGAACGAATACGATCAGATGAACTCGACTCAAGCACGAAAGCGCCAAGATAGTCTTAAACCTCATCCCTACATGGCCACTCGTTATCTGCAATTACAGCATGCCAATAAGCGTGGCACGACTTCAGGCGACGGCCGCAGTATTTGGAATGGCACCTACGCTCATAAAGGCTTTACATGGGATCTATCTAGCCGCGGAACCGGTGTTACCTGTCTTGCCCCCGGCGCAGTAGAAGCTCAGCGACCGTTGAAAACTGGTGCCGCGGAATTCGGATACGGCTGCGGTCTCGCTGATGTTAGCGAACTTCTTGGCTCAGCGGTGTTATCGGAGATTTTTCATTTGAACGGCATTGCCACCGAGCGAGTCCTGCTGGTGATCGATCACGGCAAGGGCTGTGGCATCGGTGTACGCGCATCGCGAAACCTACTGCGTCCTGCTCATATGTTTTTGTACTTGAAACAGGGTCGAATCGAGCCCCTCAAGCGTGCCACGGACTTCTTCATTCGTAGGCAAGTCGAAAACGGACGCTGGAAGTTCTCGTACGGCTCTCCCGACCGCTACCGCAAGATGCTCAATGAACTCTCCAGAGGTTTTGCGCGTTTCGCGGCACTACTGGAACGCAATTATGTTTTTGCGTGGATAGACTGGGATGGCGACAATATTCTCGCTGACCCAGGGATCATCGACTACGGAAGCATTCGACAGTTCGGACTACGCCATGATCAATATCGTTACGACGATGTCGATCGCTTTTCGACCAATCTCAACGAGCAGCGAGGCAAGGCACGTCTGACCGTGCAGGTTTTTGCGCAACTGGTGGACTACCTTGAAACCGGCAAACGTAAACCCGTTGAATCCTTCGAACGTCATTCGGCAGTTCGCGACTTCGATCGTGAATTCGATCATTCGTTACGCGAAGCCTTTCTGGCACAATGTGGTTTTGACGAGAATCAAATTTCAGCTCTCATGAATCAACAACGTTCGTTGGTCGAAAATCTCTACGGTGCCTTTCTTATGCTTGAGAAGGCCAAAACCAAAGCTGGCGAAAAGCGACTCCCCGATGGAGTGAATCGCCCTGCGATTTTCAATATGCGAACGGCGCTGCGTGAGTATCCTCTGGTTCTGATTCGCGAAAAAACCGAGCGACCCATCGCCAATCAAGACTTTCTGGATCTCATCACTTCATCACATGCAAAACGCGCCGACCTTCGTATGCGTGAAGGACTTCGTCAACGCCTACAGAACTTTCAGCGCCTCTATTTGCAAACCGCAAAAACGGTACAAACCTCGTATGGCGGCAGCAGCAACTGGTTTACTTTCCTAAAGGGACTTGCGACCCGGGCCGAGGATTTTAATCGCGCCGGTCGCATCACGGGTAATGGCGCAGAGTTCGTCATTGACGAAATTCTTAAGGCTCGCCGTCGAGGACTTTCGCTCCGCGAAATTCAATCAGCCATAGACCTGTTTATCTCCAGCCAGGCTCCCAAATCCGCTCTTGGTGGACGCCGCACGCGGCCGGAAAGCCTGCAGTCCAACGCCGGAAGGCTGTTCCAAGAACTCGTGAATATCGCCACCGAGTTTCAAGAAGATATTTAGACAGACGAGGAATTTCGGGTTTAAGATGCGCTCCACAGGGAGTGATATCGATGATTATCGTCACCGGAGCGAATGGTTTTATCGGCAGCGCATTGGTTTGGGAACTCAACCAGGCCGGTCGTGAGGATGTCGTTTGTGTCGACACCGTCTTGCTGAAAGAACGAGATGACCTCCTGAAAAACCGCCGCTACCACCAGTTTCTCGGAAAAGATCAAATCTGGTCATTCCTGCAGTCCTCTGAAGCGATCAAGTCGGTTGAGGCCATTTTGCATATGGGCGCTTGTTCGTCGACAACTGAAACGAACGTCGCCTTTCTCAACGAAAACAATGTCGAATACACCCGTCGACTGTGGAAATGGTGCACCGATTATCGCAAGCCCTATATCTATGCTTCAAGCGCGGCTGTTTATGGCGACGGTAGCCGCGGCTTTGATGACGCACTTCCGACATCGACCTTCACGCCACTCAACCCCTACGGAGAGTCGAAAGCAGCCTTTGATCGCTGGGCAGAATTGCAGACCGAGACGCCGCCGCTTTGGTTAGGGCTTCGTTTCTTTAACGTCTTCGGTCCGAATGAGTATCACAAGGGCTTTATGGCCAGCGTGCCCTTTAAAGCTTATGGGCAAATTCGCGACACTGGTCGACTGTCTCTTTTTCGCTCGCACAATCCCGACTACCAAGACGGCAAACAGATGCGCGACTTCGTTTATGTCAAAGACATTACGCGCTGGATGGTTGAGCTCATGAAACGGCGCGATTGCCGCTCGGGAATCTACAACATGGGTTTCGGCAAAGCGCGGACTTGGCTGGATCTCGCGAATGCGGTTTTTAAAACCATGGAACGCGAACCCGCCATCGATTGGATTGATGTGCCGATGGAAATGCGCCCGCGTTATCAATATTTTACCGAAGCGAAAATGGATCGCCTGCTCGCGCTTGGCGTTTCATCTCCACAATGGCCACTGGAAAAAGCCATCGACGACTACGTAAGAAACTATCTTTCAACACCGCAGATTAGTTATCTCTAGAAAAACGGACCTTAGAGGGAATCGGTTTATGTTGCCAGGACACTTAAAGCGTTACGTTGTCGAACAAGATTATTCGCGCTATACGCCCGTGGATCAAGAAGTGTGGCGCTTCATCATGCGCCAACTCAAGGATTTTCATTCGAAGCATGCCCATACCTGTTACGTCGATGGCCTTACAAAAACCGGGATTGAGATCGATCGCATTCCTGACATTCATGTCATGAGTAAAAAGCTGGAGAAATTCGGTTGGCGCGCGATTCCCGTGAGCGGATTTATTCCACCGGCAGCATTCATGGAAATGCAATCCCTCGGCTATTTGCCGATCGCCTCGGATATGCGCACGATCGATCATCTGATGTACACGCCCGCCCCGGATATCGTGCACGAAGCCGCAGGGCACGCACCGATTCTTGTTAATGAAGAATTCGCGGCCTATCTCAAAGATTACGCGCAAGTCGCCAAACACGCGCTCATCAGCCACGAAGATATGAAGCAGTATGAAGCCATTCGTATACTCTCCGATTTGAAAGAAGATCCAAACTCAAGCGATGAACAGATTAAAGCCGCCGAGTCTGAACTCGGACGCGTAAGCCAAGCGATCTCACATCTTTCTGAGGCGGCGCTTCTTAGTCGCATGAATTGGTGGACCGCCGAATATGGTTTGATCGGCACACTTGAAAATCCGAAAATATTTGGCGCCGGTCTATTATCATCGATCTCTGAGGCGCGTGGTTGCCTTGACCGCAAAGTAAAAAAAATCCCATTGACCATCGATTGCATCAACTTTAGCTACGATATTACCGAACCCCAACCCCAACTCTTCGTGACACCCGACTTTGCTCGATTGCGAGAGGTACTGGAGCAGCTGGCAATGCGTATGGCCTACCGCCACGGTGGTTTGGAAGCATTGGCAAAAGCTAAATTGGCGCAAACGATCAACACCGTACAGCTCAATTCAGGTTTACAGATTTCAGGCCGTCTTAAGGATTACCAAATCGACGGCACAGACCCGGCCTATTTGCAGTTCGATGGCCCCACACAACTTTCGTTTACCGGCAAACAACTTCCCGGACACGGCACAAGTTACCATGCCCAAGGTTTCGGCTCACCGCTCGGTCATCTCGAGGCCGTGGCTCGCTGTCTCAGCGACCTCAGTGACTCCGACCTGAGCGAGCTCGGTGTCGCACCTGGATTGCATGTTGAACTTAAATTTCGCACAGGCGCCCGAGTGAAGGGGCGCGTAAAGGGTTTCACTCGTGCCGAAAGCGGCAAGCTCCTGTTGATTTCCTTTGAAGACTGCACCGTGACCCGAGATGGTAAGCTCCTTTTTGATCCCGCCTGGGGCATCTTTGATATGGCTTGCGGAACCTCGGTTCCATCCGTATATGCAGGTCCGGCAGACCGCGCGGCTTATGGCGAAACTAATGACTTTGTTGCCAAGGTCATTCCACGCAAAGTTTGGGATGCCCTCTATCAGCTCAAGCATCGTCTTTACCAAGAGGTCCGCGACATCCGTGAGGACTTGCTCACTGGCAAGATCGAGCCTAGCCAGGCCACTTCAGATCGACTCGACGTGCTCTCGAATCAACTTGAGAGCAACTTTCCGCACGATTGGCTTTTACGTCTTGCACTTTATGAATTGGGTCAGCAGGTGCCCTCCGCGTCTTGGTTGCCGCGTCTTGAGATTGAACTGAAAAACCTCGCTGAGGCTGATTCACAGGTTCAAGCACAAATCCTTGATGGCATGCGACTTCTGCTGTAATTTCTGCGGCGACTTCTGCTGTAAGTTCTGCGGTGAATGAGAGAGTCATGAACGAAACTTCCACAAAAAATTCTTCACACGGCCGCGTTCATGTTGTTCTGAACCGACCAATTTATCCTCGTAACGTCGGTATGTGTGCGCGTGCGATGGCGAACATGGGGATCTCGGATCTGATCATAATCGGTCCACGCGCCGATCTTTCTTGCGAAGAAGCCAAACAAGGTGCCGCCAACGCCCAGGCCGTTTTAGCATCGGCGCGGGTTTACCCGGATCTCAATGCCTTCTTCGCAAAGGAGGGCGAGGGTGTGCGCATTGCCCTGAGCGGACGTGATGGGCGTCTGATTTGCGCCAGCGGTTTGGAAGAGCGAACTAAATTACTAAGTACACCAGATCCGCTGTATTTGTTTTTTGGGCCCGAAGACGACGGTCTCGCCAACGAAGAAACCCGTCTCTGTCATCATGTCTGCCGGTTGCCGACCTACGGTTCGATCACGAGCCTCAATCTCTCACACGCGGTTTTACTGACGCTTTACATGGTACAAGCCGAGCGCGAAACTCCGACGGTTTCGGAAATAAACAATGAATCATTCGCACCTTCACTAGAAGGCGCACAACCGCTGTTTTATCCGAGTGATAGTATTCGTAATTGGTTAGAGGCGCTTGGCTTTGATCTCTCCGCACGCCGGGTGAGTATTGAAAAAGTGATCAATCGAGTCTTCTTGGCCAACGTACCCAAACCCGATGATCTGCGTTTGCTCGATAATGTTTTGCAACAGACGATCCGCAAGCTTAAAGACCGCCGCGAGCGCTAACTTTCTCAGGCTCATCGTTCAAGGGTGCAGGAACTGTCGCACCCACTCAACCATGTAAGCGTCGATTTGATTTTTCTGTGATGGCGGATCGAAGGACCAGTGCCCACCATTGAAAACAAAAATCTGGTTGGTAACACCTTTAGCGTTCAAAGCACTCACAAAGTCGGTCGACTGCGCTAATGGCACGATCGTGTCGTTGTTTCCATGGAAAATCAGGGTAGCCGCCGACTGTGAAGTCACGTTGTTGATCGGCGAAGCTTTTGCGTACAGTTCGGGATCTTGTGCAACGGTCTTGCCACCGAACAAACCAACCAGAGCAGTGCCACCTTTATTGAAATTCGGATTGGCGAGATCACTCGGGCCGAACAAATCTACCACGCACGAAACAGCCGGTGATTGGTCGGCATTGAGCTCCGAACGGTCACCGGGCCAAGATTTTTTCAGCGTTCCGAGCATCATTGCAAGATGACCGCCGGCCGAATCACCCATAGCACAGATGCGATTCGGGTCGATGCCACATTTCGCAGCGTTGGCTCGTATCAAACGGACCACATTCTGAACATCTTGGATTTGCGCGGGCCAAACGGTGTCAGGTCGGCCTGCGGTGATCAAACGATAGTTGATGTTGAAAACTGTTATGCCCTTTCGCTGAAACTGCTTGGCATACCAATCGTGTCCACCTTTATCTCCACCTGCCCAACCGCCACCATGGATGATCACGATTGCCGGACGATTCGCACCACCCGCACGGTGGATATCCATTTTCTCAAACTCAGTCGCGCCATATTTCTGGTTCGACCTACCTTCACAATTAAAAGGCTCCGCAGCATGAGCAACTCCCTGAGTAAGGAGTAAAAGTAACGCTGCAACGGCGACGGCAAATAACTTCATTTGAATCTCACTTCTTGCAATCAAATTTCAGGGCCACACAACAACCCCAATTATTCTCTTAGCATGCTTCATGCCGAGTGTGATGTACCTTGGCAAGCATTCTATTTGAGGCCAGACCAAATAGGGTGTCTTAGAACTCGACACCTTAAAAAAATACGGCTGTTACCGATAAAGCACGAGTCTCGATGGATGCGCACCAGGGTCTGCCTTAAGAATCTTCAAATCCCGGTCGTTAAGGCGTTTCTTGGCGGCATTGGCTTTAATAAGTAGATCGCTGCCAAGCGTACAGTTGCCACAAGAGCGCCCGAGCTTGAATCCCTTGCAGCATAGGCTGCTGGTTTCCTCTTTGCCGGAGTCTAAACGCATCATTGCATTTTTGAACGCGGCAATTTCCTCTTTGGAAAAACCTACGTCGGTCAGGATCTTGATCTGTTCTTGAATAAGTAGGCTGTCTTGGCGCCATACCGCCTCAGCGGAAAATGTTTGGTCGGCGGTCATGCCCTCGGTTCTGCCGTTCATGTTGGGTTTGGGCCTGGCCTTTTCAAGTTCCACAGCGCGCAAAACCGCATCAACTTGAGCTGGCGTAAGTACTCTCATGTCTCTGTTGAAAATGCCGCTAATCAATTCGTTGAGACTGTTACGACTGGCCTCGCCCTTGGGTAACGGCGACCAATGATTGACTCCACCGAGAATTTTGCCAAGCCATCGAACTTTCCAATTTGCCCTGTCCGACTCATCAAGCTCGACGCGATACTCGAGCAAAAGCGTTCGCGCGAGTTGCTCACGCAACTCAACAGTGAGTTCGCGAACCCGAGTGGCGACATTGTTGGCATATATCCGCTCCACCTCACCGGCTGTTAGTTCTGGCAATTGTTCTCTTCGGCGAATGTAATCAATTTCCATCGCTTCGAGAATCTTCGCATCTTCACCAGGTCGGTCGAAAAGAGCCTCACGAATTCTCAAGTAGTGCTTAAACATCTTGGCTCGCTGGCGCTGGGTTTCTATGACCCCCGCGTAGGCCTGGCGGACAGTTTCGTTTTCGGATGCTTCAAGGGCTTTAGCGCGGGGAAACGTTTCGGTAAACAAATTACGGCAACGAGCAACCGAACCATGCGTTTGGCCTTCAGCTGCTACGCTAAACAAGGCGATTGCAACCACAAACCATACTGAGATCAACCGCAGAGACTCAAACTTCATGGTCACCCAATCGTTTTCAGGGGTTTGCACTTGCCTTAATTAACTGTCGTGCAGCGAGGTGCGGGCGCACAAACGGCGGCAGCCAGGTTGCGAACGACTTTGGTTCGTCGCTGGTTTCGGCGGCGCTCACTAGGCGGGTCGCGATTTGCTGTTCAGTCATCTCGCTCAATTCGGCAAGAGCTGAGGGCGGAAGGTCTTTGCCCTTCTCTTTCAAAGTCGCTTTCAGCAACACTAGCTGTTGAGCGATATTGTTGCGGATCGTGACTTTGATTTCATTCACGAGAATCGAACGTTCGAAGCCTCGGCCATAGGTGACCGAATTATCTAGGAGCTCAAAGAGTCGATTGGTGCAATTATCTTCGACGAAGTTATAAGTCTGCGCTCGACCCATATTATGGCTCGTTTGGATCGAACGAACCAGGATCGCGTCTGCGGGCGAAGTGATACCCACGACTCGACTTGTGGATGCTTTCAAATTCAAACGAAAATCATCGACTACTTTGCCAGTATCATCTTTTTCCCAGAGGTCGCGATCAAATTGGCTATAGAAGAGATTGCCGATCGCGAAGTCATACATAAATGCACTCGGCATGAAGTCCGCCGAAGGCTTACTCGCTGGACGGATCGCCTCGATAGACAGCACCACCGGCGAAACCGCGGCGCGCGCGCTTTCCACCGAAGTCTGTGTATTTTGGTCATAAACGAGCTTTACTCCTGATCCAGCTTTGAAAATGAATCGAAGGTAAGTGTGGGCCTCGACACTAGCCAACGCCGGCTTGGTCAGCGCGGCCCAATGCTCTTGAATGGCATGCACCTCACTCACCACTGAACTCGACGACGTAGGAATATTGTGTTCGTCGACCTGAATCCCGGGAATATAAACAACATAGAAATGCTCATGGTCGCGAAAGTTGGCGAAGGCCAATGCCGCAGGATCGAGGCCGAAGGCCTTTTTTTCTTCGGCCTTCAGCAATACCAGAGTGCGTGCCCGAATATTCTCGGCTCGCTCGCGCGCATAAGCTCCTTGGGTCGGCATGAAATCGTTTGCCTGCGCTACACGTTTTAAAACGGATGCGATCTGGGGCGACGTTTGTGCCATCGCTGGCGTATGAAGAACGGCCGCACCGATGAGAGTAGCCAATACTGAAAACAAACCTGGTCTAACAAAGTGGGTAGAAATCACGCTCACATTCATCTCCTTGCTCGCGGTGTACTGAGCCGCTTACTTAAGAACAATGTTAAAGCAAGGAGGGTGCCGATAGGCGGCTGGTGTTTAAAGACGAAGCCTCCCGGCCTCGTCTACGAAATGTCATGTAAACCCTTGGTGAGATTGACGTTCGTGACGTCGAAGTTTTCGACGCCTGTCTATCATTTCTCGGGCATTTCTCGGCCATTTGCCACTTAGAATGTGCTCTTGCTGCCCATCTGTTTCGCGGCCTTACGCAACCACGAAGCATGGTGACGGACTGAGATCGCGCGGCCGCCAGCAGTACATGTCATGTTAACATGGGAGTTCACGCCCATCACCACCATGCCCTTCGAGCTTGCAGCGAAAATCGGACCGCCGGAATCGCCATTACACGGTTGAATACCGTCCATTTCAATCTGGTAGTCGGTCTTTTGTCCGTCTCCAGCTAAAACCATAGTGCCATTGGTCCATCCAAAATGAAGAACATGAAGGGGATTGGAGCCTTCGTCATTTGTTATCCTGCCAAACCCGGCAACAACCATATTCAAGGATTCACCGATATTCATTTGGCGAGCCGGAAGACGTGCGATCAAAGCGCCTTTGTAGGCAGGCCGGCTTAATCTCACGAGGGCGATATCATTTACCGGACGATTTGCGCTGGTGTGCGTATCAAAAATGTCGTCATCCTGAGGATGAGTGAGCCATTTCAATGCGCGCACTTGTTGTTTACCGCCATTGATGTAGACATTGATGAAATTGGGACTTCGGTTCACGCAGTGAGCAGCCGTCACTACGAGGTCTTTGGCGATAAGGGTTCCGGAACAGGTGCCGATCGAAGTCGGAAAATCCATTTCCAAACGTACGGTCATTTTGTAAACGCGGCTGTCTGAGGTCACTTCCTCGCCTCCGACGACACCGTGTTCAATAGACTCCATTGGTGCATAGTTTATTCGATCGAGATGAGCCGCTGACGCAGAAACTGGAACAAGCAACGCAAAGGCAACGAGAAACGGTATCATTAAGAGCCCCCTTTTTTTAAATCTTGAGAAGTCCTCTGGCTCTAGCAAAAGCGATGCCGCTCCGGCAAAAGCGACGCCGGCAGAATGGCCCAACTTTCCTTGACCAATTGCCACCAGCAGTTTGTCAGGAAGAAGTTTCTACAAAAGGACTGATTAGATTTTCAAAGTGAGCGTCGGTAGCTTCTTACGGTATCTTCGTCTGAGTAGCTTCCGAATTTGGAAACATCGGGCCGAGATGACTCGGCCCAAAATCGACGACATCAACGACTGAGCGATGTCTGTCGCAAAGGAACTAGCGGCGCCAGCCGTTAAAAGTCAGGCCGTTGTTCTGCTCGACTTCAAGCGAAGCCATGCCATGTCCGGCACCCAAGATGCGACCACGACCGAAAACATCGCCGGGAAACATGATGTTGTTCGCGCGGTAGCTGATACGAGCACCACGGCCAAACGACTCGCAGCGAAGATGACCAGCAAAAACATAGTCGCCAATCTTAATGCTGATGCGGTGACCATTCAGAAAAAACTTAGCGCGAACGCCGTTGCTGTAAGTTCCCTCGTACTCGCCGTAACAAATGCGATCGCCATGTGGGCGGAAGTCCGTCAGAGCACTTTCATCAGCGCGAGCCGGAGAAACGAAGGCTGTTGCTGCGAGAGCCAAACCGAGAATTGCTGCCAAAATTTTCATAGGTACTCCTTTTGTTGTTGAATCTTATGATCCACAGTTGCCTGAAGTGTTCTAGAATGGGTACCTATCAAGCGGCGTGCCACAGAGAAATTGACTTCAACTGCTGGTAAAGCGTGGCTGAGTGTGTTTTTGTCGCACGACTCGTCGCGCGAATGCGGACAAAAACGGCAATGCGGTGTCAATTCGACTCAACCAAAACGTCGTGCCGAGAGCCACTTCGGCACTTCGCGGCCGAAAATCATATCCACCAGACACTTCGCGGTATGAAAAGAAAGCCCAATGCCATGTGCGGTATAACCACCGGCGAAAAACACCTGTTGGTCGCCGGGAATTGAGCCCACCATGGGTTCGCCGTCACGCGCAAATCCCATTACTCCCGACCAACGATGCGTGACACGTGCATCTTTAAATTGCGGTAAATGTGTAACCACGAACTCGTGCAACGCCTTCTGAATGGGTTCGGTAGTGTGATCACTGGTTCCCACCTCAGTTTCTTTCTCGATCTGGCGGAAGCCTCCGATCAAGAGCTCTCCACTTGGCAGTTGCCGAAAATAATCCAGGTAAAAGTTAGCATAGCAGGGAGCGTCCATGAAGCGCGGTACGGCCTCCAACATCAGGCACTGCCCGCGAGTAGGATAGATTTTATCAGCGAACCACGGATGAATTTGCGCCGAATATCCGTTGAGATTAAGTAAAATCATCGGCGCCTCGAAGTCTCCGCCATCGGTACGCAACACGCGTGAGCCGTCGTCGGTAGCGACAATACCGATGGCCTCTGTGCCCTCAAAAAGGTCCACATTGACTCGTTCGCGCATGCGCTGCACGAGCTTCACTGGATTTACCGAGGCATCATCGAGATACTTGATTCCGCCAGCAAAATTATGGGCTCCCACCTGGTTGCGCACTTGTTCTGAAGAAAAGACCTCCGTGCGGATGCCGAGTTTGTTCATGATCGATGCGCAGGTTTTGAGTTCTTCGTATTCGTTCTCTTGAGCAGCAAGGGAATAAGCGCCGCGGTTCTCAAAGCCGATTTCTTCGGCGCTATCGTTGATAATGTGCTCTTTCAAAAGACGAAGGTTTTCTTGCGCGAATCGCCAAATCGCCGTCGCCTGATCTAAACCATGCTTATTAATCATGCGGTTGAAATGTTCAACTGAGCCGCAGGTGATGAAACCGGCATTGCGGCCACTGGCCCCGAACGCAAGCCGAGACTTCTCGATGATGGCTATTTTCAGCGAAGGATCTTCGCGATGTAGCCAATAGGCAGTCGACAGACCTGATATTCCGGCGCCGACAATCACTGCATCATAGGTTTTTTTCGCGCGACCCATACCACTTAGGCCATCACTGATCGTACGGTCGAGCCAAAAAGAAGTGCTCATGCTGTCCTTTCTACAAGATCGAGATACATCTCTTGAGCCGTACACTGACACGGCGGTTTGAGGCATCGCGTGCAATTATATGGAACATTCTGCCAATAGC
>SXGT01556608.1_pt1 | contig 12267 bp, 25 predicted proteins | sample 3176221 | NCBI WGS metagenome assembly SXGT01 (sample SAMN11356862, study PRJNA531348) | freshwater metagenome | isolation source: freshwater sample F1-120 | place: China: Fuxian Lake, Yuxi | collected 2017-12-25
AACGCGATCGGCGGCGACAATTTCTTGAAGACGACGGCCGGCGCGTTCATCGTCGACTCGCGGCCGCGCCAGCTCGCGAACGGCGCGATTCAAGGGCGCGTCTCCGCCTTCGAGCGCGGCGGCCTGTGGGATTGCGGCGGCTTCAAGATCGCGGCCGATGGCGTCGTCGTGCAATGTCCGGAGCGCGTGCGGCCGTTCCTGCCTGGCGCGCAAGAGGCGTCAGCATGAGCGCGACCGCGCACCAGGGCGAGCTGCCGCTCGACGGCGCGGCCGTCTTCCCTCGCATGAGGAGCGAGCGCGCCGAGTTCTACATCGCGCAGATTCGCCAAATGCTGCAGCTCCCGATGACCGGGTCTCGCGAGTCGGCCTGGTGGAACGATCAAATGACGGCGCGCGACCGACGCTTCCTTCTGCGCGTCGCCAGGCTCGACGCGCGCTTCGCCGAGCTGGCTTGGCATGAGATAGGGCCGGCTGAGCGCGTGCGCCTGGTCGCGAGCGTGACGCGTCTTCGCGAGTGGGTGCTGTCGTTTCATCTTCCGCTCGACGCGTACAAGGAACGCGCGTTCCATGCGTAGGCCGGCGTTCCTCGCGCCGCTGGTCGCGCTCTTCGCCGGCCTGGCGGCCGCGATCCGGGGCGGCGGTCCGCGCCCTGCCGCGCCGCCAGCTCGCCAGCTCGAGCAGCTCGAAGGCTCGCGCCAGGTCAAGGCGAGGGCGCGGCCGATGCCGGAAGGATCGCGCCGCGCCTGGTGCTTTGGCGTCGCCGGTCGCGGATTCGCCGAGCGCGGCCGCGAGCTGCCGGCTGGCTTCTTCTGGAAGCGCGACCAGGGCGCGCTCGACGGCGTCGGCGGCCGACGCTGGCGCGTCTATCGCGTGCGGCTCGCGTGAGCGCGGAAATCATCGACTTCGCCGAGAAGCGCGCCGAGCGCGACCGTGCCGTGCTCTCGCGCGGATGGTGGCTTGTCGCCGCGCTCGCGCTTGCGTTGTGGGTCGCCGAGCGGCTCACCGGGGAGAGCGGCGAATGATGGGGCATCCGCGCATGAGCTGGTGCTTTCCGCACATCGAATTGCGGAAGCGGGTCGCGTCGTTCGCGGCCGGCTTTGTGATCGCGACCGCGTTCGCGGCCGTGCAATGTGTCACGTTCAACGAGGAACCTATGTCGAAGAAAAAAGCGCAGAAGCCGGCGAGCGCGCCGGCCGCGAAGGCGGCAACGCTCAAGGTCGGCGATCCCTGCAAGATCGTCTGCGGGTCGTTCACCGGAACCGAAGGCCAGGTCGAAGCGATCCGCGGCGGCTACGTTGACGTCAAGGTCGAGGGCGGCGAGCGCGCCGGCCAGGTGCTGCAGTTCGACGACTTCAAGGTCGGCGCGAAGTGAGTTCGCCGGTCGTCTTCGCGATGACGGCCGCGCAGCGCGATTGCCTGGCGGCCCTGGCGGTGCAGCGCGCGAGCTGGCCGACGTTCCGGCCGGCGATCCGCGCCGCGCTCGCCAGGAGCGGCCTGGTGACGTCGCCGGAATCTCCCGCTCTCACGGTCGCCGGAACGGCCGCCGCAGGGCTAGCCCTGATTCTGGCGAAGGCTAGCCCTATGCCGGCCGTGGAAGTGAAATCTTGACTTCCAATCCCGCGCCGCTGACGGCTAGCCCTGCAAGCGGCGACCGCATACCCCTTGGTATATACGCGGAATCTGCGGCGGCCAACAAAATCAATGCGTTAGCTGCGGCGGTGGCGAAAACGGCCGCGCCGGTCGTCGACTTCGACCAGGAGCGGCAGCGAATCGAGCAGCGCGACCGCTACCGGCTGCAGCGCGCGGCCGCCGCGCTCCTGGACGGCGAGCGCGTATACCACTGCACCAGGTCGATCACCGGATGGTCGGTCGACGTCATGCAGGACGCCGACACGAAGCGCGCTCACTACTCGGGCATCTTCACGTGCGGCTCGCGCTGGCATTGCCCGATCTGCGCGCCGAAGGCGACGGAGAAGTCGCGCCGCGAGCTGCAGGACGCAATCACGCTATGGACGCGCCAAGGCGGCCGCGTCTTCCTGGCGAGCTTCACTTTCCCGCATGAGCTGGCGATGCCGCTCGCCGACTCGGTCGAGAAGATGCAGGACGCGCAGCGGCGGATGAAGGCGAGCGCGGCCTACAAGCGAATCATGCGAGCGGCCGGCGCGCTCGGCAGCGTCAAGGCGCTGGAAGTGACCTACGGCGAAAACGGTTGGCATCCGCACGTGCATATGCTGATCTTCGCGCGCCCTGGTGCGGAAGAGCAGCTCGAAGCGATCCGCGAATCCTGGGCGGCGATGGTCGAGCGCGTCGGCCTGGGGCGCGTCAATGAGCACGGCTTTGATCTGCGCGGCGGAGACTTCGCCGCCGAGTATGTCGCCAAATTCGGGAAGGAACCCGGCGCGGAATCGCGCCAGGTCGCACGCGCCTGGTGGACGGCAGCGCATGAGCTGACGAAGGGACACGCGAAAACGGGCGGCCTACGGATGAAGGGCGCGACGCCGTTCACGCTGCTGCGCTGGTACGCGGACGACGACGACGCGCAAGCCGGCGCGCTCTTCGCCGAGTATGGCAAGGCATTCAGCGGCAAGGCGCAGCTTTACTGGTCGCGCGGCCTTCGTCAGAAGCTCGACCTATTCGCCACTGAGCGCACGCGGCCAGAGCTGGCGAAGCCGCAGCGCGTCGCGAAGCTGGAGCGCGCCGACTGGCACGCCGTCATTCGCAACAACGCGCGATGGGAGCTGCTCAACGTCGCCGAGCGTTACGGCGCGCAGGGCGTCGAGCAGCTCCTGGCGCGGCTGCGATTGTCGCGGGGGCGCTGGCGCGGCGACTTCAAGACAAGCGATCCGCTCAACGGTCGATGGTTGCCCGGATGGTGGTCGGGGCCGGTCGATCCCTGGGAAGCGCAACGCACGGCGGCCGCCGCATGAGTGATCTAGCGCGCGACGTCGACAAGCTGCGCGTCGAGCTGGAACGGCTAGGCGACATGATCCCGCTTCGCCTGGTGCAGCTCCTGGTGCAATCCATCGTGCAGCGGCTGTTCGCGATCCTGGTCGAGCTGGATCGCCGCCAGGACGCGCTCGAAGAGCGGCTCGACGCAATCGAGAAGTCAGACGGAGGGTAAGCCATGGCTGAAAAAGTCGGCACGCTAAAGTGCCTGGTGTGCGCGGAGGGTATCCCGGCGAAGTCGACGTCGGGCGGCGCGTTGAGCGTCAATTGTCCCTGGTGCGACTTCTCCGGCTATGCGCGCGAGGGAACGCAAGCGAAAGCGATTCTGTCGAAGCGCGTCGCGCCGGCCGAAGCCGCGCCGGCCGCGCCGGAAGCGAAGGGCGGCGTGCTCGAATCGGAACCCGCGTCGCGACCGAAGGCGAAGGAGAAAATGCCATGGGAGGTCTAGACGCGCTCGTCGAGCGCGCCGCGCTCGCCGATCAGGAGCAGCCTTCGGGCGGGCCTGGTGCTGCGTCTGGTGCGCCTGGTGCGGCCGCGACGGCCGACGAAGCGCGGATCGCTGGCGAGCTGGCCGGCGCGCTGCAGACGGCGGCGCGCATTCTCGCGCCGCTACTGCCTTCGGTGGCGGCGATCTACGCGCCGGAAGTCTGCGCCGACGTCGGCGCGCAGCTCGCGCCAGTGTGCGTTAAGCGCGGATGGTTGAGCGACGGCCTCTACTCGAAGTGGGGGCCGGAAATTCAAGCGGCCGCGTGCCTGGTTCCGCTCGCGGTCGCGACCTACGCGGCCGCCCTGGTCGACGTCGAACGGCTGCGCGCCGCGCAGAAGCCGGCGAAGGGCGGCGACGCGAAGCCGGCCGCGCCGGCCGGCCGGCCTGGTGCTCAGCCGGCCGGTTGGGAACAGGCGGCGAAAAAACCGGAGGGCAGTGCATGAGCGCGAACGAAGCAAACATCATGGCGATCATGGGCGCCAGCGGCTCAGGGAAAAGCCTCACGGTGAAATCCGGCCTGGCCGCGTCGCCGCCGAGAAGGCTCCTGGTGTGGGATGCAATGGACGAATATTCACCGCACGCGAAGAGCTGCTCGACGCTGCGCGAGCTGGTCGACGCCATGCGGGAGCAGCCGGCCTTTCAATTGCGGATCGTGCCGCGCGGATCGAGCGCGAAGATCGCGGAGCGGTTCGCCGTCTTCTGCGCGGCCGCCTTCGCTGCGGGCGACCTGACGATGATCATTGAAGAGCTGCAGACGGTGACGTCGCCGTCGCACGCGGCCGCCGAGTGGTCGGATTGCACGCTGCGCGGCCGGCATCGGGGGCTGTGCGTCGTCGGTATCTCGCAGCGGCCGGCGAGCGTCGATAAGAATTTTTTTGGCAACGCGACGCGCGTGCGAACCGGGCGACTCAATTACGCCGACGATGTGCGTTGCATGGCGAACGTGCTCAATGTCGCGGCCGAAGACGTCGCCGCGCTGCGGCCGCTGGAATACATCGAGCGGCGCATGGCGACCGGGGAAATCGAGCGCGGCATGGTCGCCGTTCCTGGCCGCCAGGCGGCCGCGTCGACGCCGGACGCGAAAAAATCCGCTAAGCGGTAGCCGCTCGCGCGGCTTCTCCATGCGAGGGTGTGCATTGGAGGGTGTGCGTGACGCCGCGCGCCAGGGTGTGAATAGTCGAGTCCGCTTACCTTCACATCTTCGAGGATCACGGCAATGGACACTTCCAAGCTCGTCACCCTGGCTGTCACCCTGGGCGCGCTTTACGCGGCGTATCGCTTCGGCAACGGCGCGATGAAAGGCGCGGCGCTCGGCGTTGCCGGCGTCATGGTCGCCAACAACCTGCCCTACGTGCGCGACGGTCTGCAGACGCGCCTGGTCGCCTAGTCGCCAGGAGCGCGCCGCCATGATCATCCAACAGTCCCCGACGTTCCTTCCGCAAGCAGCCGGCCAGAAGGCCGTATGCAAGCTCCCGCGCTACGCGCTCACGCTGACGCGCTTCATGCTGCGCCTGGGCGGAACGACGCTCACGAAAGCCCTTCTCGACCGCGTCGTCGTTCGGATCGGCACGCATATCGTGTGGGACGTCACCGGCTCGGAGCTGGACAAGATCAACAAGTACAAGGGGCTTTACGACGACGAATTTCACTTGACGCTCGACTTCACGGAGCGCGACGCGACCGATATCGTCGGCAAGGAGATCGGCGGAATCGACCTGTCGAAGCTGAACGATGACGTCTACGTGGAAATCGACATCAACAGCTCGGCGAGCGCGCCGACGCTTGGCGGCCGGATGTTCCTCACGCCGCCGCAGGGCGACGACAAGGATCAGCTCATCAAGAAGTTCGTCAAGAAGACGTCGCCGTCGCTCTCGGCCGGCGTGAACGATATCGACTGGAATCCGATGGGCGCGCTCCTGCAGCGCGCTTACGTCGCCTACGGCTCGACCGACTGGGCGGCGAGCGCGGCCGCGACCGCGTTCACCGGCAACACGGGCGATGGCGCGATGGGCGCGATCACGGTATCGGCCGGCGCGAAGATCGGCATTCACCGAATCGTGATCGTCGAGCCGGGCGCGAACGTCGGTACGTTCATCCACGAAGACCCGGACGGCATTCTCGTCTCGAAAAAGGGCGTCGTCGCGACGGCCTACTCGGCGGGCGGCCTGGCCTTCACGCTCGCCGACGGCGCGACCGACTTCCTCGCGGGCGACGGCTTCGAGCTGCTTGTGTCGAAGGCGTCGAACGGCAACGTGTCTTCGCTCCTGGTGAAAAAGAACGGCGTTCCGATTCACGAAGACGTTTCCTGCGTCGACAATCGCTTCGTGCAACGCGAGTACAACAAGAAGCCTCAGTCGCGGATGTACATCTACGATCCAATCGTCGACAACAACCAGTCGGGCGCGGTGATCACGGCGGACGCGGCGAGCTTCCAGATCAGGCCGACGCTCACCGGCTCGGACACGCTGACGACGATCTTCGAGGTGCTCGACAAGCCGTACAACCTGTAAGGGGCTGCCGTGGCGATCCTGGACAACCTGGCCTATCCCGGCGAAGTCGAGTACGTCTATTCGACCGACTACGGCTACATCAACAAGTCGCAGCTCGCCGACGCGTCGGTGGTGAATCGTCAGTCCATCGACTTCTCGCCGAAGGCTGTCAACGCGAACGCGTCGAGCTGGGACGACGTCTTGAAATTCGGCCTGGCGCGGCTGATCGACGCGAAGACGCGGCCGATTGCGCCGCAGAATACGCAGCCGGTTCTGTTGACGGATGACAACGGCAAGCCGATTTCCGGGGGTACGAGTCTCTTCTGGCTCGCGGTCGGCGGCCTGGTGCTGCTCGCGGCCTTCGGCGGCAAGAGCGCGTAAGGCGCTGCCGTGGAACCGATCACCGGCGCGCAATGGCTCGCGGCCGGTTCGCAGCTCCTGAGCGGCGCGCTCGGCAAGTCGCAGACGCCAAATCAGGCGACGTCGACCGCGTTGTCGGATGCGCGGGTTGAATCTTGGCTCGACAGCTCGGGATGGACGGTCGCCACTGGCGGCTCGAAGGCCGAAGGCGGTTCGCGTGCTCAGGGGCTGCCGGCCGACATTCAAGCGGCGGCGCTGCCGATCCTGATCGTCGCCGCGCTCGCCGGCCTCTACATCTGGAAGAGGGCGTGATGCATCTGCAGCTCAGGCGCGGGGAGTTCGACCAGGAGGCGCGCGACGCGCTCGCCAGGGCGGCCGCGTTCGATACTACGGGCGGCCTGGTGACGCTCGAAGAGCTGCTCGCGGCCGGCGCGCTCTTCGAGCTGGTCGACGACGGCGGCGGCGTGCGCGTTCGCTACGTGCTGCGCCAGGTCGAGCACGCGCACGGCGCGGAAGTGATCGTCACGGCGGCCGCGAGCGATCCGCGCGCCGGCTTCGACGCGACGCGGATCGGCATGGCGGCGATCATGGCTCAGGCGCAAGCGGCCGGCGCGTCGACGGTCGCCGTGCATACGCGCAGGAACGGGCTTCTGCGAAAGCTCGCGCGCCTGGGGTTCAGCTTGGACGGCTTCATTCTGCGAAAGAGGGTGCGGCCGTGCGACTGATCGCGCTGCTCGTCTTCCCCTGGCGGCTCCTGGTGCTCGGTTTCGGTGGGGACGGCGGTTCGACGTCGTCGTCGTCGTCGACGTCGACGACGACGACGACGCAGAACGTCGATAAGCGGCAGGTGGTCGACTCTAACAGCGTCGGCGTTTCCTCGGATATGTCGACCGTCAACGTCACCGCGACCGACTTCAATTCCGTCGCGCGCTCGTTCGACCTGGCGAAGACGTCGAGCGAACAGGGCAAGGACACGATTAACAAGGCGCTCGGCTACACGGGCGAAGTGCTGAAATTCGCCGCCGACGCGGCGAAGATCGTTCAGTCGAGCGCGGCCAACGTCGGCGACGCGTACAAGACCGCGCAGGATTCGGCGACCGGGCTTCGCTTCGTCGTCGCCGCCGGCATGGTGATCGCGGGCATTGTCGCGGTGACGCAGCTTCCCAAGATGAAAAAGGCGACCTGATGGATACCTTCCCCTTTACCCTGGCGGTCGGCGCGACTCAGCCGATCAAGCGCGTCGGCTCGTTCATCCGCTGCTATTCGCTAACGGGCGGAACGTCGCCGCAGCTTCGCGTGAAAACGGATCGCGGCGACCAGGTGCTGCTGCGCGGCGGCCAGGGCGCAACGCTCGGGCGCGGCTTCTCTGAACTGTCGGTAACAAACGAAGAGGGCGTCGGCACGTTGACGGCGATCTTGCTCGTCGGCGAGGGTCACTTCGACGACGACAGGATCACGGGCGCGGTAACGCTGGAGGGGACTGGCGGCGCGCACGTGCAAGCGAAGAAGACGGTAACGACTGCGAGCGGCGCTCTTCTGGCGGCAAGCTCGACGCGGCGTTATTTGTTGGTGCAGAACCAGGACGCGGCCGGGAATGTGTATCTCGCGACGGATGGGGGGGCGGCTACTGCTGATGCTGAGTGCATAAAACTAGCGCCTGGCGATGTGTGGGAGCCTGCAGTTCCGCCGACGTCGGCGGTTGCGGCGATTGGTGATATCGCCAGCAATGCGAACGTGCAGGTAGTGGAGGCGTAGCGGTATGTTCTCGCGAAATGCGGAGGGGTTTCGTGCTGGCGATATCAAGGCGCACGGGCGATCCGCGCTGCCGGCCGGGTGGCTTTGGTGCGATGGGTCTGCGGTGTCGCGAGCGACGTATGCCGCGCTATTCGCTGCGATTTCTACTGCGTTCGGTGTCGGCAACGGTTCGACGACGTTCAATGTCCCAGACTTGCGCGGACGCGTTCCGGCCGGCAAGGATGATATGGGATCGGGGGCGGCGTCGCGTCTTACTGCTGGCGGGTCTGGTGTTTCTGGTGCGACTCTTGGGGCGGTCGGCGGCGCGCAGACGGTGACGCTGACGGAGGCTACAACGGGGCCGCATTCACACGCTCAACAGGGATATGGTGACATTGGCGGAAGCGCGGTGTTTACGACGGGATCGTCGTCGCCGTCTACGACGGTGACAACGTCGAGCGCGGGTGGCGGCAGCGCGCATAACAACATTCCGCCCGTGCAGGTGTTCAACTACATCGTAAAGGCTTGAGTGCCCATGGAGAGCGTATGCGATTAACGGTCATTCCTGACGATGATGTGGTCGTTATCGACGGCGACGCGCGAAAGGTGGATTGCGCGCCGCTACGTCTGAGCGGTGTTCATGCGGTGCAATGGGACGGAGTTGAAGGCGCGGTCGAGTTTAAGCGCGGCTCGCAGGTCGCGCTCGCGTCTGTTCTGCCGGGATACGGGCGGTATATCGACGCGCACGCGCAACGGCGAGCGGCCGACGACGCGGCGGCGGCGGCGGCGGCCGCGTCTTCCTCTCGGCGCGACGTCTTCGCGGAGCTTGATTCTCTTCGGGCGCTCGTGGGTGCGCTGGATGGGAAATGAAATGCGGCCGCTGCTCCTGGCGCTCGCTGGCGTCGCTTTGGGCGCGGTCGCGATCCGCGCGGCCGGCGCGCAGTTGCCGGCCTTCGAGCTGCCGCAGCTCGACCAGGGCGGGGGTGCTTCGAGTGCTGGCGGCTCGTTCAATGAAACGGTTGGCGACGTCTTCGCCGGCTTCGCCGACGCGGTCGAGCGCACGCTTGCGCCAGGCGTCGATGTGCGCGAGGTCGTCGCAGTGACGCCGGAAGCCAACGTCGCCGCGTTCCTCGCGATGATCCGCGACGCCGAGGGAACGGCGGGGCCGGAAGGGTATCGCACGCTCTTTGGCGGCGGGCTATTCGAGTCGTTCGAGGATCATCCGCGCCGCGTCGTCACCGCGCGCCTGGGCGGCATGCCGATCAGCTCAAGCGCGGCCGGCGCGTATCAGTTCATGCCGGCGACCTGGGACGAAGCGCGTCGCGCCCTGGGCCTGGCTGACTTCTCGCCCGGCAACCAGGACGCGGCCGCCGTGTTTCTGATCAAGCGGCGCGGGGCGCTCGAAGATGTGCGCGCCGGTCGCTTCGACGCGGCCGTCGCGAAGGTGGCGAAGGAATGGGCGTCGATGCCTGGCTCGCCCTACGGGCAGCCGGTCAAGACGCTGGCGCACGTGCGCGCGGTGTACGAAAACGCAGGAGGCGGCTATGCCTAAGTGGGGCGATGTGCTCACGGTCGCGGCAGCGGCCGGACTGACGGTGATTGGTCTTGCGGCCTGGCGGCGTCGCGCGCTCGCGAAGGATCAAGCGCCGGCCGCGCGCCAGGTGTCGACGGTGTTCCTGAGCGCGACCGGGTCGCCGGATCGTGTCGGCGAGTCAGACTACTGGCGCAGCGTCACGCCGCGTAATTACGACTCCTACGCGGCGAACCTGGCCGCCTCAGAAAATCGCCTGGCGGAGCTGAACCGCTACGCGGTGGGCGCGGAAGGTTGGTATGTTGGCTAACGTCGCCAAGCTCCAAGCCGGCGCGGCGCTCACGGTCGCGGCGCTCGTCGCCGCCGTGCTCTTCTGGAAGCGAAAGGAAATCGCGTCCAGTGCAGAGGCGGTCGTCAGCGCGTTCAATCCGGCGAGTCCCGACAATCTCGCCTATCGCGGCGTGACCGCGATCACGGAGAAGATCACGGGCGATGACCGGCCTTTTGGCGTGCAGCTCTTCGAGTGGATGAATCCGGGTGTCGTCAAGGCGGAGATTCAGGCGATCCACGGCAGCGACCGCAGCTACACGCAGCCGGCCGGCCTTCGCGAGCTGCGCCAGTCGGAGCTGCTCCTGTACGAAGGGCCGGGGGGCGCAGCGTTCGGCGTTTACCCCAAGCCATGAGCGGCCTTCTCTCGCTACTCCTGCCGGCCTTCCTGCCGGTCGCGGCCGATGCCGTGCGCGGCCTCATCGCGCGCTTCACGGGCGGCAGCGGCGCGCAGCCGCAGAACGTCGCCGAAGCGATACAGTTGATCAACGCGCAGACGGCGCGCGTCGAAGCCATGGCGAAGCTAGACGCGCCGGCCGGCAACGTGTCGAAGTGGGTCGCCAATCTGCGCGCGTCGTTTCGCTACATCGCGGTCGGCGTGATTCTCCTGGCGACGCTCGCCGCCGTCTTCGTCGGCGTCGAGGAAGCCGCGCTCCTGGTGCTCCTGGACCTGTCGGGGGCGTGCATGAGCTTTATCATCGGCGAGCGGATGTACTTGAAGCTGCGCCAATGAGCATCGCCGCCGAGCTGCGCGACTGGATCGCGCTCCTGAATCTCCTGATTGTGCCGCTCTTCGTCTTCGTGCTGCAGACGAAGACCGGCATCGCGAAGCTCGTCGCCGAAATGGAAGCGCATTCGCAGCTCGACCAGGAACGCTTTAGCGGCATCCACCGCGACGTCGAGCGCGTCGAGGGCGTGGCCGACGCCGCGCATAAGCGTCTGGATCGCTTCAGCGTGCCGGCCGCTGGCGGCTTGCAATGACGGGCGGCCGTTGGCTGCCGAGCGCGCCGCAGGTCACGCGCGAAGCAATCGCCGTAGTCGTCGGGGCGGTGATCGCGGCGGTTGTCTTCCAGCAATTCCCGGCCCTTCGCGAGTGGGTCGCGGCCAGGCTGCCGACAGCGAAGCGATAGCCGCGTCGAAGGTGCCGGCGAGTTTGGCCGCGCGCACCTTCTGGGCGACGTTCCAGTGAACCACGTAGTAGGCGAAGCGCGGCGACTCGGGCGCGATCCGGGCGACGGCCGCGCACCAGGCGACGATATCGTCGCGCGTGACGATGACGTCGCCGAAGAGGTCGAGCGGGAACGGTCGGGCGGTTCCCATGGGGCCGCAAGGTGTAGCAGGTTCGGGGGTTAGGCCGGCCGGAAGGTGTGCGCTAGCGCACCGGAAAAGTGTGCGAGGGTGTCATGCCAGGTCGCACGGCGGCGGGTCGTTTTCCGGCCGCCGCGCCGTTTGACATAACACACAGACGCTTCTGCGGCAGCCGATGATTGCGCTGCGCTCGCGCTCGGCGGGGTAGGGCCGCCGCCGCCGCTGATCATGAACACGGCCAGCGCGGCGGCTTTCGCGAGCTGCTTCGCGACGCGCTCCCATACCTGGGTGATTTCCGGCTGCTTCGGGAGCTGAGCTTGCATACACGCGAAGACGTATGCGGGGTCAATCTGGAGGTGCGCCGCAACGGTAAACGCGGTGCTCTCGTTGAACGTCGTCTGCCTGTTCCTGTAGCGGCTGACGTGCTGCGGCTTCCAGCCAACGCGCTTCCCTAGTTCGGCGTCGCTCGTCACGCCGAAATGGGCCTTCAGTTGGTCTAGAAAATCTGCCGTGGTCGGCGTGGCTTTGTTCATGGCAAGGCTCCCAATAACCTAGCGTTGGTTACTGTACGCCTGTCGCTCGCGCCTGGTCAATGTAACGTCGGGTAGTTGACACCGCACCTAGGGTAGGTTATATCGCTCGTCCAGCCCCTTCTGTGACGCGTTCGGTGATCCCGGCTCGCGAAGCGGAAAGGGGTTAGCGCGCGGGGCCGGGCGTCCACCGGCTCCCAAAGTCGTCCCTCCCGGCCCCCGCCGCGATCCCGTGGACAACAGGAGAGGGCGGCTATGTTCGAAGATCAGTACCAGGCCCAAGGGGCCGCGAATTTTCCACCGCGAGCGGTGCAAACCGGCGAGGGGGGCGAGCTGGCGCAAGATCAGCCGCCCCCCGTCGCTTTGACCGCGTTGACCAGGTGGCAGACCTGGATGGAAGCGTGCCGCGCGAGCAACGCGATCGGCGGCGACAATTTCTTGAAGACGACGGCCGGCGCGTTCATCGTCGACTCGCGGCCGCGCCAGCTCGCGAACGGCGCGATTCAAGGGCGCGTCTCCGCCTTCGAGCGCGGCGGCCTGTGGGATTGCGGCGGC
>SXGT01701550.1_pt1 | contig 12267 bp, 13 predicted proteins | sample 3176221 | NCBI WGS metagenome assembly SXGT01 (sample SAMN11356862, study PRJNA531348) | freshwater metagenome | isolation source: freshwater sample F1-120 | place: China: Fuxian Lake, Yuxi | collected 2017-12-25
CGACCTCGTGCCGGTCGCTGTCTGGGTGGCGGTTGGATTGCTGTGCGCGGGGGGATATGCACAAGAACGCTGGCCATACGCAGGTGGGTTGATCCGCCGGGCGAGAGGCGCGAGGTCATCACCTCGTCGAACAAAAGCACGGCGCCGACACGGGTGGTCTCGTCGCGCAGCATCTTCAGGAACTCCGGCGTCGCCGAGATGCAGCCGCCGCCGCCCTGCATCGGCTCGATCGCGATCACCGCCAGGTCCTTGGCGTGCTCTTGGATCATCTTCTTCGTCCCCTCCATGTCGTTGTAGGGGGCGATGACGAAGTCGAACGGGCCGTTCACCGGGTTGTTGCCGTCGGCGAAGGTGAAGATGCCGCCGTGATAGCCGCCCTCGAACACCATCACCTTCTTCCTCTGGGTGAAGTGGCGGGCGACCGTGATCGCCATCAGGTTGGCCTCGGTGCCGGAATTGGTGAAGCGCACCAGCTCGATCGAGGGGAAGCGCGCGCAGATCAGGGACGCCAGCTTGCCTTCGAGCTGGTTGTGGGCGCCGCGGTTGATGCCGTCGTCGAGGGCCTGGTCGATCGCCTTCCGGATCACCGGATGCGAATGCCCGTAGAGGCCGGCGGTGTATTCGCCGAGGAAGTCGACGTATTTCTTGCCGTCGGCGTCCCACAGATTTGCGCCCTGGCCCTTCACCATGGTCACCGGGAACGGGCTGTAGAACAGCACCGTCCTCGTGTTGCCGCCGGGCAGGCTCGAGCAGGCCTCGTCATAGAGCTTCTGGCTCTTCGGGTTGCGGCGGATGAACTCCGCCCGCGCCTCGGCGAGCGCCGATTGCAGGTCGGCATTGGCGGTGGGATGGGCGAGCGTCTGGGTCATGGGAAAAATCCTTCGCTCCGGTGGTTTCCGATGTTGAACTCTGTAACCTCGGCGGGCCGAGGCGCGAAATAGGAGCAGGGGAAAGTCTAGCCGATCGGAAACGGGGCCCGCCAGGGTGGCCTTGCGCCCGCGAAATCGCCTTTCCATTGTTCTCCGCCTAAACGGGCCTTCAAGAGCACGGGACGCATGACGCATTTCCAGCCGGCCGACCCCGATTTCGCCCTGCGCGTGCGCGCCAGCTTCGGCCGGCAGGGGATCATGAGCCTGATCGGCGCCCGGCTGATCCGGGTCGAGCTGGGCGAGGTCGCGATCGAACTCCCCTTCCGCCCCGACCTCTCCCAGCAGCACGGCTTCTTCCATGCCGGCGTCACCTCGACCATCGCGGATTCGGCCGGGGGATATGCCGGCTTCACGCTGTTTCCCGCCGACGCCTCGGTGCTCACCGTCGAGTTCAAGATCAACCTGCTGGCCCCGGCCAGGGGCGACCGGCTGGTGGCGACCGGCAAGGTGATCAAGCCCGGCCGCACGCTCACCATCTGCTCGCTCGAGGTCGACGTCTTCGAGGGTGACCGCGCCACCCCCTGCGCCTACGGCCTGCAGACGCTGATGTGCATGCAGGGAAAGCCGGACGTGCCGGCGTCATAACTCGTAGACCCTCCCTCGCGTCCTACGCGGGGGAGGGATGGGGCGGGGGCGAGCGTATCGAGGTCGTCGCGTTTTCGCGAATAGCGTAGTGACCGCCATCGACCCTCGCTACGCTCGCCCCCACCCCACCCCACCCCTCCTCCGCGCTGCGCACGGGGGAGGGGGCAACTGCGAGTCCCATGATCCCTCCCGCCGCCGCGCTCGCGCTCGGCCTGGTCGTCGCCTGGTCCGTGCTCACCGTCGGCATCCGCGCGACGCTGAACGGCTTCGGCTTCGAGCCGTGGTCGCTGGCGCTGGCGGTCCAGATGATGGGCGGCGCGGCGCTGTTGGTCGCCGCCGGCATCCGGGCGCTGCCGCTGGACCCGATCCGGCGCTGGGCCACCTGGGTGATCGGGGGCCTGCGCGTGCTCACCACCTGCGCCTTCACTAACGCGCTGCTGCATGCCTCGGCCGGCCAGGTGAGCCAGCTCACCACCGTCAACGTGCTGCTGGCGACCGTGGGCGCGCTGCTCCTCTTCGGCCGCCGCCGCCGCCGGGCCGAGCTGCCGGGCTTCCTGGTGATCGCGTTCGGCCTCCTGCTGCTCGTCAGCCGCCTCGACGGCGGCTGGACCAACCCGGCGGTGCTGTTCGTCCTCTTCTCCGAGACCTCGGTGGTGGCGGCGAGCCTGCTCGCCGAAAAGCATCCCGACAATCTCGGCACGCGGCGCCAGCGGCTCGCGCTCACCGGCTTCGTCACGCTGCTCTCGGCCATGGGCCTGCTGCTGGCCTGGGCGGCGGTCGGGCTCCTGCCGGCGATGCCGGTCGGCCTCAGCACCGCCGACGTGGTGGCGACGCTCACCTCGCCCTGGCTCTGGCTGATGGCCTTCGTGCTGGGGGCGATGCTGCGCGGGCCCGCCACATATGTCGCCTTCGACATCACCGCCCGCCTCGGCGCCGACGGCTACATGCTCGGCATGTCGGCGATGCCGCTCCTGGTGATGGCGCTGGAGCCGGCCGCGGCCTCCTTCGGGCTCCTGCCGCCGCTCCACACCGGCGCCGCCGACGTCGCCGTCGCCGGCCTTATCCTCGCCGGTGGCGCCTGGGTCATCGTCGCCCGCAACCGGCGCTGATGTCGCCCGCGCTCGTCATCGCCCTCGCCATGACCGCCATGTGGTCGGTGGTGACCGTGCTGCTGCGCTCGGTGCTGTTCCGCTTCGGCTTCGATCCGTGGACGCTGGCGATGGCGACCATGCTGGCCGCGGGCGCGACGCTGCTCGTCGCCGCCGGCATTCGCTCGCTGCCGCTGGACCCGCTTAGGCGCTGGAGCACCTGGGCGATCGGCGGCATCCGCGTGCTCACCACCTGCTGCTTCTCCGCCGCCCTTCTCTACGGCTCCGCCACCACCATCACGCTCTTGAGCGCCATCAACGTGCTGGCCGCGGCGATCGGCGTCTACGCCGTCCACCGGCGGCGGCCGCTCGCGGCCGAGATCCCGGGCTTCCTCCTGATCGCGGTCGGCGTCGTGCTGCTGGCGGCGACGCTCGACGGCGGCTGGAGCAGCCCCGCGATCAAGTTCCTCCTGGTCTCGGAGACCGCCGTGGTCGTCTCCAGCCTGCTGACCGAGACGCATCCCGACAATCTCGGCGACCGCCGCCAGCGTCTCGCCCTCACCGGCTTCGTCACCGTGCTGTCGGCGACCGGCCTGCTCGTCGTCTGGAGCGTGGTCGGCCTCGCCTTCCCCGAGGCGTCGCTCGGGCCCAACGCCAGCGACGCGTTCGAGACGCTCGCCTCGCCCTGGCTCTGGACCGCGGCCCTCGTCTTCGGCGTCCTCTTCCGCGCGCCGCTCACCTACATGTCGTTCCAAATCACGCGCCTGATCGGCGCCGACGGCTACATGCTGTCGATGGTGGCGCTGCCGCTGACGACGCTGGCGATCGAGGTGTTGGCCGGTTGGGGCGAGCTGATGCCGATGCCGGGCCTCGATCCGGTCACGCTCGGATATTCCGGCCTGATCGTCGCCGGCGGCGCCTGGATCATCCTGGTGCGCGTCAGGCGGTAGACAACCGTCTCGAGGCCCTCGAGCCTTCCTCCCGCCGGCGCCTGCTGGTGTGGTCCTCTCCGCGCGCCATGATGAGCGTGTCCTGTGGATAACTGCGCCGAGTCGGTGGATAATTGATCATTTTTCTGTGGATATTTCTGTCAATATCCTGTGGGTAACCATTCGCTCGACACGCTATATTTAGGGTTGTTAAGGTTTCGTCCTTGACACCGCTTTAGGGAGGGGTTCATGACCGCGCAACCCAGAATTCTGCCGGAGCCGTCCTCCGGCCTTGCCAGGCCCGCCGCCGGCGCCCCGATCCGCCCGCCGGTCCCGGGCGCCTCGGCGATCCCGCTGCTCGACGCCGTCGTCATCGACCATGGTCCCCGCGATCTTCTCGGCCGCTTCTTCATGCAGGCCGATCGAACGATCCGCGAGCAGGGCCTGAGGCTCGCCTTCTCCGACGACTTCGCGCTGCTCGCCTCGATCAACCGCGCCAACCTCGACAGCTGGTACGGGCTACTCCCGGCTTACACGACCCGCGGCGGCGCCGGGCCGGGCAATGCCTATTTCTTCATCGCCTATGACGCCGACGAGGTGGTGGCGACCCAGGTCGGCCGGGTCTATGGCATGGACGTCAGCTTCGCCGAGCACTGCCGCACGCTGAAGATCATGTACGAGGATCCGTCGGCGGCCCTCGAAGGCGAGAGCTGCCTCCTTTCGGGCGACGCCGTCGTCGCCGCCGAGGAAGTGAAGGGAAAGGTGGCCTTCTCGGGCGGAACCTGGTGCAAGCCCGGCAAGGCGCGGGGCAAGGGCTTCGCCTCGCTGCTGGCCAGGCTCTCCCGGTGCTATGCCTTCGCCCGCTTCGGCACCGACTGGACCACCTCGACCGTCCGCAAGAGCCACGTCGACGGCGGCCTGCTCCGCGCCTATGGCTATTCGCGCCTGCACTATGCGTTCAAATGGACCTCGCCTGCGCCGTCCGGAGCGCCTAGGAAAGCCGATGACCCGTTCGCCTTGGTCTCGATGCCGCGGGCCGAGCTCCTGGCCGATGTCGACCGCTACATCCTGACGGTCAATCGCCCATCACAGGCTGCGGAGTGAGAGCGGCGTAGCCGACGGCGAGCTTCTTCCCCCCTTCCTCGAAGGGAACGATCAGGCGGGAATAGGAGGAGCGCCGGCTGTCGCCGGCGAAGCGGCCGGCCGTCTCCTTGATGGTCGCGCGCACGCGCTCGAAATGCACGACATTGTCGGCGACGGCGCCGACATATCGCCGCTCCACGGCCGCTCCGTAGGCTTCGTCGGGCTGGTCGCGGATCGGGCGGCCGACCGCGTTCAGGACCCACCCCGCGCCATTGTAGTCGGGACCGTACGGGCAATAGACCACGCGGGTCTTTCCGTCCTCGACCTCGGCGATCGTCATGCGGTCGCCGAGGCCCGATCCGAGCAGCCGGCTATACGCCGCCATGTCGAATCTCGACCCCGACAGGCTCAGGAGGTGCCTGTAGGGCGCTAACTCCGTCTCCGGCACCTCCTCGACGCGCAACCGCTCGCCGACGTAGCGATGCGGCGGCGACGACGGCTCCTTCAGGCCCGAGAGAAGCCTGAGGCGGCCGGCGGCGACGAGCCCGTTCGGCTCGCTCTCGCGCAGCCAGGACCCGCCCCACCAGATCGCCATCTGGACCGGCTCGGACCGGACCGACAGATAGGTCGACGCATGGGCGAGGGTGCGGATCGAGCAGGCGCCGGCGCGCGCCAGGACCTTGAGATGTCCGCCCTCGCTGAGGATGACGACCACCCCCATGTTGCGCGCCAGGAACGTGGTCACGTCGTAGTCCGCCTGCGGATGGATTCCATAGGCGTCGAGCGCCGCCGGGTCGAGCGGCCTGACACCGACGGCGTCGGCGACCATGGCCGGGCCGTCGACCAGGCTCGCCGCGCCGCTGCGCGCGGTCTTCAGCCAGGTCTCGATGCGATCGAGGACGGCGAGCGCGCCGACCGCTTCGCACCTGGCCCGGCTGTCCAGGTTGAGGAGGCGATAGGGCCGTTGCTCCATCAGAAGGGAAAGCAGCCAATGGCGCAGCGTCGCCGCGCCGAGATAGCCGATGCGCGCCGGGCTGATCTCGATGAAGATGCGGTCGGGCTCGACCTGCACCCTGATCGCGACCGGCGATCCCGCCCCGACGGACCTGCGGATCGTGCCGGCCTCGTCGATGACGAACGACGCCTCGGAGCGCTCGGCCGCCCGCACGCGCAGGTAGTCGGCGATGTGAGCGGGGACCGCCTTGACCTCGAGGTACCACAGCGCCTTGATCGTCCGCGCCGGCAGATCCGGATGAGAGAGCTTGGCTTCGAGGCGCTGCAGCAGCCCCTTCGAGCTCGTGCCGGCCGGGACCGGGCCGGCGATCGACCTCAGCAGGCTCACGACTTCGTCGCGGATTTCTTCGGGCGTCGAAATCTTCATGACCATCTGTCTGGCCCTTCTGCCAGAGACCCAATCACCGAGGGCAAGGCGGCGCCTCAGGAACCACTCTAAGATGACACGATAAACCATGGACATGCAAGAGAGCCAAGACCGACCCATCGCGCGCCGGCGTCTTGCCGCGGGCGACGGCGCTGCGAGATCCGCGCCGGGCGTCGCGAGGCGTTGCCGATGTCCCGCGCCGGCCGGCGCGAGGTCGTGCTACCGGTGGTCGCGATGGGGAATGAGGGATTCGCCGAAACGGCGACGGACGCTGCGGCGGCGGACAGGGCACGGGGGCTGCGGTCCCTGGTCCTTTGCTCCGCCGTCCTCTTCGCGCTGGTCGGGCGCGGCATCGGCGAGTCCTTCGCGGTCTTCCTGCTGCCGTTGCAGCAGAGCTTCGCCTTCAGCCGGGCCGAGGCGACGGCGATCTACGCCGTGATGGTCCTGGCGGTGGGCTTCGGCGGACCCTGGGCGGGACTGCTGTTTGACCGCCTCGGCCCGCGTGCGCTTTACGGCGCGGGCGCGACGCTTCTGGTCGCCGGCACGTTTCTCGCGTCCTGGGCTCAGTCGTTCTGGCAGCTCGCGCTCACCATCGGCCTGGTGATCGGCATGGGGACGTCCTGCGTCGGGATCGCCGGCCAGACCCCGCTGCTCGGGCGCTGGTTTCCCGGCCGGATCGGCACGGCGCTCGGCGTCGTCGGGGCGGCGACGGGGCTGGGGGTGCTGATCTGCGCCCCGATCGCCCAGATCCTCATCGACGCGCATGGCTGGCGCGAGGCCTACCGGATCCTCGGGATCGCGGCGGTCGTCGTCCTCCTGCCGATGCTGGTCTCTCTTCCCTGGCGGCGGCTCGAGCGCGGCGCCGGGGAAGCGGTGCCGGCGTCGTCGCGGGCGGCAGGGACCGCGACCGGAACGACCTTCGGCGCGGCGGTCGCGGATCCCGTCCTCTGGGCCGTGCTGGTGGGATACGGCCTCACCTCGGCCGCGACCTTTTCGGTGCAGCCCCAGCTCGTCGGCTTCTTCGTCGCCGTCGGCTATTCGCCGCTCGAGGCGGCGAGCTGGCTCGGCGTCGGCGGTCTCGCCGCCAGCGCCGGGATGGTCGGCTTCGGCTGGCTCGGCGACCGGCTCGGGCCGGCCGCCGCGGTCTGGATCAGCTACGCCGCGACCGCGTTCGGCCTCGCCGTGCTCGCCTCGATGCTGTGGGTCCAGTCGTTCTGGCAGCTTTCCTTCTACGTGCTCACCTTCGGGGCGACTCTCGGCTCGCGCGGTCCCCTGGTGATGGCGATCGCGGCCAGGCGCTGGACCGGGCCCGCGCTCGGCCGGATCGCGGGTCTGATCGTGTCCGGGTTCGGGCTCGGCGGCGGCGGCGGCGCGCTCGCCGGCGGGTATCTGCATGATCTCGGCGGCGACGCGCTGGTCTTCGCCGTGGCGGCCGGGCTTCTGGCCATGGGCGCCGTCGCCTTCGCGGTCGCGTTCCGGCGACCGGGTGGCGCGAGGAGCGGCAGGCCGCGCACCGGACTCTAGGCCGGGATCAGGCTCCGCGCCGTCGCCGCGACGTCGTCGGGGAGCGGCGTCGACTTGCGCGCATCGAGGTCGATGCAGACGGCGACCACCTTTGCCTCCATGGCGAGCGCGCCGTCGGCCTCGACGATCATCCTGTGGCGGAAGGTCAGCGACTTGGTGCCGACCGTCTCGATCTCGGTCTCGATGCGCGTCGCCTCGCCCTCGGTCAGCTCGCGGCGGAAGTCGATCTCGCAGCGGAGCATGGAGAGCGCCTTCCGCCCGTGCCCGGCCGAGCCCTCGCCGAGGCCGATCGTCTCCATCACCGCGAATCCGGCGAGGCTGAGACGCGCCATATAGTGCTGGATGTTCATGTGGCCGAGCCGGTCGAGCTCGTCCGCGCGGACGCTGCCGCGATATGTGACGAAGGAAGACATGGGCGCGGACCCTAGCCGTGGCCGGGGCGGGCGGCAATTGCCGGGCGACGGCCGTCATGCTGAGGTGAAGGGGCGAAGAGCGGAGGATCATGGAACCCGGCGGCGCCTGGACGATCGGCGAGCACCTTCTCGAGGGCTACTCGATCACCGCCTATTGCAACAATCTCCGCTGCGCGCGCTGCCGGCGCCGGCAGGGCCGGGCGCTCGACCTCGCGACACTCGATCCCGGCCTCACGCTGGAGGATCTCCAGGCCAGGCTCAAATGCGTCGACTGCGGCCACCGCCAGGCGATCCTGATCCGCATGCCGCCGGCGGGCGGCGAGGCGCCGGCGCAGCCGAGGCCGTCGCCAGCGGCCTGACGATCCGCGGTTCAGTCGGCGGCAGCCGAAGTCTCGCGCGCCAGCAGATTGTTCAGGTGGCGGGCGATCGCGCCCATGCCGGAGACGCCGGCCTTCGCCTCGGCATCCGGGTTGTAGTTGGTGTTGGTGTTGACGTCGTAGGTCCAGGCCCGGCCCTCCTCGTCGGCGGCGAACTCGATGCCGGCGATGCCGATGCCGTTGGCGGCGAGGAACGCCTCCCATTTCGGGATCAGCTTATGGGTGAAGCCCTCGATCACCTTGAACTTCTCCGACGGCGCGACCGCCGGGCAGTTGGAGCCGGCGTCGGCGACCTGGCAGGCATCCGCCGGGCAGAGCTGGAAGCCTTCCGAGGTGTCGACGCGGACGGCATAGAGGAACTTGCCGCCGACGAACTCGACCCGCGTGATGAAGGGCTCGGGGGTCCTGATGTAGCGCTGGGTCAGCGTGATGCCGTCGACCGAGGGCTCGTATTCGGCCGAAGCGAGGTACTCGTCCAGCGCCGCCGCCGAGTGGAACAGGCGGACGCCGAGGCCCTTGCCGCCGCGGTTGTGCTTTAAGATCACCGGGAATCCGAGCTTCGCGGCCGCCGCCGGCAGCTTGTCCTTGCCGACCACGGCCAGAGTCGCCGGCGTCGGAATGCCGAAACGGGCCAGCGCCTCGTATTGCGCCACCTTGCTGATCTCGAGCTGGAGTGCGCGCCCGTTGTTGACGATGGTGCGCCCATGGCGTTCGAGCCAGGCCAGCACCGCGCCGGTGTACTCGGCGGCGAAGCGGTGGTCGCGGGTGTGCGAGCTGGCGCTCATCCGATTGTAGAACACGCCGTCCGGCGGCGGCTCGGTCAGGTCGAGGATGCCCTGGTCCAGGAACCACTCCTCGAAGGGCGCGCCGATCGCCTTGAACTGGGCCCGGAGCGGCTCGACCCAGACGCTGTTCTCATGGATGACGTGGATCTTGGCCAAGGCGGGCTCCCGGTGTGTTGTCCCGGGATATTTAGCGTTCCGGAATGAGGCTTCAATCCATATTTACATTGTAGATTAGATGTAATGTATAATCAACATACATCAAATGTCTATAGCTCGGCGGGCGCCCTTCACTTGCTGTCGGCGAGCGGCCGGGCGAGTTGTCTCGGACTTCCGGCCCAGTTCGGCGAGCACCTCCTTGTCATGCTGGCGGATTAAACGGAGCAAGGCCGTCTTGATGAGATTGGATCGAGTGAAGCCGATACGCGCTGCATAGCTGTCGGCCGCATCAAGAACGTCCTGTGGCAACGTGATGTTGATCCGAGCGACTTTCGGCGCCGTTTCCTCGACCGGGACGAGGAAGGCAACAGCATCCTGGTTCTCGCGCTCGGCCATGATCGCTTCCAGGCTGCTCGACCCCGGCCACTCCTCTCCGTCTTCGCGCATCCCTTCGAGGTGCATGGTCAGGGCCTCCCCTGCCATGGACCGGGCTTCGTCGAGCGTGGATCCGGCAGTAATGCAGCCGGGCACATCCGGGAACGAGACGCCGAAATCGCTGTCGGCATCCTTGTGAATCAGCGCGATGTAGTGGTGCATGGCTTACCTCAGCTTCAATCCGGCCTGCTTCTCGATGCTGCGAAGCGTACCGACAGGGATGTCTTTCTTCGGGTGCGGAACGGTGACGATGCCCGGCTTCGTTGGATGCTTGAGTTGAACGTGGCTGCCCGCCTGGCGGACCTTCACCCAGCCGTCCGCAGCCAATGCTTTCAGGATCGACCGGGTATCCACGTGTGTATGAATACACACCAGAGTCGATCGCGTCCAGTCAGGCGTGTGCAGTTATGTGTATCCGCGTGTCGGCGCCGCGGTCTCTTGCGAGGTTCGGGGGCCGCACCTATCGTCGGCCCACCCATCCCCTTCGAGGTCGCCCCCATGCGTTTCCCCGATACCGGCCGCCCGCGCGGCGAGGTGATGGCTCAGTTGAAGGGCATGGCGGCGGGGGATGCCGACTGGAAGCGCGGAAGGGTGCCGCTCTACGTCTTCAAGGCGACCGAGGAAGCGGCCGAGGTCGGGCGCGAGGCCTTTAACGCCTATTTCACCGAGAACGCGCTCGGCGCCAAGCGCGCCTTCGGCAGCCTGAAGCGCATGGAGGACGAGGTCGTGGCCATGGCCCTCGACCTCTTCCATGCGCCCGCCGGCGCGGTCGGCAACATGACCACCGGCGGCAGCGAATCCATCCTGATGGCGGTGAAGGCCGCCCGCGACTTCGCCCGCAAGCAGCGGGGCGACAAGACCCATCGCGGCAACCTGGTGCTGCCGGCGAGCGCGCATCCGGCCTTCAACAAGGCGGCGCTCTTGATGGACCTCGAGGTCCGCCGCGTGCCCGTGGCCAAGGACTTCCGCGCCGATCCGGCCGCGATGGCGAAGATCGTCGATGCCGACACCATCATGATCGTCGGCTCGGCGCCGTGCTTCCCCTACGGCGTCATCGACCCGATCGCCGAGCTCGGCGCCGTCGCCGCCGCGAAAAATCTCTGGCTGCATGTGGATGCCTGCGTCGGCGGCTACGTCGCGCCCTTCGTCCGCGACGAGGGCTGGCCGGTGCCGGACTTCGACTTCTCGGTTCCGGCGGTCTCCTCGCTCTCGGCCGATCTCCACAAGTTCGGCTTCGCGCCGAAGCCGGCCTCGACCGTGTTCTATCGCGACGAGGAGAGGCGGGCCGGGCAGACCTTCGCCATCGACGAATGGCCGAACGGACGTTTCGTCACCGAGACCCTGACCGGGACCCGCGCCGGCGGCGCCGTCGCAGCATCCTGGGCCTTGATGCAGACCCTCGGCCGCGCGGGCTACCGCCAGATCGCCCGCGACCTCATGGTCATGCGGGATGCGTACATCCTCGGCATCGAGGCGATCCCGGGCTTCCGCGTCTATGGCAGGCCGCATCTGACGCTGCTGGGCTTCGGCAATCCCGATCTCGACATGGGCAAGGTCGCCGAAGGCATGCAGTCCCGCGGCTGGGTCCCCGGCATGCTGAAGAGCCCGCCCGGCCTGCATCTGATGATGTCGCTGCTGCACGCCGAGGCGAGATCCGACTATCTCCGCGACCTCGCCGCCTCCGCCGCCGAGGCGCGCACGACCGCGGGCAAGGCGAAGATCGAGGCGGTCTACTGAGATGGGAAAGCGCGTCCTCGCCGCCTCGATCAAGCACGAGACCCACGCCTTCAACCGCCTGCCGACGACGCTGGCGCATTTCCGTGCCCAGCAATACGCGATCGGCGACGAGATCCCGGCCAAGTACAAGGGCGTGCGCCTGGAGATGGGGGGATTCCTCGATGCCACCCGGAGCTACGGCTGGGAGCTGCATCATCCGATCTGCACCTTCGCCACCCCCGGCGGCGTCGGGCACTGTTGCAGTTTGAAATTTATGGCAGGATTTTGAAGGGCCAGCGGTAGGACGAATACAGGTATTCTCCACCTCCCGCTCGGTCGGTCAGCTTTACTCGTAACAGGAAGCGCGTCCCGACTGGATAATCCCGAGTTAGACTTTTGGAACACTCGACATGCAACGATTGCGGATAGGGTTGGTCGGGTGCCGGTCGAATGTGAATCGGACCGTGAAGGCCGCTCGTGCTGTCCGGCATATAGCTTTCAACTACGATGGATTCGTACGACTCATTGGGCTTTGCCACCGTGCCCCTCCCAACAGCAGCTCAGAAGGGCCATTTTAAGACCATGCCCAAGGGACCCAAAGGCGAGAAGCGCCCCGCCGACGTGATCGGCAACGCCGTCCACGTCATGCGGATCGCGACGGGCGAGATCGCGGAAGACACCGGGGCGGCGCCCAATCGCGCTAAGGGCGGCCGGAAGGGCGGGAAGGCCCGGGCCAAGAACCTTACTCCCGAACAAAAGTCGGAAATTGCCCACGCAGCAGCTGCGGCGCGGTGGAAGAAGGGCTAGGCCGCCTCATCCTTCTCGCCGTTGCGTTCCAGCAACTCAGTCGCGCGGTGCTCGGCGAC
>SXGT01906236.1_pt1 | contig 12267 bp, 10 predicted proteins | sample 3176221 | NCBI WGS metagenome assembly SXGT01 (sample SAMN11356862, study PRJNA531348) | freshwater metagenome | isolation source: freshwater sample F1-120 | place: China: Fuxian Lake, Yuxi | collected 2017-12-25
CACCGTGAAGAGCGGCCTCGCGGACGCGGTGCAGCGCTTGCGCGACGTGGAAGGGCTGTCGATCGTGTACCTGGATCAGTCCGACATCGTGCGCAACCCGCTGGTCACGCGCATCGTGAACGCCTACGAGGACGAGACGACAAAAGGTAAGAAGCCGAGCGCGTAACCCGGTCGCCTGCGGCTACCCCGGCAGCCGCAGCGCCACCAGGAACTCGTTTAGCTCCTCCACCGGCGGCTCGGTCGGCAGCGTGCTCGCCGCGAACGCGGCGTCCAGTCGCGCTTCCCAGGCGTCGAGCTGCTCCGTGTGAAAACTCACGTCGAGCGCGGTGAGCGTGCCGAACTCGGCGCTCGCCTTGCGCGCGATCAGGTCCGCGATGAACGGCAGCCGGAACCGCTCGTTCAGCGTCGGCAGGTGCTGCTGCACCTCGCCCGTTTCCAGCAGGTGAACGCCGGTTAGGGCCACGCGGTAGGCGTACAGCAGCGTCTTCGCGCGCTTCACCGGTTCCTTGTCGAACAGCTTCCGCTGCGTGTGAAAGAACCCGCGGTAGTGGTTGTAGCAGTGCCGCGTCACGCACTTCTGCGCCAGCGGGCGCAAGCGCGCGAGGAACTCCGCGCCGTGGGCGACCAGCGGCGAGAAGATCTGTTCGAGCACGTACCCGTTGTGCTTGCACGCCAGCCGCAGGTACTTCCCGACCTCGTGGCTCACGGCTTCGGTTTCGACGCCGTTGAACTCGCCCTTCGGTTCGAGCGTCTCGTTCGGGTGGCGCAGGCCGACGAGCGCGCGGAGCGGCGCGAGGTAGCACCCGCGCAAGTCGATGTCGCTGTCGACCGACGGGAACCCGTACAGGTGCGACCCGCTGACGGTCCAGAACAGCGCGCCGGGGACGCGCGCGTTGCCCCACGCGCCGAGCGCGGGCAGGTCGAGATCGTGGGTGATGGTCATGTCAGCCTCCACCGGCCGGTTTACGTCGGCCGTTCGCCGGCCCTGCGCCGGCGCGCGTCGATCAGGAACCGGTTGGCCCGCTCGGTGTCGGGCTTCTCCGGCAGCTTCGTTGTCGCGAACGCCTCCTGGAACACGCGGTCCAGTTCCAGCGCCCGCGCCTCGACCGCGTCGAACGCGACCTCGCCCCGGCGGATCGCGAGCAGTTCGTCGCGGTGCTCGCCCACGTCCACCCGGATGTCGCCCTCGCGCAGCGCGTGAATCCCGCTGTGCAACAGGCGGATCAGGTGCATCGCGTGCTTCGGCTTGTAGTGCCGGTTAGTCGCGAACCCCTTCTTCATCAGCCGGAACTGCGACAGCACGTACCCGCTGTAGGTCCGGTACAGGTGCCGCGACAGGAACGCCGGGCGCAGCGCGCGGAGCGCGTCGCCGGTCTCGTCCGAGTGCAGCACCGCAGGGGACCAGAGCGTTTCGAGGATGTTGGGGTTCGCCTGGAGCGCGAGCCGCACGAACTTCTCGATCTCCCAATCCACCTCTTCCACGCCGTCGGCGAAGAACTCGACCTGCTCCGGCGGCTTGGTGAGCGCCCAGTGCCACTCGGCCGGCGGGAGGAACACGCCGCGCCGGTCCTCGTCGGACGCTTCCGTCGCGAGGCCGAACGCCTGCGACCCGACCATCACCCGGTACACCACGAACGGCGACACGTCCGGCCCCGCGGTCGCGCTCGCCTCCACGCTGTGGTCGCCGCGCCGCACGAGCAGCTCGCCGAACTTTAGCCGGAACGCGGCCCCGTCGAGGAACCGCACGAGGTACGAGCGGTCGTTAGACGCGGGCGCTTCGACGATCTCGCCCACGGTGCCCGCGGGCTTGGTGGCGTCGGTGCCGGGCACGCGCCGGTCGTACCGCAGCACCACCTGCGACCCGACCGGGATGAGGAAGTTCGGCGGCAGGTTGTCGTCTCTTTGCATGGGATTTTCGATTGCAGATGTACGATTGCAGTTTGAATGACAGCGGCGCGTGAGTCGGGTTCACTGGCCTTCGATCGTCAATCACCAATCTGCAATCGAAAAACCTACGGTCGCGTCTCGCCCTCAAGCAATTTCTTCTTCCGGTGCAGGCCGCCGGCGTAACCGGTGAGCGCGCCGTTGCTGCCGATGACCCGGTGACACGGCACGATCACCGCGACCGGGTTGGTCGCGCACGCACGGGCCACGGCCCGCACCGCGGTCGGCGCGCCGATCGCTTCCGCGACCTGCTTGTACGAGCGCGTTTCGCCGTAAGGAATCGCCAGTAGCGCGTCCCAGACGCGGCGCTGGAACGCGGTCGCGCGCACGTCGAGCGGCAGGTCGAGGTGCGGTTGCTCGCCGGCGAAGTGGCGCGCCAGTTCGTCCATCCACGGCTTCAGGTCGGCCCGGCCGCGCGCGACGGTCGCCTTCGGGAACTCGGCCCGCAGCGCCGCTTCCAGCTCCGTGTCCGTGTCGCCGAAGCTGAGCCAGCAGATGCCCTTCGCGGTCGCGGCCAGCAGCACGCGCCCAACGGGGCACTTCGCGGTGGCGAACCGGATCGCCACCGGCCCGCCCTTCTGGTACTGGCCCGGCGTCATGCCGAGTTGGTCGGTCGCGCGCTCGTAGAGGCGGCTGCTCGACCCGTACCCGGCGGCGGTCATGGCGGTGGTCACGGTTTCCCTTTCTTTGAGTCGGCCCTTGAGCCGGTCGAGGCGGCAGGCGTCGGCGAACCGGCGCGGGCTGACGCCCACCACGCGCGCGAACACCCGTTGCAGGTGCGCCGGGCTCATCCCGGCCTGTCGCCCCAGCGCCGCGAGCGTGAGCGGCCCGTCCAGGTGCGCGCGGATGTGGTCGCACAGGTCGGCGACGAGCGAAACGGTGGCGGCATCGGGCGCGGTCGGCATGGGGGCACGTTACCGCGAAGTGCGAAGGGGCCGCTATCCGGTTCTTGCGCGGGCGCGGAAAAAACGGCACGCCGCGGGGCGCGCCGCGCCGGCTGCTCTGGCCGAGTCTGGGCGAACGCATAACCAAAACAACCGCGACCCGCCGTTCAGCCGCTTCGTGGAACCTTCTCCGATGACCGAGCCTTTGGCCCCGCCCCGACCGCTGCGCGTGCTGTGCGTGTTGCGCGTTTGGGTGCCGGCACTCGTTCTGTTCGCGGCGGCCACGGTGCTGTTGAACTGGCGCACCGTGCGCGACCTCAATACCCAGCGGCCCGCTCCGGAACCGTCGACGCTCCGGTACGCGGGCGTGATGACCGCGAACGACACCCTCGCGTTCTCGTTTCACCTGACCACCTCGACCGAGGCGGTCAAGCGCGGCACGGTCTACTTCCCGCTCTCGGACTTCGACTGTCCGATTACGTTTCTCGTTCCCGGTGGCCTGCTCCAGTGGGCGACCGGGTGGCCGCCGATCCGGGTCATCAACGTGTTCACCCTGGTCGCGGTGTTCCTGAACGGGGTCGCCGCGTTCGGGCTGATGCGTTCGGGCGGCGCGGCCGGGCCGGTGGCGGCGATCGCCGCGGTCGGGTACATGGCCCCCAACTTCGTGCTGTACTCGCAGCACATGGGGCACATGAATGACGTGCAGGTGCAGTGGATCGCGTTCACGTTCTGGGGGCTACTGGCGACCGTCCGCGCGGGCGCGGGGTGGTGGCCGGCGGTCGGGCTGGGCCTGGCGATGGGGTTACAACTGCTCTCGTCGCCGTCGTTCGCGCTGTACCTGGCGTACGTCGCGCTTCCGCTGTTCGCGGTAACGCACTGGTGTGTCGCGCCGCGCCCGCGGCCACAGCTGTTGGGGCTGGCCCTGCGCGGCACGGTCGCGGTCGCGGTGGCGCTGGCGGTCGCCGGCGCGTACCTGTTCCCGCGCATGGGCGCGATGCCGGGCCGGTTCGACGTGCCCGGCCCGTCGTTCACCTGGAACCACCTCGGTGAACTGTTCGATCCCGCGCACCCGACGCTGTTCGTCGGGGTCGGGCTGTTCGCGCTGGGCGTTCTGGCCGGCCGCTGGTGCTGCAGCAACCGGTCGCCGGCCGTCGCCGCGGCGCTGGTCACCATGTGCGTGGCCACCCTCTGTATGCTGCCGGCGATCTCCGGCACCCCATACTGGGCGCTGCGCGAGTACGCCCCGTTGTTCGACCGGATGCGCGTGCCCACCCGGTTCATCCCCATCGTCATCCTCATGCTGCTCGCGCCGATCTCCTGGTATCTGACCGCCTCCGCGGAGCGGCGGACGTGGGCCACGTGGGGGTACGCCGCCCTGTTGTTTCTCGCCCTGCTGTGCAACTGGCTCCTGTCCTCATGGGTCTGCGGGTATGTGATCGAGCAGCCGCCGGCGAAGTTCAACATCGTACTACCACTCGCCCCGCCGGGGCCGAGATGATACCGTGTATCCAACTCACCTGCCTCCCCACGGAGCCTCCCCAATGCGCCGGCTCGTTGCATTCCTCGCTCTCCTCGCGTGCGCCTCGCTCGCGGACGCTCAGCCCAAGCCCAAGCAGGGCGGGCCGCTCACCCCGGACGAGGCGCTCAAGGCGCTCAAGGTCGCGGACGGCTTCCAGGTGGAGCTGTTCGCCGCCGAGCCGATGCTCATCAACCCCACCAGCATCGACGTGGACCACAAAGGGCGCGTATGGGTCGCGGAGGCCGTGAACTACCGGCGGAAGGGCTTCGGCCGGCCGATCATCCGCAAGGAAGGCGACCGCATTCAGGTTCTGATCGACGAGAAGGGCGAGGGCAAGGCGAGCAAGGCGGTCACGTTCTACCAGGGGCCGGAGATTTACGGGCCGCTCGGCGTGTGTGTCTCGCCGTACCCGGACGGGAAGGGCCAGCGGGTGTTCGTGTGCCAGTCGCCGGACATCCTCGTGTTCGAGGACAAGGACGGCGACCTGAAGGCCGACGGCCCGCCGAAGAAGTTCCTCACCGGGTTCGGCGGGTTCGACCACGACCACGGCGTCCACGGCATCAACATCGGGCCGGACGGGAAGCTGTACTTCACCGTCGGCGACAGCGGCGTGAACGGCCTGCAATCCAGCGACGGCAAGGGCAAGAAGTGGACGAGCAACACAAGTGACGTGCAGAAGGGCACCGTCTGGCGCTGCGACATGGACGGCACCAACCTCGAACTGATCGAGCAAAACTTCCGCAACAACTACGAAGCAAGCGTGAACAGCTTCGGCGAGGTGTGGCTAAGTGACAACGACGACGACGGCAACCAGCAGACGCGCATCTGCTTCGTGATGCCGGGCGGCAACTACGGCTACGGCCCGCGCGGCGCGGGGCAGACGCACTGGCACGAGGAGCAACCCGGCATCGTCCACAAGACGATGCGCACGGGCTTCGGATCGCCCACGGGCATCACCTTCTACGAAGGGTCCATGTTCGACAAGAAGTATCGCGGGTCGCTGTTGCACTGCGACGCCGGCCCGCGCGAGGTGCGCTGGTTCCACCCGACGCCGAAGGGCGCGGGCTATACGCTCGAAAAAGAAGTGCTGCTGACGAGCACCGACAACTGGTTCCGGCCCAGCGACGTGTGCGTCGCTCCGGACGGCAGCATCATCGTGGCCGACTGGTACGACCGCGGCGTCGGCGGCCACGGCATGGGCGACCCCACCGACGGCCGCATCTACCGCATCACACCGAAGGGCCACAAGGGGTACAAGGTGCCCGAGGTGAAGCTGGATACGAAGGAAGGCGTATTGGCGGCGCTCGCGAACCCGTGTCAGGCGACGCGGGCACTGGCAATGACCTCGATCACTCCCGCGAACGCCTTCAAGTCACTTCCCGACCTCATCGGCGCGGTGAAGGGAAGTGATAATCGCGAAGCGACGGCACGAGTTTTGTGGCAACTCTGTCGCGTCAGGCAGGGCAAAGATTCGGATGAAATGGCTACCTTCGCGAAGAACCTTCTCAGCATTCCGAGCGGCGAGTATCAACAGCTAGCGATTCGCGCGCAGGAGATGTTTGAACGAAAGTATGCGGCAGAGTTCTTTTCTGAGAAGGATGAGAAGGTGATCGCGTCGATGGCCGCTGCGACACGACGTGAGTTGCTTGTGAACACGCGGATCGCACCCGCGAAAGAAGCCATCACGTTGTTCTACGCTCTCGCCAAGCTCTACGACGGCCAGGACATCTTCTACCGCGCGGCGCTGAACATCGCGTGCGGGACCGACCCGGCGCGGCGCGATGCGATCCTCGCGGAGTTCGACAAGCACTTCCCGGAGTGGAACGACAAGGTCGCGGACCTCGTGTGGGAACTGCGGCCCAAGTCCGTGCTCCCGCGACTCGGCAAGCTGCTCGCCGACACCAAACTCACCGCGGCGCAGAAGGCGCGCGTCGTGGACATCATCGCCGCCAACGACGACATCGAGGCCGGCAAGACGATGCTCGCCGTGCTCAAGTCGGACGCGGCCCCGGAGATGAAGAGCCGCGCCATCGGCAGCCTCAACATGGTCCTCGGCACCAAGTGGAAGGGGCTGCAAGGCAGCAAAGAACTCAGTTCGGCCATCGACACGCTTCTGAAAGACGACCAATCGCAATCGGTTGGGCTGCAACTAATCGCGGCTGCTGGCGCTGTGGACCATGCTCAGGCAGTCAGTGAACTGGTCGAGAAGAAGCAAACTCCCACCGAGATACGCAAAGAGGCAGTTGGGACACTCGGCCGGTTACGCACCAGCACGGCAGTCGAAACACTGAACGGAGTGATGTGCGAACGAAAACACCCACTCGCCCCGAATGCGGCCACCGCACTTGGGATGCTGATCACGGGTCAGGGGAACGACGAGGTCAGCAAGCTCGCACTGAACGCGCTCCAGAAGAAGATCATGAAGGACGACAACGAACCGGAGGGGCTTTTCCCGGCGATTCTCTCCGCGCTCGCCGGCACGCGACCCGGCACCGTCTGGTTGCTCGACACGCACCAGAAAGGCGAACTGCCCAAGCAACACGTCGCGCAAGCGGGCCAGTTGCTCCGCAACTCGCCGTTCCAGGGCGAGCGGAACCGGGCGCTCTTGCTCTTCCCGGCACCGGGCAAACTGAACCCCAAGAACCTGCCGCCAATCGGCGAACTCGCGAAGCGCAGCGGCGACTCGGCCCGCGGCAAGCTGGTGTGGAACGCCAGCCTCGCGGGCGCGGCGCAGTGCGCCAAGTGCCACATGGTCCGCGGCGTCGGCGGTCAGGTCGGCCCCGACCTGAGCATGGTCGGCAAAAAAAGCGCGCGCGAAGCGCTGTACGAGTCGCTGCTGATCCCGTCGAAGGCCATCGCCGACCAGTACCTCCAACATCAGGTGAAGACGACCAGCGACGTGACCGTGACCGGGCTTCTGGTCGGCGACACGCCGGACGCGATCACGATCCGCGACGCCAACGGCAAGGACTTTGTCATCCCCAAGAAGGAGATCGAAGGCGAGGTCCGCAAGCTGAAGGTGTCCATCATGCCGGAGGACGTGATCGCGGCGCTGACCGAGGACGAGCTGATCGACCTCGTCGCGTACCTCGAAACGCTGAAGCTCGCGGCGCTGACGCCGGACACGTTCCGCATCGCCGGCCCGTTCGCCGCGGAAAGCATGGACAAGGCGCTCGACACCAAGTTCGGGCCTGAGGGGAATCAGTTCGACCCGGAAACCGTGTTCCTGAATCCCGGCAAGCCCGCGATTGCTTGGAAATCGATCCGCCCCGACGGGAAGGGCTATTTCGACCTCGCGGCGCTGCACGGCGACAAGGCCAACAACTCCGCGAGCTACATGTACGCCGAGATCGACTCGCCTTCGGATCAGGCGGGCGAAGTGCTGCTGGGGCCGGACGACGGCGCGCGGCTGTGGATCAACGGCAAGGAAGTATTCGTCACGCGCGAAACGAAGGCCGCCGCACCGGAGGCGAACAAGATCGCGGTGAAGCTGACGAAGGGCAAGAACACCGTGCTGCTCAAGGTCGCCAACGGGAACATCCCACACGGGTTCTACTTCTCGCTCACGTCCGCGGAAGAGACGAAGGTTGCGAAGTAAAGTCTTTGTGTTTACCCCGAAGGGGTTGTATTCAATAGCCCAGGGTCGCGAGGCTTTGCGAGCGCACCCTGGGCGCGCTTTCGGGGTACAGAACTAGATTCCCCTCATATCGGAGTGCTGCCGTGGCTCTTCTCAAGGTCAAGTGCCCGGAGTGTAACGCCGGGTTGAAGTCGCCCACCGGGTTCACCGTGGGGCAAGCTGTCAGTTGCCCGAAGTGCGAAACGGACTTCACCGTCGAGGAACCGGAGAAGGCCGGTTCGCCCGCCGACGAAGACGACGACGACGCCCCGGTCACAAAGAAAAAGAAGAAGGGCAACGACGACTACGACGACGACGAGAAGCCGACGCGCTCCTACAAGAACTCGCCGGCTCGGTACGCGGTGCTCGGCGTTCTGGTTGTCATCATGCTCGTGCTCGGCTACTTCCTGTACGAGAAGAAGAAGAAGGAGCGCGAGGCGGACGCGGCCAACAACGCCGCGCGCGACGGCGACGGCGACGGCACCCCGCCGCCGCTCCTCAAAGGGCCGGAGATCGGTATCAACCCCAACCCGAACCCCAAAGGTAAAGGTAAAGGGGCGAACCCGCCGCCGCCCCCGCCGCCCGCGCCGGTCAAGCCGAAAGACCCGATGCCGCCGATTCCGATGCCGAAGGAAGCAAACCCAAAGGGGCCGAACATCCCCATCGACCCGTTCGGCGGGTTGCTCGGCGGTGGCGGCGTGCCCGACGCCAAGACCGCGCTCGTGCTGACCGAGAAGTACAAGACCGCGCTTGCGGGCACCTGGACCGCGGACCTGGGCGACGGTGCGACCGAGGAACTGACCTACACCGCGACCGGCACCTTCACCGCGAAGCTGACCGGTCCGAACGGGGCCACCGCCAACGGCAAGTTCACGGTGCTGGGGTTGTCCGGCACGAAGGGCTTGTGGCTCCGGCTCGAAGCCGCCGGCGCGCCGGTGCGCATCGTGGCCGTCGCGTTCGACGGCCACGAGCTCGAACATCCCAGCCTGCAAAAGGGCCTCGTGAGTACGTTCAAGAAGAAGTAGCAGCGAAGTTGGGCGAGCGGGTTGCGCAGTTCGGCTTGAAAGCGCGCCCCGTGCCGCGTCTAATCCGGGCTGCCCGTCAAGGAGGACGCGCCGATGCCCGACCTGTTCGACCGCCGCGCGGCCGCGCTCGCCCCCCCACCTGTACCGACAAGCCCCCCCGGTGGCGCGTATTCGGCGCGCCCGCGCCTCTCGCGATTGTGTGCCGCGCTGGTCCGCGCCGCGCGGCAGCGGTCCCACTGGAACGAGCCGGCCGCGTTCTTCTTCGACCCCGCACGCCAGGCCCAACTCGAAGCCGCCTGCCCCGCGCCGGTCGATCCGTTCGCCGAAATCACCGCAATGGTAGCCGCCGAGATGCCCGCGCTGCTGGGCGCGGTCGAGGTGCGCCGCGTGGCCCGCGCCGTACCCGGCCTGAACGACGCCGCGACCGCGCTCGCGCCGCGCTGCCCGGCCGCGCGCGAACTGGCCGAACTGCTCGCGGTGCCGGACGACGAAGTGTTCCTCGTGCTGACGCCCCACGACCGCACCGGCGTGCGGCTCCACCTGCGCGGCGCGGCGGACGCGGCCCAATTGTACCGACTGCTCGCGCCCGCGCTGCCGGCCCCGTTTCAACTCTTCACCCCGTCCGCGCTACAACCCGACGGCTCGGTGCCCGCCGGCTTCGCCGGGTGCGCGCACTGGCTGTGGCCGACGCAGGCGCTGGCATCTGTGCCACGCGTGCATGGCGAGCGCGTGGTGTGCGTCGGTCCCACAACCGTGCAGCCCTCGCTCGATGTGGAGCCGCGCTTCCCGGCGCTCGCGGTCGAATCGGAACTGATCCAGACGCTGAACGCCTTCCAGACCGTCGCCGCGCTCTCGCGGCTGTGCGGGCACGTTGTCCCGGTGCAAGCGCCGGTCGAGGCCGTGGCGCGAGCCGCCTGACACGATAAGCTATCAGAATGACCGTTCACGACATGCTCGCCGAGGGCCGGTTGGCCGACGCGGTCGCGCACCAAGAGGCCGCAGACGCGGACCCGGCGGCGCGGCGGTTGCTCATCGACCTGCTCGCGTTCGCCGGCCGCCTTGACGACGCGACCGACCACCTCGACCGCATTGATACGGACGATCCCGATTGGCCGGAGATCGCACGCGGCCTGCACCGGCTGTTTCGGGCCGAGCGCCTGCGCTCGGTCGAAGGCCGCGCGCCGACCATCTTCCCCGACCCGCCGCCGAAGCACGCGACCCGGCGCTGGCGCGCGGTTCAGCTCCTGCGCCGCGCCCGGCCCGACGATGCGGTCCGCACGGTGGACGCCGCCGACAAGGTGTGCCCCGCCTTGCGCGGGTTCATCGACGGGCGCGAGTTCGACGGGCTGCGCGACGCCGACGACCGGTTCGGCTCCGTACTCGAAGCGTTCCGCGGCGGCGAGTACTTGTGGGTGCCGTGGGAAGCGGTGCGTAAGGTGGTGCTGGCCCCGGCCGCGGTGCTGCTCGACCAACTGTACCGGCCTGCGGCGCTCACTCTGCGCGACGGCACGGCGGTCGAGGTTCACCTGCCGCTGGTGTACCCGGCCTCGTTCCGCGCGGAGGGCGAGTTCGCACTGGGGAGCGAAACGGATCACGTCTGTCCGGACAACGGTCCCACCCGCTGCGTCGGCGGCAAGCTGCTTCTCGTGGGTGAAGACGACGAGGTGATGCTGTCCGAGTGCCGGATGGTCGAGGTGCGGTGACTCGCGCTTTACCCGATCCCCGCGCGCGGGTAGACTCGGATCAACTCGCCCGCCCCGTCCTCTTCTTTCATCTGGGGCCACCAATGTCTTCTCCATCGTCCGCGCGCGCCAGTCGGCGCGGGTTCACCCTGATTGAGTTGCTGGTGGTGATCGCGATCATCGCGATCCTGATCGGCCTGCTGTTGCCCGCGGTGCAGAAGGTGCGCGAGGCCGCCGCCCGCATGAAGTGCAGCAACAACATGAAACAACTGGGCATCGCGCTGCACTCGTACCACGACGCGAACAGCGGGATGCCGCCGTCGCAGCCACAGGGGTACTACTACGGCAACTGGTACGGCGACCCACAGGTGCGCGATCGGGACCGCAGTTGCTGGGTCGGGTTCATCCTGCCGTATGTCGAACAAGACAACATGGGCCGTCAGGTACAGGCGTTTCTCGCGGCCCCGCCGACGCACACCTGCTTCGGCTCGTTCGCCACGATCCACATCAACACGCTGCTGTGCCCGTCGGACGCGAACAGTCCGAAGCTGGGCACGGTGCCGGGCAATTCGCAGGGCACGCACACGAACTACGTCGTCGCCCACGGCAGCGGGTACGCGACCCCCAACAACACCAACGGCGCGAACCTGGACGGCATCTTTTACGCGCGGTCCAAGACCCGCATGACGGACATCGGCGACGGCACCTCGAACACGGTGATGGTGAGCGAGCTTCTGGTTTCGCCGGACGTGGGCAGCAGCCACGACATCCGCGGGCGGGTGTGGAACTCGATCCACACGGGCAGTTCGTTCTCCACGATCTACCCGCCGAACTCGACCGTCGGCGACAACGTGCAGGGCTACTGCAACGCGATTCCGGGTGCGCCGTGCGGGAGTCAGTCCGTTGGGAACAACTTCGCGCTGGCCCGCAGCCGGCACAGCAACGGCGTGAACGCGTGCATGGCCGACGGCAGCGTGCGGTTCATCACCAACTCGATCACCCCGACGACGTGGCTGTGGATGGGCAGCCGGTCGGGTGGCGAAGTCATCCCCAGCAACTGACCCGGAGGCCGCGCATGTTCCGCACACGAACGGCCGCACTGGTGCTGGCCCTCCCCCTGCTCGCCGGGTGCGGCGGGGAGAGGCCGGCCGAGGTGACCGGCACGGTGACGATAGACGGCCAGAAGTTAGCCGAGGGCGAGATCATCTTCGAGTCGGCGGATGGGAGCAAGACCCCGGCCGCGGCCCCGATCAAGGACGGCGCTTACACGGTGATGATCCTGCCCGGCGCGAAGAAGGTGCGCATCAACGCCTCGCGCCCGCCAAAGAAGCGCGACCCGGTGCTCGGCGACGCGGCCCGCGAGTCGATGCTCGGTCCGGAGTACAACGAGAAGACGACGCTGACCGCCGACGTGAAACCGGGCAAGAACGAGGGCGTGGACTTTCAGGTGAAGGAGCGCCCGAAGTAGTGCCGGGGCGAAAAGAAGAGGGCCGCGGGTTTCGCCCCGCGGCCCTCGTTGTTCGCTCGTGAGCGCCTTACCAGCGACGATCGAAGTTGTAGTTGTACCCGCCGCCGTAGGGCGCGATGAACGGGCTGG
>SXGT01084917.1_pt1 | contig 12266 bp, 9 predicted proteins | sample 3176221 | NCBI WGS metagenome assembly SXGT01 (sample SAMN11356862, study PRJNA531348) | freshwater metagenome | isolation source: freshwater sample F1-120 | place: China: Fuxian Lake, Yuxi | collected 2017-12-25
CCGACCGCCTGGCCGTCATGGACAAGGGCGTCATCCAGCAGCTCGGAACACCGCAGGAGCTCTACGACCAGCCTGCGTCCCGCTTCGTTGCTTCCTTCATCGGCTCCAACAACATCCTCAAGGTTTTCCGCTCGGAGGGCTCGACCGTGAGCATCGAGGGACTGGGAGCGATCGAGATGACCGGGCGCGAGCCGCCGACCCGCGGCTACGTGGCGCTGCGGCCCGAGCATATCAGGCGTACGCCGAATGGGCGGGCAGCCGCGACGCTGGAGCAGGCGGTCTTCTTCGGAAATGCCGTTCGCTACGTGCTGCGCGGCGCGGACGAGAAGGAAATCTCATTCACCGAACCGCGCAGCGGTGCGGTCGACGTACCGGCGACGGGCACGGAGGTCCGCTTCGATTTCGACGACACCAGCCTGACTTATCTCCCGGCCTGAGCCGGGGGCGCATGGGGAACCCAACAAAGCTTCAAAGGAGCGTCACATGGTGAATCTGACGAGACGTGCATTTGGTATCGGTGCAGCTTCCGTAGCGCTGGGGGCGTTGAGCGCGCGCATGGCCGCCGCTCAGGACGTGACGATCGTGGTCAACGGTTCGGGCGGCTCGCTCGCGGAGGTGCTGAAGAAACTCTTCGAGGATCCGTTCACCGAACAGACCGGCATCAAGGTGCGCGCGACCGCGCCCGTCTCCCTGCCGAAGCTCAAGGCGATGGTGGAGTCCGGCAATGTCGAATGGGACCTCACCGAACTGAACGGCGATGACGTCGTGCTTGCGACGAAGGAAGGCTGGCTCGAAGAGATCGACTATTCGATCGTCGATCCCGAGAACGAGCTTCCCGAGATGGCCAAGCTGCCCACCGCCATGGTGCGCGCATCCTACTCGACCGTGCTTGGGTTCCGGACCGACCGCTTCCCCGAAGACAAGCAGCCGAAGACGTGGGCGGATTTCTGGGACGTTGAGAACTTCCCCGGACCACGCTCGCTCGAGAACTCACCCAAGTGCAATCTCGAATTCGCGCTTCTCGCCGACGGTGTTCCGCTTGACGAGCTTTACCCGCTCGATGTTGACCGGGCTTTTGCAAAGCTGGACGAGATCAAGGACCACATCCCGGTCTGGTGGGACAATGGTGCCCAGCATGTCCAGCTCCTCGTCGATGGCGAGGTCAACATGACGTCGTGCTGGAACGGCCGCATCACGCCGCTCAAGAGCGAAGGCCGCCCCGTCGACATAAGCTGGGCCGGCGGCGCATTGCTGCTTTCCTATCTCGGCATCCCCAAGGGAGCCAAGCACCCCACGGAAGCGATGCAGTTCATGAAATTCCGCATGGACCCCGTCGCCTCCGCCGAGTTCGTCAAGGTCATGCCATATCCAGGTTTCGTGCCGGGCATGATGGAGCTGCTGGAGCCGGAATTCGTGGCAACGCTGCCGACCGCGCCCGAAAACGCCGAGCAGCAATTCGCGTTCAATTCGAGCTGGTGGGCCGAAAACCTCGAAGAGGTTCAGAACCGCTGGAACGAATGGCTCCTGATCTAGACGGCGTCCTCCCAAGATGACCATGAGAAGGCCGATCATACTTTTACTGCTTGCACCGGCTGTGCTGCTGGTCGGCCTTCTTTTCGTCCTGCCGCTGGTCGGCGTGATGAGCCTTACCGTTCATGACGGAACCAGCTTCACGGCCGAACCGATCCGCGAATTGCTGGATTCGCGTGTGGCTCTGGTTGTGCTCGAGCGCACCTTCATGCTCGCCGCGTCAGTCACGGCGATCTGCCTGCTGCTCGGCTATCCGGCCGCTTACTTCATGAGCAGCCTGCGGCCCCGGGTGCGCGCCTATTTGACCTACCTGATCCTGCTGCCCTTCTGGGTTAGTATTCTCATCCGCACCTACACTTGGATCGTGATCCTGGGGCGCGAGGGCATTGTCAACACCGGCCTCGGGGCACTTGGCCTGGCGCCGGTCCAGATCCTCTACACCAATGTCGCCGTGCACATCGGCATGGTCCAGATCCTGTTGCCGATCGTCATCATCACCTGCCTGGCGTCCATGCTCGACATCGACAAGGACCTGATGAAGGCGGCCCGCTCGCTGGGCGCCTCGCCTGCGCAGTCGTTCTGGAAGGTGTTCTTTCCGCTCAGCGTCAGCGGTGCCGCGACCGGCGGCCTGATCTGCTTCATCCTGTCGCTGGGCTTCTTCGTGACGCCGGCCCTGCTAGGCGGTCGGCGCAGCATCATCATCGCCAACCTGATCGACCTTCAGGTCCATCAGACACTCAACTGGGGTTTTGCCGCAGTGCTCGCGACCGCCCTGCTGGCGATCACGCTCGCCTGCCTCGGCGTGTTCTGGCTGCTTATGCGCCGGCGGGTGGAATTCAGCGGCGCGGGGCTGGGTCGATGAAACGACTTCTGGCCGTCTATTTCTTTCTTCTGGTCGGGTTCCTGATCCTGCCCCTGATTTTTCTCGTGCCGATCTCGCTGTCGGCCAGCCAGTTCCTGGAGTTTCCACCCACCTCGCTGTCGCTGCGTTGGTACGCGGCCTTCTTCGAGGACCCGACCTGGGTCGGCGCGGCGATCCTCAGCTTCCGCGTGGGCATCGGCGCGACCGCCCTCAGCCTCGTCGTCGGCACGCTTGCCTCGATTGCGCTGGTGCGCGGCAACTTTCCCGGCAAGGGAGCGCTGACGGCGATCTTCATAGCGCCCTTGATCCTGCCGACGGTCGTTCTGGCGCTCGCGCTCTATATCGTGTTCCTGCGCTGGCAGCTCGTGGACAATGTCTTCGCGCTCACGCTGGCGCATGCGATCGTGGCGCTGCCCTATGTGGTGATGATCGTGTCGGCGAGCCTGCGCCGCTTCGACACCACCATCGAGCGCGCCGCCCGCGTGCTGGGCGCAGGGCCGATCAAGGCTTTCATGCTGGTGACGCTGCCTTATCTGGTTCCGTCGATGTTCGCGGCAGGCATTCTCGCCTTCTTCGCGTCTTTCGACGAGCTGATCATCACGCTGTTCGTTTCGGGCGGTGCGCAGACGCTGCCAGTCCGCATCTGGAACGATCTCGGCCTGAAGCTCGACCCGACGGTGCCTGCCGTCGCCGTGATGCTGACCCTGCTCAGCATCGTCGGCATGGGCATCGGCGAAGTCATCCGCCGCCGCAACGAACAACGCTATCAATCCGCAACACCTCCCGAGGCCTGACATGACTGCAACCGCGCCCGCCCCCGGCAGCGACTGGGCAACCCTTTCCGGCGACGTCGAAAGGCTGGTCGCCGAGATCGAGGCAACCAGACTGCCGCCGAACATCTGGTCGCTTGTCGACGGTGCGGTCGCAGCCAATGGCGGAAAGCCGATGTGGACCTTCTTCGAGGAAAGCGAGGGCGGCACCGCGACCTATGACGAAGTCAGGGCACGGGTCGAGCGCACCGCGGCTGCCCTCTACGAGGCTGGCGTTCGCAAGGGAACCCACGTCGCCGTCATGCTCCCGAACATTCCGCAATTCCCCGCCACATGGCTGGCGATTGCCCGGCTTGGTGCCGTGATGGTGCCGGTCAACATCAACTATACCGGCCGCGAGCTGCACTATGTGCTGACCGATTCGGACGCGACCTTTCTGGTTATCCATGGCGACTGCCTAAAGGCCTACGAGGCCCTTGGCAGCGACGCGCCTCTTGCGCCGGAAAACCTCCTCGTGGTGGACGGCGATGCCGGTTCGGGACGCTCGCTCGCAAGCCTTCAGCACGAGGCGCCGGCGCTGCCGGCAGACCTGCCCCAGCCGGCGATCGATGATCTCGTCAACATCCAGTACACCTCAGGCACGACGGGCTTTCCCAAGGGCTGCATGCTCACCCATCGCTACTGGCTCACGCTGTCGCTCGTGGCCGGCATGCGCGGCGGGGCGGACGAGCAGGCGACCAACATCCTTGTGGCACAGCCCTACTTCTACATGGATCCGCAATGGCTGACGCTGATGGCGATGCGCGCCGGCGGCCAGATATTCGTTGCCCGCCGCGCTAGCTCGTCCCGCTTCATGGACTGGGTTCGCAAATACGAGATTCACTACTGCCTGTTTCCGGAGATTGTCTACCAGCAGCCGCCCGATCCGCTGGACGGGCAGAACAGCCTCAAGCGGGTGTCGATTTTCGGCTTCGACCGGGAGCGACATGCCGATCTCGAGCGGCGCTTCAACACCATCGCCCGTGAATCCTTCGGTATGACGGAGGTCGGCTCCGCGCTGTTCCTGCCTCGAGAGGCAACCCACATGGTCGGTTCGGGCTCGTGCGGGCGGCCGTCGCCTTTCCGCGAGGCCAAGATCGTCGACGAACATGGCGAGGAGGTGCCGACCGGAACGGTCGGCGAATTGTGCATCCGCGGCCCCGGCATCATGCAGGGCTACTACAAGAAGCCGGAAGCAAACGCGTCGTCCTATTTCGGCGACTGGTTCCGCACCGGCGACCTCTTCTGGAAGGACGAGCAGGGCTTCCACTATATCGTCGGCCGTCTCAAGGACATGATCCGCCGCAGCGGCGAGAACATTGCCGCCCGCGAGGTTGAGGCGGTGCTGCGCGAGCATCCCGCCATCCTCGAAGCCGCCGCCGTCGGCGTGAAGGACACGGCGCGCGGCGAGGAGGTGAAGGCCTATATCGTGCTGCGGCCTGGCAAGTCACCGGATGACGCGCCGCCTGCCGCGATCTTCGAACACTGCGCCACGAGGCTCGCCGCGTTCAAGATTCCGCGCTTCATCGAGTACCGGGACGCGCTGCCCAAGACCCCATCCGAGAAAATCGCCAAGCAGAAGCTGGTGGCGGAGAAGGCCGACCTCAGGTCGGGCAGCTTCGACCGCGTTGCCGGCGCCTGGCTCTGAACCACGAGAGGTTACCCAATGCCGATAGAATACGAACGCAAGGGCAAGATCGGATATTTCACCATCCGCAATGGAAGCGTGAACCCGATGACACCGGCCATGCACAAGGAGCTTTACGGCCACATGCTGGAGTTCCTGGCGGACGACAATGTGCATGTGGGTATCATGCAGGGGGCCGGCGACCGGGCCTTTTCGGCGGGCGACGACATCAAGACGCCCTATGCCAAGTTCGATACGCCGATGGCGGAGCTGGAGTATTACCTCGCGCCCAAGCATCGCGTTGAAACCAAGGCGCCCGACACGTTCAGCTGGTCACGCGATGTGCTCTCGCTCGATCGTTTCAAGCCGATCATCGCCGCTGTGCGCGGCTACTGTTTCGGCCAGGGCATGATCTATCTGAGCCACCTGACCGACATTCGCGTGGCCTCCGAGGACGCGAAATTCGGTTTCCCGGAAATCGCCTACGGCATGGGCGGTGCCGGCGGCTCGACACGCCTGTCGCGTTTCATTCCCCATACCGTGGCGATGGAGATGCTGCTGACCGGCGATCCGCTGGACGCGCAGCAGGCGCTGCGCGCCAACCTCGTCAACGCGGTGGTGCCGGGCGACCAGGTGCTGGCCAGGGCCGAGGCCTATGCCGAACGCATAGCGCGCCACCCGCTGGTTGCTCTGCGTGTCGAGATGGAAGCTTCGCTGCGCGGCATGGACATGTCGCGTCAGGGCGCGCTCGACCATGCCAAGAACCTTTACCGGATGCAGCGCCTGGCCTATGGCGGCGAGGAACGGGTGAAGGAATTTCTCTACAAGCAGGACTAGCCGGCTTGCCGGTACCATCTGAGCGCCGCGGCGAAAGGTTTCGCCGCGGCCTCTGGGCGCAAAAGGCTCAACCGGCGTGCTTGCGTACCACGCCGTAAACGATGTTGCGGTTGGTGCCGTAGAAAACCTCCGCATCGACGGTGTTCTTGTCCACGGACCCGTTGATGATGTCCCACATGTCGTCGGCCGAGCGCAGGATCAGCGGCCAGTCCATGAAGGTCTCCATGTAACCGTCTGTCGTGATCTCGTCGCTGAAATTGGCGAACAGGAACTCGCCGCCCGGCTTCACGAACTCCATCGCGCGCTGCATCAGCCGGATGCCGACCGCACGCGACAGATAGTCGTACAGACCAGACGCATAGACGAGATCGAACGTGCCGAGATTGTAGGCGCGGCGCAGGATGCCCTTGACGGATCCGTCGATGGCCTCGACGGCGGTACCCGCCAGATCGCGGTTGACGATGCCGACGCTGATGGGGTCCTGATCGAGCCCCACCCAGCGCTTCAGCTTCTTCTCGGCCAGCGCCCGGGACAGTTCTGCTTCGCGAAGATGCCCGCAGGCAATCGCCAGAACCTCCGCGTTCTCGACGCGGTCGGCGGTTGCATCCACCGTCCTGGCAAGAATGTCGCGACGTTCGCGACCCGCGACCGAACTCGCCGCTTCGCTGGTGTAGGCATAGATATCCCGGCCCAGCTCCGTCGAGGAGGCCACGATCTCATCCGCGCTCGGGTGCTTGTAGTAGATGTCGAGCAGGCTGGCGTCGCCTGAATAGCCGCGTGGCTTGTCGAAGGACCAGCGTGTGAACGGGTCCTGTCTGAGGAATGCCGAGACCGGATGTTCCTGGGCGATCGGTATGAGCTGCTGCCAGACGGCCGGATTGAGCTGATTGCGCAACTCATGCAGGCGGCCGGCCAGCCGATGGACGATCGTTGCCGCAGGCTCTCCCGCCTCGAAGGCCTGTCGAGCCAGGTCAAGCACCAGAGCGAGCTGCGCGGTCTTTTCCTTGACGAGCGCAGCATCGACGAGATCCACCGCCGGTGCATGCTTCTTGATGAGTTGGGAGGTAATGAGACTCTGCTCATCGAGTTCCAGTTTGGAGCCTTGCGCCACGATTGTCCCCTTCAATGCTACCAAATGGAGTATAGACGGATCAGCCGTGATGCGAAACAATTTCATTAAATTCGCTTAAAAGCTTAATGTTTGGTGTGCGGGATGGGCGGCTCGGGGGGCGATGTCCGTTAACCCTTAATTAGCGTAACTTGATGTTTCCCGTTGGTTGGCCGGCAGGGTAGGCGTGGGAATTAAGACATCCCCATCAACTCCGCTGTTATGGAAAGCGATTGTTGCAAAGGAAGGTTGCGATGCAACTATCCGCCGATATCGCCCGAAAGGTCGTTGAAGCGCGGTCGCGTCCACGCACGAGCCTGGCTGACCCCAAGCTCCTGAATCTGTTGTTCCAGCGCGACGCCGGCGAAAACCGGCAGATCGTTCGCTGGGGCATGTGGGCGGCCGTCCTCAGCTACATGGCCTATGGCGTGTTCGACTGGGTGCTGTTTCCCGACATCGCAATCCGGCTGGTGATTGCCCGCATTGCCGTGGGCGTCATATTCCTTGCGGCGATCGAGATCGGAGTACGTCGAGGCGTTTCGCTTGCGGTGCTGCACGTGATCGCCGCCTCCGCAATCGTGACCGGAGGGGTGGCATGGCTGCTCCTTGCGCTCGGCACGGCGCATCAGGAAGCCCTGTCTCATTTCATCGTCTTCGGCATCGTCTTCGTGCTGGGCGCCAACCTGTTCTTCAACTTCCGCTTCATGCTGTCGGCCATTTCGTCGACGATCATTGCGGTGGTTTTCGTCGCGGCGACCCTCTTTGCGTTACAGGCCGATCTGGCGCCACGCATTGTCGTGGCGGCGCTGTTCGTCAACTGTCTCGTCTTCTCGCTGTATCTGTCGTGGCGCCTTGGTGTCGAAAGATACTGGACCTTCCTCGAGGCGCTGCAGGCCAAGACCCAGGAACAGGCTGCGATCGAGAAGGGCCAGGAACTGGTCGAGATCGCCCATACCGACCCGTTGACGGGATTGAGAAACCGCCGGGCGATCGCGCGTGACTTCTCAGAGCTTTACAAGGAGTGGTCCAGAGAGAACGACGAGATCGGCATCGTTCTGATGGATGTGGATCACTTCAAGCGCTTCAACGATCGGCTCGGCCACCAGGCCGGCGACGACTGCCTCATCCGCCTTGCGCAGGCATTCGTGACGACGGCGGAGGCAAACGACGCCATTGTCGGGCGCTACGGCGGCGAGGAGTTCATAGTGCTTTGCCGCGTTTCGGGCACGAAGCAGCTTCGCGACGTCGCGCAGGAGTTCTGCCGCGCGGTCGAGCAGTTGCGCATCTACCACCCCGACCGGGGCGATGGCATCGGCATCGTGACGATCAGTGCCGGCGCATCGTTGACGTCGGTGGACAACGCCGCTGAATTCCGCGCGATTCTGCAGGAGGCCGACCGCGCGCTCTACGTCTCGAAGTTTGCGGGCCGCGCCCGGGTTACGATCTACGATCCTCATGCTGTCGATGTGGATCGCTCCAGCGAGAATCTGGCCGATCTGCTCAAGCATGCTGTCGATAAGCAGCTTATTTCGGTCGTCTACCAGCCGATTTTCGAACTCGATACCGGACAGATGCGCGGCTATGAAACGCTCATGCGCATGCGTGAACTCGATGGGCGTTCCATCAGCCCGGATGTCTTCATACCTGTTGCCGAACAGAGCGGAGCGATCGTCGAACTTGGCATGTGGGTCATCGAGCAGGCCTGCTCAGACATGGCAAGACGCGGGCTCGGCACGGTTATCGCGGTCAACATATCGGCGGTGCAGCTCAAGGCGCCCAACTTCTCGCTTCGCGTCGCTGAAATCCTGAACAGGCACGGCCTGGCGCCGCACCAGCTCGCTCTCGAGGTCACCGAACGGATAGATCTCGTTCCCGAACCCCAGGTGACGCGCAACATCGATCATCTGCAGAATCTCGGCGTGCAGATATGGCTCGACGACTTCGGAACGGGATATGCCGGGATCGGCTGGCTTCGCCGCTTTGAATTCGACATCGTCAAGATCGACCGCGTATTCCTGCATGAGTGCCAGACCGCGCAGGGCGTGCGCATGCTGCACGGCATGGTCAGCCTTCTGCGCAGTCTCGGCCGCACCGTGCTCGTCGAAGGCGTGGAAACCGAGGAGCAGAAACAGTTGCTCAAGCGTCTTGGCGTCGACCTCGTCCAGGGGTACCTCATGGGACGGCCCGAGCCGATCAGCGAGGTTGTGATCGGCCGCAGCAACATGGTCGCATAGCCGGAACCTGTGATGTTCCTCTAAATCCGGGCGATTGCCTCTATACGCTCCATGCCGCCGGCCTCGCCGGAAAAGGCGCTCCAGACCTCCCGGGCCGGCGCTTCCCAGTCCGGCCGGTTCGCGATGGGATGGAAAGTCGCGCCGGCGGCCTTCGTGGCCTTAAGGGAGCGGCGTTCGTCGTCGCGCATCAGCATGTCGAAATGGGCCGCACCCTCTTCCGCCGCGTGCCTGAGCACCGCGCGCCTTTGCGCGTCGAGCCCTTCCCAGAAGCTGCGGGCGAAAATCACCGCGCCGACCGCCCTGATATGGCCGGTAAGCGTCACATGCGGCGCAACCTCGTTCAGGCGAAAGCCGGCATAGGCCGAGATCGTCAGGTCCATCGCATCGACATGGCCGGTCGATAGCGCATTGTAGGTCTCGGTGATCGGAAGTGCGATCGGCAGCGCCCCGAAACCTTGCCACAGCGCGGCATGCAGGTGGCTCTGGATGACGCGAATGCGCTTGCCCTCCATCGCGCTCGGCTCCAGCAGCGGCGTAGGCGCCAGCAGATGGCGCGCCCCATAATCTATGAAGGCCGGTGCGATCAGTCCCTCTTGCTCGAGTTGTTCCTGAAGTCGAACGGCCGTGGAACTTCGCAGCGCGGCTGCAAGGTGCGCGTCGTCGCGAAACAGAAACGGCAGATCGAACAGGATGCATTCCGGCACCCAGGCCGTCAGGTTCGACAAGGTGGAAAGGCTGGCCTGAATGGAGCCCAGCCGCATGCCCTCGACCACCTGCTTCTCGCCGCCGAGAGCCGCGTTGGTCACGACGTTGAAGGCGAAGGCTCCGGGCATCTCGGCTTCGACCACATCACGGATATGGTTCCAGACCAGCGTTTCCGGCTTGTCGTCGCCGAGCAGCGACGCCACCACCAGCGGTGTCTGGGCAGCCGCGCGCCCGGTGACGGCCGGCAGGGCAAGGGTGGCGGAAAAGCCTGCGAGTAGCGAACGGCGCGTAAAGGTCATGATGGGCTCCTTGATCTAGAAGAAATACGCCTGCGCCGCGACGCCGACGCTCATCACCAACAGCGCCCCGACCAGCGCGGCGAGATAGGGCGGCATCGCGCCGAAGATCTGCGCCGCCGGTTGGCCGGTCGTGGCGCCGACGACCTGAACGAGGATCCCGACGGGTGGTGTCAGCCCGCCGATCATCAGATTGACGACGAGCAGGGCGCCGAAGGCGACTGGGTCGATGCCGGCCGCGATCGCCACCGGCAGCAGGATGGGTCCGAACAGCAGGATCGCCGCGCCGATATCCAGCACGAGCCCCACCGCAAGCAGAAGCAGGTTTGCGGTTGCGAGCACGATGAATGGGTTGTCGCCAAGCGCAAGAACAAGGCCGGTCGCTGCGGCCGCCACGCCGTCTGTCGCAAGCAGGAAGGCCAGCGGTGTGGCAGCGCCGATGAGCAGGATGATGCCGGCCGTTTCGACCCCGGCCTGCCGAAAAGCGGACATGATGCCGCGCCAGCCCGTCTTAGAGGCAAGTGCGGCTGCAAGTGTGTAAGCGGCGGCAAGGGCCGCCGCCTCCGTTGGGGTGACGATGCCGAAGCGGATGCCCACGACGACGATGAGCCCCAGCCCGAAAAACGGTAGAGCGCGTGCGGCCAGCAGCCATATCGACCCGCGTTCGTCGTTTGGTGTCGATTCCCGAGGTTTCGAGGAGAGGTGAATTACGGCGGCCAGCGCCACGGCCAGCATCACGCCGGCGAAGAGGCCGCCGGCCAGCAATGGCCCCACGGGCAGGTTGGTGGCCGCAGCCAGAATGAAGAAGGCGATCGACGGCGGCACGATATTGTCGAGCACGGCCGTGGCGGCGATGATCGCGCTGGCGCGCTCCGGGCGATAGCCTTGTTCGACCATCGGCCGGAAGAAGGTCTTGGCGCTGAACGCCGCATTGGCGATGGACGAGCCGGAGGCGCCCGAGAAGGTGAGGCTTGTCAGAAGCACGGTCTGGCCAAGGCCGGCGCGCCGTCCTCCCACGAGCGCGGCTGCGAACCGCACAAGTCCGTCGGCCATGCGCGAGCCGACAAGCAGCGCGCCTGCCAGCAGGAAGAACGGTATCGCCAGCAGCAGCGAACGGCCCGCGCCCGAGAGAATCTGCGCCGCAAGCGCAGGCTCGGTCAGCGGGCTCCCGAAGGCGATCGCCACGAACCCGGCGAGGATGAAGATATGCGGCAGCGGCGCGGCGACCAAAATTCCTGCCAGGATCACAAACAACGCAGCCAGGCTCGGCGGCATGATTGCAAGCGTCAGGCCTGAGGTGACAGCTTCCCAGCCGAGCAGCGCGAGTGCAGCGGAGATAATGAGCCGGCGAAGTTCGCCGCGATGAAGCAGTTGCAGGCATCGCAGGATGATTGCGACCGCCCCGGATACGGCAAGCCCGGCCGGCCTTGTCCATTCCGCCAATCCGAGCAGCGGGGACGTGCCGCCAAGCTGAAGCGCGGCCTGCCACCCGGCCGACACGAGCACAAGCGACGCCAAAAGCACGATCGTCTCCGAGAGCACCTGCCTCACGCTCTCGAACGCAGGCGATGGCGCGAAGAAGTCGACCCGTAATGCGGAGGCATGCCCGGCAACGAGCGGAAATCCAAGGCATACAAGCAACAGCAGCAACCAGCCGCTTGCCTCTTCCGCTCCCAGGAAGCCGCTCGACAGCAGATAGCGCTGGAATACCGTGACCAACACGAGGGCAAGCATCGCAAGCAGGACGAGTCCGCAGACCGCTGCCAGCCCACGCTCCAGAGACCGCGCAACGGCTGCCGCCTGCTTCATCGGGTCTCCCACCAAAGATGGAAATGATGCACCGGCCCGTTCCCGCGACCGACATGCAGCCGGTCGGAGGCTAGCAAGGACTTTTGCAGATAAATCTTTGCCTGCTCCACCGCACCTTCGAGCGTCAGTCCGTTAGCAAGCCCCGCCGCGATCGCCGCCGACAGGGTGCAGCCGGTACCGTGCGGGTTGGGCGTCTGCACGCGTGGCGCCGCATAACGCGTCGTTCCCTTGTTGGTGACGAGAATATCGACGCTCTCCGCGCCGTTGCCGTGCCCGCCCTTGACCAGCACCGCCCCGGCTCCGCTTTTCAGGATCGCCTCGGCCTGCGCGATCATATCGTGCTCGTTTTCGGCGATGCCGGTGTCTGCCAGCAACGCGGCCTCGGGCAGGTTGGGCGTCACGAGGGCTGCGAGAGGCAGCAACTGTTCCCGCAGCGCTCCCACCGCGTC
>SXGT01361868.1_pt1 | contig 12265 bp, 9 predicted proteins | sample 3176221 | NCBI WGS metagenome assembly SXGT01 (sample SAMN11356862, study PRJNA531348) | freshwater metagenome | isolation source: freshwater sample F1-120 | place: China: Fuxian Lake, Yuxi | collected 2017-12-25
AACTATCTTTTATTTCAAATAGCTTTTTATTTTCTTCTAAAAATTTAATAATATTTTCTTTAAAATTAATTTTATTTTGTTCTTTTAGAAGATCGAATAATTGATTGACTCGATTAATTTCAATATTTGTTAAACCACCGTTTATTTCAAGTTTGTTGTAATTAAATACTTTATAATTAATTATATTTGATAGATTGAGGATTAAAATAGCTTCGGCGTTTTCTACCTTTAAAATATTATCATCAAACTCTAAATCAACTCCGGGCAATACAAGTCGTGGCGTTGGAAAAATTTTATAGTTAATAATTGAAATATTCTTAATATTTATGTTGTTATTTTTTTTAAAGCTTTCTTGAATTAGCTGTGGCGAATAGTCAAAAAATTTTGGTATAAAAAAGTAAATAAAAAAAATAATAACAAAAAATATAAGTAAATATAAAAAAAATATATATTTTTTTTTTTTCATAAAAAGAAAATTTTAATTTTTATTTATAATGGTAAATTAAGTAGTATATAGATATTAAAAACAATTATGAATTCTATAGATAAATTAATAGAAAATTTAAACAAGGAACAAAAAGAAGCCGTGTTAAGCACGGAAGGTCCTAACTTAATAGTAGCTGGCGCAGGTTCAGGCAAAACTAGAGTTTTAACTACGAGACTAGCGCATATTATAAATTCAAAAAAAGCATGGCCAAATCAAATCCTATGCGTAACGTTTACAAATAAAGCTGCAAAAGAAATGCAAAATCGAGTGCTTAAATATATGAGTGAAAAGTCAACTGGAGTTCCGTGGCTTGGCACTTTTCATTCAATTAGTGTCAAATTTTTAAGAAGACACGCTGAAGCTATTGGCTTGAAGGGAAATTTTACTATTTTAGATACCGATGATCAAAAAAAAATAGTAAGAAACATCTGCAAAGCTGAAGATGTAGATGCAAAAAAAATTACACCTGCATTTATTTTATCCTTCATAGATAAATGGAAAAATAAAGGTTTATTACCAGAGGATATTAAAGAAAATAAATTTTCTGGATTAGAAAAATCTATTTTTAAAATTTATAAAATCTATCAGATTAAAATTAGAGAACTTAATGCATGTGATTTTGGCGATCTTATTTTGTATTGTGTAAAATTATTTGAAAAACATCCGGATATAAAGAAAATTTATAACAATAATTTTAAATATATTTTAGTAGATGAATTTCAAGATACTAATTTTATCCAAGCTAAATGGTTAAATCTTTTGGTCAATGAACAAGAAAATATTTGTTGTGTTGGAGATGATGATCAGTCTATTTATAGTTGGAGAGGTGCAGAAATAAAAAACTTTTTAAAGTTTAATCATATCTATAAAAATTGCAAAGTTTTTAAACTAGAACAAAATTATAGATCTACAAAAAATATTTTAGAAATAGCCTCAAGCCTAATTTCGCATAACAAGGGTAGAGTTGAAAAAAAACTTTGGTCATCTGCTCAACAAGGTGAAAAAGTTAAACTTAATTGTTACCAAACAGGTCGAGAAGAAGCTGAAAATATTAGTGATATTATGGAAAATAAATTAAAAAAAAAATATTCTCTAAATAATGTAGCTATTTTAGTAAGAGCTATTTATCAAACAAGAGAGTTTGAGGAAAGATTTCTTAAAGTAGGTTTAGGTTATAGGGTTTTAGGCGGAACTAGATTTTATGAAAGAAAGGAAATTAAAGATGCAGTTGCATATTTAAGAATTATAAATCAAAAATATGATGACTTAGCCTTAGAGAGAGTAATCGAAAACCCAAAAAAAGGCGTGGGTGAAAGTACTTTTAATCAATTATATAGTTTTGGTAGTCAAAATAAATTATGTCTTGAAGATACTATTAAAAAAAGTTTAGAAGCTGATAGTTTAAAGCCTAAAATAAAAACAATCTTATTACATCTAACTAAATTGATTGATAAATGGAGATTAGATGCGAAAACAAACAAACATTACGATCTTTTAAAAATTGTATTAGACGAATCTGGTTATTCTGAAATGCTTAAGAATAAAAAAGATTTAGAGAATGAAAATAGGCTAGAAAACATTAAAGAACTTTTAAGAGCTATGCATGAATATGATAATTTACAATCTTTTTTAGAACACGTTGCCCTTGCTACATCTATTGATAAAGAATGGGAGGGTGAAAAAATTAATTTGATGACCATGCATGCTGCCAAAGGATTGGAATTTGATGTTGTTTTTTTACCAGGATGGGAAGAGGGTTTGTTTCCGCATCAAAAATCATTAGAAGAAAAAGGGGATCAAGCTCTAGAAGAAGAAAGAAGACTTGCTTATGTAGGCATAACCAGAGCTAAAAAAGAAGCTTATTTATCTTTTGCCATGAAGAGATCCTATCATGGTGAATGGATGGATGCTTTACCTTCAAGGTTTATAAATGAAATCCCAGAAAAAAATATTGAAAAAAATCAGATTGAAGCTGCGTCAGAATTAAAAAATGACTTCGAATTTAATCAAGATATTGATATAGATTTTAATGATGAATATAGAAGCCCTGGCTGGGAAAGATTTAAAAAAAATAAGATGTTAAAATGAAACAAATAATAGATTTAAGAAAACTTTTTAAAACTTTTAATTTAGATGGTTACATAATACCAAAAAATAATAATTTTTTTGGTGAATATGTGCCTGCAGTTGAAGATAATTTAAAATATATCTCTAATTTTACGGGCTCAGCTGGATTTGCAGTTATTCTTAAAAATAAAAACTACATATTCGTAGACGGTAGATATACCATACAAGCAGAGATTCAGTGTGGAAAGGAATTTCAAATCTGCAATATTCCTAAAGAATATCCTTTTAATGTTTTTAAAAATAAAAATTTAAACTTAGGTTTTGATCCAAAACTTCATACGGAAAATACTCTAAATAGACTTTTTGGAAATACTTTTATAAAGTTAAGACCAATTAATGAAAATTTAATTGATTTAATTTGGAATAGAGACAAAAATTTAAATATTAAACCTTTTTATTTAATTAATAAAAAAGATGCTGGATTTAAAGTAGAAAAAAAATTAGCCAATTTAATTAATCTAATTAAATTAAATAAAGTTAATTATTTATTTATTACAGCTTCCGAAAACATTGCTTGGTTATTAAATATAAGAGGACAGGATACCAGATATTCTCCATTACCTAATTCCCACGCTGTAGTTGATGAAAATGGTAAAGTATTATTATTCTGTAATCTTAAAAAAATTAACAACTCTTTTAAATATCAAATAAATAAAAATGTTAAAATTTATGATTTTAACTTACTGCCCAATTTCTTTTTAAATTTAACTAAAAAAAATATTTTAATAGACACTTCAACTTGTTCTTTTTTTTATAAGTCAATCATTAAAGAAAATAATTCAATATTAGAAAAGCAAGATCCAATTTACAATTTAAAATCTGTAAAAAATAAAATAGAAATTCAAAACTCAATCAAATCTCATGTCTATGATGGTGCGGCATTAACAAAATTTATTTTTTGGATAAAAAATAATTTTAAAACGACAAAGATAAGTGAAATTTCAGCACAAGAAAAACTTTTAGAATTTAGAAGAAAAAATAATTCATTTCATGATTTAAGTTTTCCAACTATTTCAGGTTCTGGCCCTAATAGTGCAATAATTCATTATAAAGTTGATAAAAAAAGTAATCGCTTATTAAAAAAAGGTGATGTTTATTTAGTTGATTCAGGCGGTCAATATTTATACGGGACCACAGACGTTACGAGAACTTTATCTCTTGATGTAAAAAATCATAAAATTAAAGAGATCTATACCAGGGTATTAAAAGGACACATAGCTGTAGCTTCATATAAGCTTAATAAAAATTCATATGGAGATAAAATTGATCAATCAGCGAGAAAATTTTTGAAAGATATAAATTTAGATTACCCGCATGGTACAGGGCATGGTGTAGGTTATTTTTCAAATGTTCATGAGGGACCGCAAGCTATCTCAAGAGGAAATAAGGTAAAATTTAAAGAGGGTATGATCACTTCTAATGAACCAGGTTATTATAAAAAAAATCATTTTGGCATAAGAATTTAAAATTTAATTTATGTTAAAAAAGAGAAAGAGAAATTAAAATTTGAAGATTTAACTTTAGTTCCTATAGATAAAACATTAATAGAAAAAAAACTTTTAAATTCTTTTGAAAGAAATTGGTTAAATAAATATCATCAGAGAGTATTTGAAGCATTAAAAAAATTTATGAATAGATTTGAGCTAATACAACTAAAAGAAGCTTGCTCAAATATTTAATAATTTATACCAATCAGTTTCAGAGATAATTTTTACTCTTAGCTCTTTAGCTTTTTCAATTTTTGATTTAGTTGGTTTACTATTGCCCGTCACTAGTATACTTAGTTTACTTGAAACATTGCCAAGTATCTTGCCACCATTTTCTTCAGCTAATGATTTTGCTTCGGATCTGCTAATTTTTTCAAATCCTCCTGTAAACATAATTGTCTTACCGCTCAACATGCCGTCTTTGTTCAAAGTCTTAGAATCTTTTATTTTTAAATGCTTCATCAATGATGATATTATTTCTTCATTCATTGGATTTGAAAAAAATTCTTCTAAAGATTTTAATTGAACCAATCCTATTCCATCCAGTTCACCGATATTTTTCAATAAATTTTTTCGTTTAGAAAAATTAAACAATTCAGTAAATTTATTAATATTTTTAAAAAAACTACCTAAAAGTTTAGCGTTTTCTTGCCCAATGTGTCTAATGCCAAGAGAATAAATAAATTTATCAAGTAAAATTTGCGAAGACTGATTGACCGCAGACTGTAAATTATTGACTGATAATTTACCCCACCCTTCTAAAGTTTGTATTTTTTGGTAATCTAAGTTAAAAATATCTGATGGTTTTTTGATTAATGCTAAATCCCAAAATTGATCTATAATTTTTTTTCCTAATCCTTCAATATTAAATGCATCTTTAGAAACAAAATGTTTTAGTTTTTCTTTTGCAATATGCTGACATTGATATCCTCTATCTGGGCATCTTCTTACAGCATCTACTTTTTTAGTATTAACATTCATTTCTTTTATAGTGTCAAAACCACAAAGACATTTAGTTGGAAAAATAAATTTTTTTGATTTGATGTCTCTCTTTCTTAAATCTACTGAAACAACTTGAGGAATAACATCTCCTGCTCTTTGAATGGTTACGACGTCTCCTATCCTGATATCTTTTCTTAAAATTTCTTCTTCATTGTGCAATGTAGCATTAGAAACCACAACTCCCCCAACAGTTACTGGTTCAACTTTAGCTACTGGGGTTAATGCTCCTGTTCTGCCTACTTGAATTATAATATCTTTAATTTTTGTTGTAGCTTGAACAGATGAAAATTTATAAGCGATTGCCCATCTTGGAGAGTTAGAAGTATTTCCTAATCTAGTTTGCAAACTCAGATCATCGATTTTTATAACTAAGCCATCAATATCATAATCTAAATTTGATCTAATTTTTTCAATTTTGTTATAATGATCATCAATTTCTTTAGTGCTTTTAGCCAAAAAATTAAGAGGATTAGTTTTAAATCCCCATTCATTAATTTTTTCCAAAAATTCCGACTGTTTTTTAAATACAAAAGGATCTATTTGACCAAAACCATATGCAAAAAATTTTAATGGTATTTGTGCAGTTTGATAAGAATCTTTTTGCCTCAATGAGCCCCCGGCTGCATTTCTAGGATTAGCAAATTTGTCTTTTATCTTTTCAAAATCTTTTTTTCCAATATAAACCTCGCCTCTAACTTCAAAAGTTTTTGGTAAATCTTTTGCTTTAATGCTATGTGGTATTTGTTTAATAGTTTTAAGATTTTCTAGTATATCTTCGCCAGTTTCACCATCGCCTCTTGATAAACCGCCCACTAATTGTCCATTTTGATATTTTAAGGATGCTGAAATTCCATCAATTTTAGGCTCTAAAGAAAAAGATAAATTTAAATTTTTATTATTTAAGTAATTATTAATTTTTTTAATAAAATCATTTATATCATTGCCATCGAAAGCATTAGCCAGGGAAAGCATGGGTCTTGAATGTTTTATTTTATTAAATTTTGAAGAAGGCTTGTATCCAATCCTCTCATTAATGGATATAAATTTTTTCAAAAATAAATATTTTTTTTCTAATTCTAAAATATTTTTTTTTAACTCATCATATTTTTGATCCGAGATCGGAGGAGAATTTTTATCGTGATAATATTTATCGTATTTTTTTATTAATTTTACTTTATTTAGATAAATTTTAATTATACCATCTTCTTTATTAGACATTTATTTTAACCAAGAATTTTTTTAATTGTTCTTTTTATTAATCCCTCATCTTTTTTAATTTCTGATTTTTTAGTTAATATATAACTTTTATTCAAAATTTTATAACTTTGTGCATACCACTCACTTGAATTGTAATTGTAGCCTAAAATTGCCGCAACTTTTTGTGCTTCTTCTGTTAAGCCAATTGTATAATTAATTTCTACTAATCTGTGTAAGGCTTCTTCGATAAATACAGTGTTTGAAAAATCTCTAACTATAACTTTTAATCTATTCATAGCTGGTATCCACTTTTGATTTTTTATATAGTATTTCGAAATATACATTTCTTTAGCTGCAAGTTGATTATTTACTAAGTCTAATTTAAATTTTAAATCTAACGCATACTCTGTATCTGAAAAATTTTTTAAGAAAAATTCTATTTTTTCTTTAGATTTTAGCAATGGCTTAATATCTTTTTTTTCATCTAAAATTTGTTCATATGAACTAATGGCCATCAAATAATGAGCATATGGCACATTCTTATCTGCGGGATATTGACTTAAAAAACGCTCTATACCTGCTGAAGCTTCAGTATGAAAGTTTATTAGATAAAGGCAATAGCTAGACATTAAAGAAGCTTTTGCGGAAAGTTCTTCTGTAGGCAAAATTGGCTCCGCTTCGGAAAATTTCTTAGCTGCATAAAATGCATCTCCTTTATCCAAAGCTTCTAAGGCCTCTTTATAAACTTCTAAAGCTTTATCTCTGTTTGGAGGTATATTTGATTTTGGTTCTTTTTTGGAACATGAAGTAATAAAAAAAAATATTAAAAAAAAATAAATTAATTTTTGATGCATGATTAACTCATATCAAATTAAATTAATCAGGTATATTTTTAAAGGACTAAACGTTAATAGCTAGCTTTTTTATTGATGTTTTAAAATATGTTTTTATATTTTCAGATTCATTTTGCTCAACTATAGAGTAATTTGATCTGTCTTTTAGTAAATTTCTTAAAAATAAATTACTTAAACTATGACCACCCTGACTACAAGTTACACTCCCTAAAATTCGGTAGCCCGATAATAAGAAATCGCCAGCTAAATCTAAAATTTTGTGATTTACAAATTCTTTGCTATTTCTTAAACCTGTAGAATTTAAAATTTTGTTACCTTTTACAACTATTGCATTATCTAAAGACCCTCCCTGACCTAAGCCAATTTTTTTAACTTTTTCTATATCTTCAAATAAGCAAAATGTTCTTGACGTGTAAACATCTGACAAATCTTTGTCAGAGAAATTAATCTGATTTCTTAGAGTACCAATGACTTTGTTTGAATAAACTATTTCAAAATCAACATTTAAACTATTTTCATTGGGCTCTATAGAAATAAATTTTTTATTTTCTTTATATTCAAATCTTTTCAATATTTTTAAATATTTTCTTTTTGCGTTTTGTTCTTTAACTCCGAATCTGGAAATAGTTTCAACAAAATCTTTAGATGATCCGTCAAAAATTGGTACTTCCGAATTGTTAATTTCTATTAAAGCGTTATCAATACCCACTATATATAAAGCTGCTAACAAGTGCTCAACGGTTGAAAGACTTACATTAGAATCATTTTGAATAGTTGTACAAAGCTTAGCTGAAGAAACATTTTCAAAACTTGCTTTTATAATATTTTTTTCTTTTAGATCTGTTCTTTTAAAAATTATTCCAAAGTTTTCTTTAGCGGGTAAAATTTTAATTAAACTTTTTAAACCGCTATGGAGTCCAATACCTTTAAATTCTACTGGTTCTGAAATTGTTTTTTGGAATAAATTCAACATCAATTGTTTATACAAAAAAATGCTGATAAACCTAAAACAACTAATGTTTCAAAAAAATACGAGACAATTAACTAAATAGCTTTGAAAAAAAACCTGAAATATATGATTTTTTTTTATAAACTATTGGAATTGCCTCTTTTTCCCAACCTTTGCCAATAATTTCAGATGCTCCAAGAACTGCTGTCTGCAGACTATACTCGCTGGAGCTGTCAAAGATACATTCAAAAGTTGTAAGTTTATTTTTTTCTAAAATATATCTAATATTTTTAAAATATTCAGAACAATCAACATAAACATAAATTTTATTATTCTCTGATTTTTTAATATTATTATTTTTTTTATAACAAATTTCAAATAATTCTTCTAAACGAGCCGTAAATACATCTAAAATAAGTTGATATTTAATTTTTCTATAAGCTGAGACATAAAAATATTTCTTTTCTAAAAAAGATTCATTATTAATTTCTATAATATTTTTTAATTCAACTTCTTTAAGCAAATTTTCTACTTCTTCAATTTTAAGTGTACACAATTTAGATATATCCTTATTAATCAAATTAAATCCAAAATCAAAATTTTCAGTAAAAACAAATGATTTATTTTTAAATAATGAAACATTAATACTTTCTTTTCCTAATCTCAGAATTGTAAAATTTTGATGGGAGAAATTATGTGATAGTAAATAAACACTTTCTGCAAAAGGTTTTAAGATAATTTTTTTTATGTTTAAGCCGCAATTATTAAAAACTAACTTTATATTTTTTATAATATTTTTATTTACTAAAAAAAAAGTCATATTTTGATTATAAAAATCACCGAATAAACCAATCGGTAAATTTTCTAAGTTATCGCTGTCTAAAGAAAAATTTGAGTTAAAAAGATGAACTAAGAAATAATTAATTTCATTTTCTAAAATAATTTTTTTTATATTATTTAAGATATAAATTATGTCTTCGTTTGATACTTGAGACCCGTTTAATTTTTTATAACCACTAACATTCAAACAATTAATCTCATTTGGATTAATTATAATCGCTACATCAGAAAAAAAATAATTTATCTCTTCTTCAATATTATTAATATTTTTTTTGAGTAACTGACTAACAATTTCAATATCAATAATATGTCCATTTTTGATTCCGGATGATTCTAAGATAATTTTTTTTAATATTTTAAAATTTTTTTGTTCATTAAATAAAATAACTAAAAAAATTATTTTATTATCGTTTAAATCTATAATAAGATAAGGTTTGTCTAATTTCATATTATTTTAAGATTAATTGATCTTTAACTCTAAAATCAAAAATCTTGTATTTAGAAAAATTACTATCATCTAATATAGAATTAATCCTTGGTAAAAAATCTACATAATTATTTTCTGGAAATTTGATAATTTTCTCATTTTTAAGTTCAATATCCCACCTTCCCACATCAAAATAATAAAAAGTTTTTATTTCTTTTACTTTAAAATTACTTTTTTCTAAATCATTATAAAAAATATCAAAATTTTTATATTTTCCAAATACAGAAGGTAGACCTTCGTATATTTTAATATCTTTAAAATTTATTTTTTCATTATCTTTGATTATATAAAATTTATTTTTATCTATAGTTTGTGTTGCTAATGGTATTTTTTCATTAATTATTATTTTTAAAGCATTTAGATATTTTTTTTTAATCTGAACACTTGATATAAATTCATGCTTACTAGTAGCCTCCAAAATCTTTTTTTCATCTAAAAAAAATAAACTCGTATTTATTAAAAAACTTAAATCAGATTTTAACGCTAATAAATCGGTGCCTATATTATTTTCAATAAAAATTTCTTTTATTGGGAAAAAAATACTAGAACTTTCATTATTATTTTTATGATTGTAAGTGGTTAAAATTAAAAAAATAAATAAAAGAAAAAAAATTTTTATTCTACTTTTCATCTATTAATTGAAGCATCATCAATAATCTTTTTTACAAGTCGTTTAAACGATATTCCTTTGTATTTTGCTATTTCTGGTACTAATGATAAATCCGTCATTCCAGGTTGTGTATTTATTTCTAATAAATAAAATTTATTATTAAAAAATTTAAAATCAGATCGGCTTACTCCCTTACATTTTAAAGCTTGATGTGCTACTTCACCTAACTTCAATACTTTATTATAGTTTTTTTTACTTATACTGGCTGGCATAACATGTTTTGTAAATGCCGATTTAGAATATTTAGCTTTATAGTCATAGAATTTTCTTTTAGGCTGTAATTCAATTGCTCCTATAGCTCTATTATTAATAACCGCTACTTGAATTTCTTTTCCTGGAATATAGTTTTCTATCATCAAAGTTTTATAATTTATAATTAGTTTACTTACAGAAGATTTTAATTGTTTGAAATTATTACAAATTTCTACACCAATACTAGATCCTTCGTTAGAGGGCTTAACTACCATCGGGTAGTTAAAATTTAATTTCTTTAGCATTTTTTCTTTTATTTTTTGCTTATGGTCAATTGAATTTAAAGAAATATAATTTGGAGTTAAAAGATTATTTTTTTTAAAAATTTTTTTTGAAATAATCTTATCCATAGCATTCATAGATGAAGCTACGCCCGAATGCGTATAAGGTATTTTAAAATACTCAAAATAACTTTGAACTACTCCGTCTTCTCCATCTCTTCCGTGCAGGGCATTAAAAATGAGATCTATTTTTTTTTTGTATTGTTTAATTTTACTTAAATGTTGTTTGGCAGGATCAAAAACTAAAACTTTATACTTTAATTGTTTTAATGCTCTAATACAGGCCTTACCTGATTTTAAACTTATTTGTCTTTCACTTGAAACGCCGCCTTGAACAACTAGAATTTTTTTTTTCATAACTCTTTAATTGCTTCGGCCTATTATTTTAATTTCTAATTCTAATTTAATTTTAGTCTTCTGATATACTGTTTCTTTAACTTTATTAATCAAATCTTCTAATTCTTTTGCGGTTGTCTTTCCGTCGTTAACAAAAAAATTACAATGTTTTTCTGATATTTTAGCGTCACCTATTCGTAAGTTTTGACAATTAGACTCTTTAATTAATTCCCATGCTTTCTTATTTTTTGTATTTTTAAATGTACTTCCACAAGTTTTTATTTGACTTGGCTGAGAGTTTTTTTTTTTTTAATTAGAGCTTCTTGTTTAATCTGAATTTCTTTTTTTAAAGACAGTTTGCCTTGCAATTTTACGCTGGTAATTATTAAATTGTTGTCCAAACTACTATCTCTGTAAAAAAACTTAATATCAGAAGCTAAAATATCTTTTTCATTTCCAAGTAAATCGATAACTTTAATTGAATGAAGTATTTTAGATACATCATCTCCATAGCAACCACTGTTCATTCTTATTGCACCTCCTATTGAGCCAGGAATACAAGATAAAAATTCAAATCCTGTTAGTGAGTGTTCTATTGCAAAATCAGCAATTTTCTTGTCTAAGGTCGCGGCTCCAGCTTCGATTATATTGGGCGAAATAAAGTTTAAATAAGAAAATTTAGAACTTAATTTTATTGTCAATCCTTTAACGCCACCATCTCTTATTAAAGTATTCGAGCCTGCTCCTAAAATATTAATTTTTTTTGGATTATTTTCTTTAATAAAAAAAATTACATCTTCTATACTGTCAGGTTTAAAAAAAACTTCAGAAGGCCCACCAAGATTAAACCAACTATAATTAGCTAATTTTTCATTTAATAAAATTTTTTTTCCTAATTTTAATTTTGTTTCTTTTGAAATTAATTTCATAAAGTATCTTTTAAATTATACATCCATTTTGATATTGAACCTGCACCCATGCCTATAACAATTTCATCTTTAATTAAATTTTTTCTAAAATATTTAGTGAGATCGTTTTCATTCTCAATCAGAATTACTTGAGTTTTTGAAAATTTTGATATTAATTGAGCAAATATCTTTTCATTATATGTTTTATCAGTAGCTTCGCCTGCGGCATATACTGGACAAAGTATTACTTGATCAGAGTTTTTGAAGCAAGATGCAAACTCGAATTTCAAATTTTTAATCCTGGAATATCTATGTGGCTGAAATATAGAAATTATTTTTCTTTTCATGGATATCGCTTTTATACCTTCGAGCACAGATTTAATTTCAG
>SXGT01802549.1_pt1 | contig 12265 bp, 12 predicted proteins | sample 3176221 | NCBI WGS metagenome assembly SXGT01 (sample SAMN11356862, study PRJNA531348) | freshwater metagenome | isolation source: freshwater sample F1-120 | place: China: Fuxian Lake, Yuxi | collected 2017-12-25
GTTCCACGCTTACCTGTTTAAATGCCAGCTCTCCAAAGGTTCCTTTAAAAAAACTACTGGCATCCGTTGGCATATTACCGCCAAAAATTCTGTTAACAATTAAGTTACTCACACTATCATAACCCTGAGCTCCAAATGTCTCCAAATTAGCTCTTAAGGCATTCGAAGGCACTCCAAATGTCGTATCCCAAATCAAAATCTCTCTGCCATCGCAAACTTCCGCCAGTTCACCCTGTGCCGCCGCCACCGCATTTCGAAAATCATCAATCACAGCATCAATTGCTTCCACTACCTCCTCAGGAGTTTTAATTCCGGAATTTTCATCAATTTCCGCCAGTCGTTTTTCGCTTTCCAAGGCCATAAGCCATTATTTTAAATTAGGAAGACCTACTATAGCTGTAAACTTTAAAACGTCAATGGTTAAGTTTTTCCGCTTCATCAATAAAAAGTTAGAATAAAAGCATCCTTAAAAATCCTTATGAAAAATTCACAATATTTCTTTGCCATCCTCCGTTTTGCCCTTGGCTGGATGCTTATTTGGGCCTTCCTAGATAAAACTTTCGGGCTTGGTTTCGCAACTGCTCCCGAAAACTCCTGGCTCGCCGGAGGCTCGCCCACAACCGGATTCCTCACTCACGCAACCAAAGGTCCTTTAGCTGAATTTTACCAGACAATGGCCGGAAACCCTTTAGTCGACTGGATCTTCATGCTCGGACTTTTGTTAATCGGCCTCTGTTTCATCCTCGGAGTCGGGCTGAAAATTGCCGGCTACTCCGCCGCCGTTTTGTTTTTCTCAATGTACACGGCTATCGCTCTGCCACCTGAAAACAACCCACTCCTTGATGAGCACATCTTATATGTAATCATCTCACTCGGCTTCGCTCACGCCAATGCTGGTGACACCTGGGGCCTTGGAAAATGGTGGGGCAAAACAAAATTAGTGAAGAAATGGCCGGTGCTGAAATAAATTATTTCCCGTAAAACTCCTGCAAATTCAAGGCATTCTGCTTTCCACTGAGTGCAATTCCCGTATATCCGCGGTCGCCAGGTTTTTTGTAATAAACACCTTTTGAAAAAAAGCCCGCCTTGATATTGAACTCTGCAAGCGCCGCAATCTCCACAAAGTAATCCGGATTTTTCTCGATAACTTTCATCAAAGTTTCCTCAAGCTTTGAAACCGTAATATCCGGCAATTTCACAAGATTCATAATATATTCTTCAGGTGTAGTGCCTCCGATTGAAACTGTCTCGGTTTCGGTGTAGCGGCCAACCTCGGAAATGCTTTCAAACGGAACAACAAAAAGATATTTTCTCGTCGCCACAACACAGGCAAAAGTCACACCATTTAAAACCAAAGTTGCCTTCGGCACAAAAACAAAATCTTTTTTCTCAGTTAGCGCCATAATTTATTGGTTAGCATTACGGAAAAATTTTAAGGCAATAAATGGAAGGTGACAAGCAGTTTGACTACTTAGAGGTTGGAGCGCGCGGCCCCAGCGCCTCTCAGTCTCCCCGATAAATCGGGGGGAAAGGAAACCTTCCGGGGCCGCGCTTATTTTCGCGAGGCGTCTACGTACCCGCGCTTGGCAAGAAAGCGCAGGAACATGCTGACCAGAAACAGGAACGCCAGGCCGCAGATCGCCACACCGATGAATCCGGCATCCGGATTTGCGATCACCGACTTATCTGCGATCAGCTTTTCGTCTCCGAAGAGGGCGTAGAGCTGATTGCCGACACGTTCGGATCCCGTGTTCAGGGCCAGATTGCTCAGGCCCATCAGGAACGCGAAGGCCGTCGCCTGGTTTTCCTTCGGACATACGCTTGCCGCGTATGAGAGAATTGCCAGGAAGGCGACGGCCTTCACGAACGCCACGGCACAGTTGATCGCCAGTACGTAGTAGAGTGAGGTGATGCCGAAGGCGGGGATTGCGAGGAAGAGCGTGGTCGTGGCAAAGACCCCGCCGATGGCGCCGATGAAGAGCTTGGAGAGAGGCGTTTCCCGCCAGTACTTGCCGAAGACGAAGACCCCGATGATGCTGAAGCACGCTTGAAACGGCGTCAGTACCGAACCGAAGAACATTTCCTGAACTCCGGATTCTGCGATCTCTTCGTACGTCGTCATCTTCAGGTTGACCACCGTCTTCTGGAGGAGCGGGACAAGTCCCGTGTCGCTTTTCAGCGCCTCCAGAAAATTGTGAGCATCCTGAGTGAAATACTGGTAGAGCCACTGGCTGTCGACGCCGAAGGGATTTCCCTGCCAGAGAACGATCAGCAGTGCCGGCAGCACCATGGCACGTCCCGGCCTGTAGAGGGAGAGGATAGCGCCCAAGATGAGCGCCGGCGTGATCAGCCACTCCCACTCGAAGAGCGACTTTTGCCAAGCCTCCACTCCATACTTCATGCCCTTGATCCACAGCACCAGAACCGACACCACCGCGATGACGCCGATCGCCAGCACTCCGAGTTTCGCTTTCTGCCAGTCGAACGCGACCCTCTGCTCCTTCACGAAGAAGAATACTAGAAGGGCGAGGCCGAAAGGCAGGACGGCAGAGATCACCGCCGCGATAGCGAGATCGAAGATCTGCGCGATCACTCCTCCGGCAACGGCCGCGAGAAGCATGGCACTGAACCCTCCAGTCCACTGCGCGGCCTGAAGCCTCCTGTTCCCCGTGCCCTCCTTGACGATGCCGCGGCTTTCGAGCTCCTGACCCTTTTCGATCATGAGCCCATCCGCAACGACATCGCTGAAAGCGACGAGAAGGTTGACCGTCAGAAGCGCCGTGAGCAGGAGGTGCGTGCTAGTTGCGCCACCCACGGCCACGAACGTCCACGCCACTCCGGTCCCGACGAGGCTGACGATGAGCCAGCTTTTACGCCGGTAGCCGAAGATCGGCAGACGGTCAGTGAGGAGTCCCAGGAGTCCCTTGATGTACCAGCCAAGGCCAGCCACCGTGAAGAACTGCCCGGCCTCCTTGCCCTCCAGTCCGAAGGACTTCACCAGCTTTCGAAGGGGGACATTGCTGACCCCTTCGCTGGTACTCAGAACCTTTTGGACGAAGTAGGTTAGCCAGAAGATCACTGAAAGACGCCGGATACTTTCCGGTTTTTTCTCGTGCTTTTCGTTCATCGGAAACCTCCAAGGTTTAGTCAAACTGCTTGTCAATGTTCGGTCTCTCGGGATAAGCAAGCTTCCCCGAAAAAAAATCTTCAATCGCCAGCTCCAGGGCCATTGCTTCTCAGCAAAGCCCGGCACATACAGCAAAGAAGGTGGCATTATACCACCACCTCTTAAAAATCCAATATCCACCTTCCTTCTATCTTTCTTAAAAGAAAAACAAAAGGAAGGTGACAAGCAGTTTGACTACTTAATGGTTGAGAGCGATGCGCCCTCAGAGCCAATCAGTCCCCGCGTCGCGGGGAAAGACCACCTTCCTGTACCTACAGGATCGTCGCGAGAAGCGCGTAGATGCCGAGGGTCAGAGCCGCGAGCGACTCTCCGGCGATCAGTCCGCCGCCGACGAGGGAGATCGTGCTCATCTCCTCCTCACCGGCTTCGCCGTTGGACTTCTCCACCTTGCCCTCCTTCTGGATGGTCTGTGCGAACGAGCTGAGGATGCCACCGATGGCGAACCACAGCGCGGTCATCAGACCGACGAAGCCCCCGAAGCTCGAAGCGTAGGGGCTGGGCAGAAGGAAGGTGTCGAGGGTGAAGCCCGTGGCGAACCCGGCCTTGCCGCGGACGACGAAGGCCTGGTAGCGCTGGCTCGCGTTGATGAGCTTGCGCAGGAGCTGGATGCCGAAGCCGATGCCCAGGCCGAGGTACAGCGCGGTGGTGAAGTGCGGGTTGGGGTTGGTCAGGCCCTTGAGGATGCCCACGAGCTTGTACGTGAACGCCGAGGACCACTTTTCCGCCCCTGCCACTTCCACACCGAACTGGTTCAGCTTGAGCACCGGGAAGGCGTTCATGAAGACCTTCGCCAGGATGACGCACAGGACCGCACCGGCCGCGATGCCGATCATCTGGTAGCGGAACTGGATCACGCGGTTCGTGCCCAGTCGCCACCCGGTGGAGCGGTCCTGCTGCATGTCCACACCGACGCTGCACGCGACGAGGAGGACAGCTGCGCACATGATACCGGCCCCGGCGTCCTTCAGTCCGATGAGGGCCATGAGGAAGACGCCGATTACGAACGCCGCGCTGACGGGATTGGAGTCACTGATGCCAGTCGAGATGCCGTTGATCAGGACGAACACGAATACCAGTCCCATCGCGAGGGCGAGGGGACCGACCGGCAGACCCAGCATGCTGGTGCCGATGAAGAAGACGGCTGCCCCCCAGAAGAGGACCCAGAGAACCAGCCTCTTCATATTCGTGCGCTTCCAGTCCGGCTGTTCTTCTTTCACCTCCTTGGTCTTGAGACGCGCGAGCGCCTTGTACATGATGATGCTGATGTCGAGAGCCGCGGCACCGAGGATCATGCCCAGCGCGATGACGAACCCGATCTTGCGGAAGGGATCGCCCTCGTTGAGCCAGCCAATCTTCACGAGCCACGGCGTGAGCTCCGCACCGATGACGGCGAGGATGAAGCCAGGAACGGCGATGCGCACGCCGACGACCATGCCGGCGCCGATCGTAGCCGCGGACAACCCCATGGTCTCGAGCGAAGCGAGCTTGCTGCTCGCGATGCCGAGGAGGTAGCCGAGACCCGTACCGGTGCCGAGCTTGCTGATGGAAGCCTTGAGCAGCTCCTTGTCGGTGAGCGCGCGCAGGATGTTGGCGACAGCGAAGCCGGAGGGGTAGGTCAGCTTCATCCGGTCGACGACGAGAGGAGTGTAGAGCATTCCCACGCCGACGCCGAACATGCCGATGGCCGTGAGGTAGATGATGAGCTGCCAGGTGGGGATCTCGGGCAGACCCAGCCAGAGCCGAGCCTGCAGGAGGACCGCGAGGGAGCCCATGGATGCCACGGAGGCGGCTGCAGTCTGCATGTAGTTCGCACCGTGCTTGCCCTCAGCGCCGTATCCGAAGGTAACGGCACTGCCCAGGATGCCCGCGAGCACCTGGCCTCCCACGGAGAACCCGAGGGAGAAGAGCATGAACGCCCCGACGACCGCCCCGAGCGGACCCAGGATGATCATGGCGAAGAGCGCCAGCATGATGTAGTACCACGCGCTGTTGAGCCGCGGCAGCCACTTGAAGCGGGGTTGATCCGAGATCGGACTCCCGCTGCCCTCAGGACGAGGGACTTCGTGCAATGCACTCATGGAATTTCCTCCAGAATCAGACGGATGGTTGATTGCCCGCCCCGTTCGTGGGGCTCGATCCAGTTTCCCCGCCGCACCATTGCGGCAGCAGAAACTTGTTTCGCCCCACTTCCACGGGACCGAAACTTTCCCTAGCTCTCTGAAGTTCTCCTTTCTGTTGTAAGGGCTAGGGGATCGTTAAAACCAACAAAACTTGCGAGCTTTATCGATCCCCTAGAAGTAATAGTCAAACTGCTTGTCAAAGATCTATTTTTCAGAATAAGAAAACTTTTCTGAAAAAATCTTCAATCACCAAGTCTGTGTCATTGCAAAGCAAAACCCAGTCTATGAAAGTAAAAGAAGGGGAAATTATAGCATTACAAAAGTAAAAGCCAAGTTAATCTTCCCTTAGATTGGGTTCCGTAAGTTTCGCCGGGGAAAAATAAAAAAGGTGACGACTTTCGCCGCCACCTTTTAAAAGAAATTCAAATTTTATGAACTTCTTCCACCGCCGTGAGAATTCTGTCCGCCTTTTCTCGCAGCTGCTTTTCTCTTTGACTCGCTCATTCCGGCGAATCCACGACCGGAATTCTTGTTTCCCTGATTTTTGTTGCTATCTGTAGGCATATATTTGGGGGTTAAAATATACGATATAAAAATAAAGACCCTTTTTGGTCTAATTTAAGCCTCCTTTTCGACCGATACGCGCCATATGTTCTCTGTCCTGACTGATTGTTTGACCGCCTTTTCTCTGAATTCTACGTGCCTTTTCTGGATCCATCGCGGCAAACCCTCTGTTTGAAGTTTTTCTTTTAGCCATAATGCATTAGTTAAGAATATTTTGGGCCGACCCTTGTATAAATTTGTACGCCTCTGACAATGGAATAGTTTCAAACTTCGCAAAATACTTAAAACCCAGTCTCAAAGCCAATAAACCAAAATACAAAAAGATCCCAAGCGACCTTTTTGCGGCCGAGTCAACCAAGGTTTAAAATAAACTCAGCATTAACCAAACGAATATGCCAAGATTAGATGAAATCCGTACCGATTACGAAGACCAAGCCGATGATTTTCGCCAGCTGGGCGATGAAGAGCTTGCCGCCGAAATGGAACAGCGAGCACTCAATATCGATAATGCTATTCGCGAAACCCGCACCGCCACCACTGCAAATCTCGCAAATGCCGATGTTCGAAATTTAGGAGGCGACACGGCTGGGCTTTATACGCTTTCTTCAAAAGAAATCGCCCTTGATCCCACTGCTTTGATTGATCCAGAAACAACATTGCAGGTCGGAATTCACGAAGGCATACATTACAAAAACAAGGTAAATGGCGACAACGAGGTAATTGCCGATGTAGATTTTGAAGAAGCTTTAACTGAAAGTGCGACTGCCCGTGTCACAGGAGAAGTGCGTGCATATTTAGATCTCGTACCGATGGTCGGAGAAGTCGCCGATGCTACTGATCATACAAGAGACGAATTGCTAAATCTTTTCGAAGCAGGCAAAAATGCCGAATTGAATGCACTTTACCAAAAGGCTGCTAATGACGATGTGGAAATAATGCAAGCCGCGGCATAAAATTTGTCTTGAATGAAATAACTAGAATAAATAAAATAAAGTCATGCAAAAACATTTGGCAAAAAATTTGATCTGCTGCTCTCAGAAAATTTCTGAGAGGTGTTGTTGTTGCTAATTAATTTCCACTTTTAAGGCCTCTCGGAAATCTCGGAGGCTTTTTTTATTTATTTTAATTTTCAACACCATGACTTACACAATCAACAACTCAAATGAACCACTAGATTTCGTTTTCGGCATCACCGAACCGGATACAGCACAATCACTCTATGCCTCTGCTACTCCTTACGCCCGCGAAGTATCCGTTATTCGATCCACAAATCTCTCTCAAATTGTTAATAGAATCCAAGGTTTTGAGGGCCTTCTTCATGATGATTCCAAAGTTGTGACTGTCCTCGAAGCTTCAGAAACGCAGGGTGCCGACTTCACGGTTCTTGATGCCATTAGCCTTGTTCGCACGCGAATTGGTGATAATCATTTTGCCGAAATTGTATTGTTTGATTCAAAAAAATCACCACCCAAAGTTCTCGCTGCAGTCCGACAACAGTATCCGGAAGCAATCATTGTCGAATCAAATCCCGAAGAATTATCCGCTAAATTAAACGAAGCTCTCAATCGACTGGTTGACTCAAATTAAGGATGAACAGGCATAATTTTTGTGTACTGCTCACCAGTCTCATCACTCCAAAGCAAACTATCGGAGAGGAGCGTTGTCTTCTCTCCGGTTTTTACATTAAGCTGGATCAATTTTGCCTCACTTCCACCGCCACCCGGATATCCCTCGGCGCTAAATTCGCTGAAAATTAAAAACTGACCATTCTCACTCCAGTAAAAACTGTTTTCAAGGAAATCATGCGCGGGCAATTCCGGTGTATAAAGTTCTTTCACCCCGCTTCCATCGATGTTTGCAATGAAAATCTTATGCGGCCAGGCTGGCTTTTGCATGTAAGCAATTTGTTTTCCATCCGGCGAAATCTCTCCGAAAATCTCCTCCATCTCACTTACAGGAGAATCTTCATTTTTGGTAACCGCAACCTTTAGGCCGGTTTCCCATTTCTCCCCGTCATCCATTTTGTACAAAACAAACTCATCACCCACGCGCATAAAGAAGGCATAACTTTGTGACTTTGAAACCTCTTGCTCCGGCTTTTCCGGTTTCTCCGGCTGAATCGGTTGTTCCGGAGGTTGGCTGCAGGCGGTCAAAAACATCAGAGCAAAAATTAATTTTTTCATTTTTAAATTTGTTAAATCTCTTTACTTAAAACGTAATTCGGTCTCTTTTATTACAAAAGGCCCCAATTAAGAGGCCTTTTCTAAATTTAGCTGCAGCTAGCTTCAACTTCATTGATTCTGATTTTCTTGATCACTTTGTCTCTTTTCTCGATCGTTTTGGTTATTTCTTTTTTCATCAGCCATACATTTGGGGTTAGGAAATAGGAATCCTAACCCTCCCAGTCCAAACCATCATCTGGTTCTTCTATGTCGTCTCCTTCTATGTCCGTTTTTCTTCGGTCATCGAATATAGGCATATTCTGGAAGGGTTAGGGATAAACGAGATAAGGCCTTATCAGGACCTTCAATTATAGACCTTTTAATTTTGAATGCAAGCATGGGAAGTGAATTTGACATTTGTAGCTTAGAATATGAGAATACCCGAGCATGAAAGAAAAACGCCAAAAAGTCTGGGCAAAAATTCCGCCGCACGTAAAAGTTTGCGCTGTCACCAAAGGACGGACAATTCAGGAAGTTCAAAATCTTTTAAACGATCTCCCTGACATCCAAATCATTGGCGAAAACCGCTGGCCTGATTGCGAAGAAAAATTCAAACACTTTCAAAATCTTGAAAGACATTTTATCGGTCCGCTCCAGAGCAATAAAATCAACAAAGTGCTTCCCATTACAGACGTCATTCAATCCATAGACAGCATCGAACTCCTGAAAAAAATCTCAGCCCGCACAACTAAAACAATCAAATTCACTTTTCAGGTGAATATTTCAAAAGATTCCGCCAAGCAGGGGATTGATGAAGATAATTTACGACCGGCAATCGAAGAGGCTCTGAAAGCGCCTAATGTTGAGCTAATCGGTTTGATGACAATTGGCACAAAGGAAAACCAGGAAAAATATTTCAGCGATTTCAAAAATCTCTTTGACGAAATAAACGCCGAATATTTTAAAATGCCGATTCTCTCCATGGGTATGAGTGATGATTTTGAAACCGCAATAAAATGCGGTGCTACGATGGTCAGACTTGGCTCCTGCTTGTTTGAATAATACTTTCTCCTGCCAGCCGGCCTGTAGCCCACGAAGCCTGCAGATTAAATCCGCCGGTAAAGCCGTCGATATCCAGAATTTCTCCGGCAAAATAAAGTCCCGGACAAATTTTCGATTCCATAGTTTTGCTATCAACCTCTTTTAACTCCACACCGCCCGCCGTCACAAACTCATCACCTGCACCCCTCTCTACAACTTTTAACGGCACATTTTTTATCCAGAAAACCATTCGGTTTAAATCTTTTTTGCTCACCTCCGCATTCTTTTTGTCTTCAATGCCCAAATTAATTAACGCCTCTTTCGCCAGCGACTTCGGCATAAATTCACTGGCACTATTTGAGAAATTTTTCTTTGGATTTTCTGCAACTTCTGCCAAAAATTCTTTTTCAAATTCGCCAAAACCGGTGTCCGGAATCAGATCAATAAAGACCTCTAACGGCTTATTTTTGCCGTAATCTTCAAATGCAACCAGGGAAGAAAGGGCGAAAACTGCAGGCCCGCTCACACCTTTATGCGTAAAAATAAAAGGCCCGGTATATTTCGCTTTCCCTGAACGAAAAGTTGCCTTCGGAATAGAAACTCCTGCCAGATTCTTCGGCCACTGCTCCTCAGTGATAAAAGAATTAAGACTCGGTGCAAGTTTTGTGATTGTATGCCCAAGCGCCTCCGCAAATGCATAACCTTCACCGCTGGAACCGGTGAATCGATAGGCCTGCCCGCCGGTCGTCAAAACTACGGCATCGAAATCTATCTGAAGGCCGTCTTTAAATTTTAGTACAAATTTATTGTTCAGGTGTTCAATGCTTTCCACACTGTGTCTCAGCAAAACATTTACACCTCTCTCGCTAAAAATCCTCTCAAAAACGCCAACAATGTCGTGTCCGTCATTTGAAACCGGAAAAACTCTCAGATCTTTTTCAACTTTCAAAGGCACACCCTGGCTTTCAAACCATTCATAAACTTTTTCCGGCGGAAAATTGTTCATCGCCGAATTCAAAAATTTACCTCCGCGCGGATAGCACTCCAAAACTTTTCTTACATCTCGAAGCCCCGTTGTGGTGTTACAGCGGCCGCCGCCCGAAATCACCACCTTCCGCCCCAGTACCGCATTTTTTTCGATCACAAAAACCTCAACGCCGCCCGCCTCCGCTAACGCGGCGGCCGCCATCATTCCTGCCGCTCCTCCTCCTACAATTGCAACTTTCATAGGTTTTAATTTATAATCTTTCCACTTAAGATGCAACAAACATGATCAAGAAGCTGCTGACACAAATTTTTCGACCGAAAATTTTTCTTCTCGCCCTAACTTTTCCTTTTATCCTTACAGCGACAGTTAATTATTCAATTCTTAAAACAACGGAAGACCTAATTTACGCAAATCCAGAAGAGCTTCCTGACTCACAGGTGGCGATTATTCTTGGAGCAAGAGTTTTCCCGGAGGACAACCGCATGAGTGACATGCTAAAAGACCGCGTCTTAACGGCTCTGGATCTCTATAACATCGGCAAGGTAGAAAAAATCTTAATCAGCGGCGACAACGGCCAGGAGAATTACGACGAAGTAAACATCATTAAAGATTTCGTACTTGAAAATGGTGTGCCCAAAGAAGACGTCTTCTTAGATCATGCCGGCTTTGACACCTATGATAGCCTTTATCGCGCTAAAGAAATCTTCAAAGTGGAAAATGCTATAGTTGTAACCCAGGCTTTTCATCTTCCGAGAGCTGTTTATATCGGGAAAAAACTCGATATGGAAGTATACGGTATTGAAGCCGATCGCCAAACCTATGTAACAATTAAGTACAACAAACTCAGAGAAATTCCCGCCCGCTTAAAAGCCTTTGCAAATATTCTTTTCCATACAAAGCCAAAATATCTCGGCGACCCAATTCCCATCTCCGGCAGCGGCACCCTCACCTGGGACTAAAAAATCATTAAATAGCCAATATACATTATCACCACATCCGCAAAAAAGTGGCTGATCCATGATCCCCAAATTTTTCCTGTCCGTAAATAAATAAAACACCAAATCATCCCTGCCGCAAAAATTGCCAAAGTAAAAAGAATACTAATCCATAAAGGGAAAAAAGCCATCACCACCAAAAAATGATGACTGGCAAAAGCCAGACTCGAAATCAACATGGCCCAAATAGGGGAGACCTTCAGCTGCAAACCTTTAAAAATAAAAACCCGCCAATAAAATTCTTCAAATAGCGAATGCAAAACACTCAAAAATACTGCAAAAGGAATGTAATACTGAACAAGATCCAGATCTTCCACTTTCTTTATGATCTCCGGCGCAAACTGAAGAAAATATTCCTCAAATAAATAAAACAAACCCAAAATCGCCGCGAAAACCACCACTCCAAAAGTCAAACCCCACAAAACCGATCTTATAGATTCTCCTTTTCCAGAACTCTTAAAAAACTCTCTTCCAATAAAAATCCACAAAAACGGCCAGACCAACATCAAAATCTTCGTCCCAGAATAAATTCCCTGAGCCACCCATCCCTCCGCAAAAATTACGAAGTACAAAAAAGCCCCGAGAAACTGCCAGATTAATCCTGGCAGAATCCCGAGGTAGAAAATTTTGTTTGCTTTGACCATACGGTCTTAGATTCTAGTAGAATTTCACAGTTTTCACAACTTCCCATAATTTCCCAAACTCCTCTTTGTCATCAACACTACACGTTGGCGTGAATGAATAGTTAAAGCCATTTGGTCCCACAACTTCTAAAGTCGGATAGCTGCACATTCCAAGTTCCACATATTTCACTACATCAAAACCATTGTAAGTTGTCGTGCTGTAGTAATTGATCAACCCGGTATTTCGCATCTCTTCTTCTTTAATCTCTTTCTTCAGATCTTCTGCTGATTTCCAAGGTTTGATCGTCATGTTGTATTCACGAACCCAGCTGCAGGCTTCAAAAGAAGAAACCGCACCAAAACTTACCATATAATCATATTCAAAGTACGGTGCTACTTTGAATGTTGGACTTCCCCAGCTGTCGTTGAATGGAAAATTCACAGAGAAGTTTCCTGTATCAAATTTTACCATTGTATTCGCTTCTTCATTGTTAAACGGTTCTTCGCATTTACCTGAACCTTCATTATAAGAATTTACGTTCTCTGCATTCAAAGCCAGTTTGATATTCTTATTTTTCGCAAACA
>SXGT01370728.1_pt1 | contig 12262 bp, 8 predicted proteins | sample 3176221 | NCBI WGS metagenome assembly SXGT01 (sample SAMN11356862, study PRJNA531348) | freshwater metagenome | isolation source: freshwater sample F1-120 | place: China: Fuxian Lake, Yuxi | collected 2017-12-25
ATTTGACGATCTTGTCGCGACCGGTATACCCACGAGCCAGACGCAAGGCACTCATGGTGGCTTCAGTGCCCGAACTGACCATACGCACCAATTCGATGGAGGGCAACAACTCGCAGACTGTTTGCGCCATGCGGGTTTCTATTTCCGTGGGCGCACCAAAACTCAAACCTTTCTCGGCAGTGTGTTTGACGGCATCAATAACTTGCGGATGCGCATGCCCCAGAATCATCGGTCCCCAGGAACCGATGTAGTCGAGATATCGATTGCCATCGACATCGACCAACCAGGCCCCTTCGCCCCGTTCAAACACGATCGGCTCGCCACCAACCCCGAAGAGTGGGCCCACTACCACACGATGTATCGCCAGCTCCGCGAGACGTGGCCGGTCGTCCCCGACAAGGAAGAGATCACCTGGCTACTCGCACGCGACGGCTACGTGGTCGGCGATTTCGGCTGCGGCGAGGCGTTCATCGCGTCCGCAGCCGGCGACAAGCACACCATTCACAGCTTCGATCACGTAGCGATCGACAAGCGCGTCATCGCATGCGACATCGCCCACGTCCCGCTCGAAGACGAGTCGCTCGACGTCGCGATCTTCTGCCTCTCGCTGATGGGCTCGAACTTCACCGAGTACATCCGCGAGGCCCACCGTTGCCTCGTGCTCGATGGACACCTCCACATCTGGGAGGCCGCCAGCTACTTCGACGACGTCAAGCGATTCGCCGCCGCGCTGGCCAAGCTAGGTTTCGACGTGACGGCGCCGAGTGTCGAGGGTGCGTTCGTCAGGGTCTACGCGCACAAGAACAACAAGAAGCCCGACGCGAAGCTGGTGCTCCCGTTCAGGGGAGCGGCGAAGGCAGAGTGAGCGAGATGACGCGACCTGATGCGATCGACATCGAGTTGGGGCAGCTACATTTGATGCTCCGCCTTCTTGCCGCCGAGATTGACGGTGAACCAATCAAGCGTGAGAGTCCCGATTTTGTCATCAAGCTACGGGACGGACGGTCGGTCGGCGTGGAGGTCGTCCGCGCGTTAGACGAGCAGCTGGCGCGCGGACGTGGAACCCGGACGCGCATCAAGCGACAGCTTCGTGATGCGCTCACGAAGCGCGGAATCAACGCTTGGGTAAACGTGAGCCTCACCGAAGGAATGGCGGGCTATCTCAACGGTGAGCCTGAACTGCTGCGGCGTGAACTGGACGCAATCGCGGCGCTTGCCGGCGATGTCGCGGGGAAGCTTGGGGAGACCTGGCTCTACTACAAGCGGACTAGTGCTGAGTTCGACGAACTCGGCGAGGATGAAGCCAGCCTTGAAGGCACGGGGGTTGGATATGTGAGGTCCGTAGCGTTCCTCGCTCACGAGGAGCCTCTCGTGTCGTGGTCGACGTCTGGTGCTGGACAGCCACCCAGCATCGTGCAGGACGCTATCGACGACAAGGCGGAGAAGCTTGTGACGTATCAGCAGTGCGGAGCCGATGAGGTTTGGCTTCTCGTCGTGGGGAGTTCTGGAACGGGAGGTGCTCTCTTCGTCGATGACGTCGAAGGCAGAACGTTCACGAGTCCGTACGACCGGACGCTCTTCCTGGAGCTGTACGAAGGCAAATGTGTAGCTCTCGATACCACACCACCGGCTGCGCCTGCGTCGCCATCATCGGCGGACGTCTAGCCTCATCGACCGAAGGGACGTGACATGAGAACCGACGCAAACGCTCTCGCGCTGCGGGCAATTCGGGAGATCCTCGAGGCTGCGCGGCCAGCCGAGGTCGACGTCCACGGCACGAAGGTCACCATCAAGGCTGCCCTCAGTGGGGCGAGACCTTGGCCGGGCGACATCACCGGCCTGAACGAGACGGAGGATGGTCCCTGGCCGCGCAAGGTCGATGTCGACTGCACGTGGGAGAAGGGAGCGTGCAAGTTCGAGGTCGACATCTACTTCTGGCCGGCGGGTGCCTATCGTCACGACCTCTGCGTCAACGTGATCACAGATCAGAGGCGCGAGGTCGTCTTCGTGAACCTCAGCAACGAGATTGACAAGGCGGCGGACGGGACGCTGGTGCGGCCCGGTGTGCGATTCTGGCTGACCAAGCGCAAGTCCCATGTCGCAGAAGCGATCGTCTCGGGGCTCAACAAGGGACTTGGCGAGGTGCTCGCTGAGGCGCAGCTCCCGGTTGTTGGGAAGAACACGGCGCAGCTTTGTGAGCTCGAGGTGCCAGGCGGTGCCCTCCACCCGTCGGCTGAAAACGTGTTTGCGCGATTGATCCAACTCGCGCTGCTCAAACTGGACTTTATCGATCGAAAGCGCACGGCCGCTCGCGGCAAGCCGCTGGTCGACCTGACGGCATGGTTGACAGCCGACGAGCTGAAGCAGGTACCCGACGACGTCGATGACGACGAGATCGATCTCGCCGCTGGGCGCAATTACTGGGCGGGCGGTGTTCCGGACTCCATGGACGTGGCCGACTTCAAGGCCAAGCACTACTGGCAGATGGGCTGGAAGCGCATGAGCACCAAGTCCGCGGCGCTCACCGCGTGGAAGTGGTTCGACGGCATCAAGCCGGGCGACTACCTTGCGATCAAAGGCATGGGTGGTCGCAACGATCTCGTCATCCACTACGTGGGCGAGGTGAAGGCGATCGATGCGCAGAACGGCCGCCTCGACCTCGCGCCGATCTCGATCCCGCTCTACAAGGGGAAGGGGCCGAAGGGGAAGGGCGTCGGCAACTGGTGGAGCACGCTCGTGCCGGTGACGCAGGCCGACATCATCGAACGGATCTTCGGGGTGGTCGCGGGCCTCGTCGAGGACGATGAGGTGACGAAGCTCGACCTGCCGCGGACTCTCATCCTCTTCGGTCCGCCGGGGACCGGGAAGACCTATCACCTGTCCGAAGAACTGTTCGACAAGTTCCGGCGAACGACGACCAAGGGCGACGCACTCGCGGTGCTTGCTGACGAGCTTACCTGGGCGCGCGCCGCCGCGGTCGCGCTTCACGATCGCGGCGGCAAGGCGCGCGTTCCCGAGCTCGCGACCCACCCGCTCATCAAGACAAAGTACGCGGCTTCCGCGATCCAGACGCCGCTCGCTCGCCGCCTCTGGGCGACGCTGCAGAGCCACACGGTCGAAACTAGCGGCACGGTCGCCTACACCAAGCGCGCGAGCGACCAGTACTTCGACAAAGATGCCGACAGCACCTGGCGTCTCGCTGCGCCGCTGCCCGAGGACCTTGTCGACGCGGCGCGCCGGCTCAAGGACACGAGCGGTGGCACGGTCCTCCAGGACTTCGTCTTCATCACGTTCCATCAGGCGTACGCCTACGAGGATTTCATTGAGGGAATCCGTCCCCGGGTCGAGCCGGACGGCGAGGCGGATGAGGGCGCCATCAGCTACATGCTGGAGGACGGCGCCTTCTTGAAGGCGTGCCGGGCGGCGCTCCGCTTGGCGGGATTCGATGGCTCACTGCACGACTTTTGCGGGCTGAGCACGGCGGAACGGGCCGCGCGGTTCACCAAGGCGCGCCCGTACGCGGTCTTCATCGACGAGATAAACCGCGGCAACGTCGCGCGCATCTTTGGCGAGCTCATCACCCTGCTCGAGGACGACAAGCGCCTGGGCGAGGAGAACGAGCTCATCGTCCAGCTGCCGTACTCCAAGAAGCGCTTCGGCGTTCCGCCCAACCTGCACGTCATCGGCACGATGAACACGGCCGACCGCAGCGTCGTAGCGCTCGACGCCGCTTTGCGCCGGCGCTTCGAGTTTCAGGAGCTCGCGCCGGATCCGGATGTCCTGAACTTCCAGATCGAAGGCGACATCGACCCGGCTGCTATGCTGCAAGCGATCAACCGCAGGCTCGAGGTGCTCTACGACCGCGATCACTGCATCGGACACGCCTACTTCAAGTGCCTCGAGAAGGAAAAGTCGCTCGCACAGCTGAAGCACGTCTTCAAGCACAAGGTCGTGCCGCTCCTCCAAGAGTACTTCTTCGGTGACTGGGGAAAGATCGGCCTGGTGCTCGGTAAGGACTTCGTGCGCAAGCGCGAGGCGCCAGGAAAGATCTTCGCCGACTTCGCGCATGACGACGCGGACACGCTGGCCCAAAAGTCGTGCTGGGAGCTGGAGGACATCGACAAGCTCCCCAACGTCGCGTTCCAGCGGATCTACAAACATGCGGACGCATAGCGTCTTCGAACACGGCCAATTGTCGATCGACAAGGGCGATCTGCGTGAGGACGAATTCCGTGACCTCGTGCGGTTCAACGACCGCCACGGCGGCTGCTACTTCGAGGTTGGCCACAAGCACCTGCGCATGAAGCAGTTCGTCGGCTACCTCGAGGCTGGAGACGTGGCCATCGAGATCCTGCCCAAGGCTGATCGCCATGCGCCGGCCGATCAACAAGTATGGCGCGAGGGCCTGCTCGAGATGCTCCGCATCGGAGGCGGCCTGAAGCTCGACCGGTTGCCGAACGCGTCGCAGAAGCTGACGCGCCGTCCTCTCATCGAGCTCATAGCTCAGGCGTACCTGGCCGAGATCGAGCACCTGTTGCGAGAGGGACTCACCAAGGGGTATCGCACGGTCACCTCGAACGGGTCGGTGTTCCGAGGAAGGCTGAAGATCATCGATCACATCCGCGCCAACGTCGCACGGGACGACCGCTTCTTCGTCCAATTCCAGTCCTTTGATCACAACATCGCCATCAACCGCGTTCTCGTGAAAGCGCTGGAAGTCCTCTCATGGTGCGCGCTGTCGCCGACCCTCGCCTGTCAGGTCGAGGCCGCGATCGCGCGATTCCCCGAGCTCGACCTGGGGGCCCCCGACGCGGGGGCCGTCGACCGCATTCGCCTGAGCCGTGCCACCTACCGCTACGCGAGCGCGCTGGTCTACGCGCGGATGATCCTCGAGCAACAAGGGCCGCAGCTTCGGTTGGGACGCGAACGCGTCTTCGCGCTCCTGTTCGACATGAATACGCTCTGGGAGCGGTACATCGCCGCGCTGGTCCGGCGCGCGGCGCCCACCGGCATCGAGGTTCACACCCAGGAGCAGCACCGGTTCTGGGAGCCGCGGCAGCACATGGTTCGCAAGGTGCGGCCGGACATTGTGCTGCGCGATGCTTCCGGACACGCGGTCCTCGTCATCGACACCAAGTGGAAGACTCCGAGCAGCGGGCTCCCGTCCGACGACGATCTCAAGCAGATGTTTGTCTACAACGAGCTACTCGCGTGCGACCACTCGATGCTTCTCTATCCGCGTGTTGCCAGCTCGCGCCAGGCGCGTGGAACGTACTCGGGGCGGGAGCACGCGTGCTCGCAGGAGCACGTCGGCGTCATCCAGGGGCAAGCGTGGAGCACGAGGTCGATCCAGCAGGAACTCGCGAACCTGCTGGTCATGAACACCGCGGTTCGGCGGGGGCCTTGATGGTCCGCAAACCTCGACGGCATCCGATCGGGTCGAAGCGGCCGCGAAAGTCGAGGCCCAGACCGTTCATCATGAACGACTGGCCAGCTCTGCCGTGCCATCGGCGTGCCGGGAGCCCGGTCGTCTTCGATCCATGTCGCAAGATCCTCATCCCATCATCGCCCGAGGAGGACGTGCGGCAGCGCTTCGTAAGTTACCTGAGCCAGGAGCTAGGGATCCCACCCACGGCCCTTTACACCGAGCAACCGCTTTCTGCGTGGAGCGGAGGCGGCCGCGGTCGCGTCGACATCGTCTCCTGGGTGCAAATCCCGAGCGGAGAGCGAACGCTCCTGCTCGTGGAGTGCAAGGCTCCGCATGTGGTCATCACCGATGACACGTTCGACCAGCTGGCTCGCTACGATGATGACATCGGCGCTGACTACCTGGCGATTACCAACGGGACGTTGACGGAATGGTATCGGTACGACCCAGAGCAGGAATGCCACGAGCTAATCGAAGGGCCCCCGACGTTCGAGGAGATGCTCGCCGGTTCAGGGCCCGACGTGCTGGCACTGGCTGCTCCTCCCCATCGCCCCGCGTTCGGTGATGTCGGACGTCGCGCTCGGGAGCTCCTCCTCGAGAACGCGGTGCTCGGCGAGGGCTCACCGGGGGATCATCACGAGTACCTCTTCAATCTTGGCGGTCTGTTTCAGTTCGATCCAGGAGCACCATTGCGCGACTGGACCACCCTGAACCTCATCGACGTCGGAGAGCGTTTCACCGAATTCGGAAACGCCGCGGGAGGGAAGTGGCCGGGGCGCTATCGGTACTTTCACATCGAGGACGAGGTCGGCGATTCCCAGATCGTGAGCATGGCCGTCCTCGGCAAGATGATGACCACGAACGATCCGCGTTTCGGGAACGCGAATGGTCACACCATCCTGGTCGTGGCGGTCGATGACTTCGAGACGCGTCATTCATCGCTTCAGCTCGATCTCGATCGCTTCGTACGGCGCAACGGGCGATTGATGGACGTCTGGCACGACGGCACGCTCACGCACGGCAAGCGTGGCCCGGTGAAGCGAGCTGAGGTCATGACGCACATCGCAAAGCGAGATCGATCTCTCTTGCGAGGCAGCGAGATCTTCCTGGGTTCGTTTCCCGCTGACCGGAGCGCTGCCTGGGCCGATGTCAGTGACCTGACCGAACGAATCGCCCGCTACGCGCTTCTTCGTACCGATCTCCGGCGGACGAGGTAGATGCCTGTCGACGCGGCCATCGTGAGGCGCGTGAAGAATTTGGTGAAGTCCGACTTGGACATCGCCGAGTGCGCGGCGAAGTAGATCAGCCTAAGGTTAGGGCAGGGTTCACATCTCGGCGGTGCGCACAGTGGACCGCACCAAGCCCATCCGGCGATGGCGACGAAGGCGGCGGGACCGACCCACGGCGCCCGCGGCCGCGACGCCGCATAGGCGGACTGCGCGCGGTCGCGGCGGGGCTACGTTCACATGACGGAGTAGCCGAACACGTCTCGTTCCGCGCCGGAGAGGGTGCTATCGGCGGTGGTTTCGAAGGAGTTGCCCGGCGCACCCAGGTAGACGGTTGCCTGCCCGGCATCGACACCGCCCGCAGAGTTGTATGGCGCGCCAACGATCACGTCATCGAAGCCGTCGCCGTTGACGTCCCCGACCGAGGCCACGGACCATCCGAACACGTCGTTGGATTCTGTGCCGGTGAGGGTGCCCTCAGCGGTCGCGTTGAACGCCGTCCCAGCCGCCCCGAAGTAGACGACAGCGTGTCCGATGCCATCGCCGGCAAGGTGTCGCGCGCCGACGATCACATCGCCGAAGCCGTCGCCGTTGACGTCCCCGGCGGAGGCGACCGACGTTCCCAATTCGTATTCGACGTCGGGGCCCGTGAGGGTGCCATCGGCTGTGGTGTCGAACGTCATCCCGGCCGCTCCCATGTAGATGGTGACCTTGCCGGCACGTGCGTTGTCGTTGGGGGCGCCCACGATCACATCGTCGAAGCCATCTCCGTTGACGTCCCTGGCGGACGCCACCGATTCGCCGAAACGGTCAATACCTGTCCCCCTGAGAGTTCCATCGGAGGTGCCGTTGAACATCGTCCCGGCAGCACCCAAGTAGACGTCGGCTCGCCCGGCATTGTTGCCGTATGGGGCACCGACGATCACGTCGGCAAGACCGTCGCCGTTGACGTCTCCCGCCGAAGCTACAGACCAGCCGAAGCGAATATCGGCGGCGGAGCCGGTGATGGCGCCGTCGGCCGTGGCGTCAAATGCACTCTCGGCACCCAAGTAGATGGTTGCTTGCCCCGCGTTCATGCCGCCCGCATCGCTTTGCGGGGCTCCGACGATCACATCGTCGAACCCGTCGCCGTTGACGTCGCCAGCGGACCCGACTGAGTAGCCAAATGCATCGCGGGCGGCAGCGCCTGTGAGAATGCCATCGGGCGTGGCATCGAACGAGTTACCGGCTCCTCCTCGGTAGAGGTAGGTCGTTCCAGGGATGCCGTCCGAAAGGTAACCCGGGCTCCCGATAATCAAATCGCAATACCCGTCGCCGTTGATGTCGCCGGCAGAGGCCACAGACCGACCGAATTGAGACCCACCGGTGAGCACGCCGGCGGTCGAGGCGCCGAGGGTCGGGCCGCCGAAGTAGACGTAGGCGCGTCCTCCGGCGCTCGCTCCGGTGGGAGCACCGACGACCGCATCGGCGAACCCGTCACCGTTGAAGTCGCGATCACTTCGGGCGAGGTTCACCCACCAAGCTGAAGATCGAGCGGAGCAGTTGCCCGTGCAAGCCCGGACCCTCCAGTAGTACCTCGCGCCAACCGGCGGCGTGATCGCGATAGGCAGCGCCGCCACGGGCTGGTAGCTCGTGTTGGTGGTCGAGAACGATGACACGCCCGACGTGAACGTCGCAGTTGTGCTGATCTCAAGCTCATATGTGATCGTGCCAGCCCCACCCGACGACGCCGCCCATACGAACGTCGGGCGGTGAGAGGCGGCTACAAAGATCGATCCTTCGTAGCTGTTGTTGATTGGCTTACGCAGCATCGGGACAGTGGGCGGCGCGGTGTCGACGACAATCGCCTTGTTGGCGCCGAGCGAGCCTGCCGCGCCAGGCGCAGGCAGGGTCAGCACCGCGTCGTCGCCGACAACATCGCGGATCGTGCCGCCAACAGCCAGCGAGCCGGCGCTGACGTAGTCGAGGTCCTCGGTAGACTCGCCGTCCGCTACCGTGTACCTGAAGTTCAACGTGGTGGTGCCCGTGCCCGACGCATACGTGGCGGTCGCCGCGCCCCCGCTGTTGAGAGCTATTGAGGGCGCGCCCACAACATCCACCACTTCGCTAAGCACCACACTGATCTCAATCACCGCGCCCACGCCGTATCTTGCATCGGGGGTCAACGAGGTCACGTCGAACACGGTTGCGTGGGCGTTGGCGTCCGCGGTGCTGGCGTCGCTTGCTCCGGCGTTGGCGTCAACGGCTGGACTCGAGCCGCCGCACGCTGCGCTGGCCAAGAGACACGCAGGAATTGCTGATCGAACGGCGCGAATGATCGGCCCCCCCAACCGCAAATTGTACCCTGGGCCGGCGCGTCGCTCGTGAAACTGAAACGACGCGAGCCGCCCTTGCCAGGCGCCCCCGTCGCACTCTAGAGGTCTGGGGTTCGATCCCCCACAGCTCCACGAAATTCGCCAACCGGTTCGGTTAGTTCCGAGCCGCGCGTTGGTGTTCTGCCGACGCGATCGCGCGGCTTTTCCCCGCGTTTTTCCCCAGGGGAGTCGCGGCGCGACGGGAGCGCCCGCCGAGCGTCGCCACGACGCGGCGCTGCCGGGCCTGCGTCACCGTGCTCGCGTCGGCGTAGGACACGAGGGTCGCACGTACCGACGCGTGGCCAAGCGCGGAAGCGACTGCGGGCGGCGTTATGCCGGCGTCGATCGCGAGCGTTGCGTGGAGGCCGCGCAGCGAGTGGGTGCAGATCAGTGGCGTGTCGGAACGATCGCAGATGCGGCGGACCCATTTGTAGAGCCACTCGCGTCGATGCGGAAAGAGACGCGCGAGGGGAGGCTGGTCTTTCGACAAACGGAGCAGGTACCGGCGAAGCTCGGTCGGGATCTCGAGGACGCGTCTGCCGGCCAGGGTCTTGCTCACTGGGATCCACAACAGGCGACCGCGGTCGTCCACGTCGCGAGCCACGCAGCGAAGGATCTCGCTCGTGCGCATCCCCATGAGGAGCGCCATCATCGACGCCACCGCGCCCTTGTACCCCGCGCTCGCGAGTTGCTTCGCGACGCTCAACCACGAGCGCGCCTCGTTGATACGTAGCTGCGGCTTCCCATGCTGGCGTTTCCCAACCCCGCGGATCCGATCGACCGGATTCATCGCGAGGTAGCGGTAGCGGATGCACCACGAGAGGAAGGTTCTCGCTTCACTGAGTGCACCGCGGTGCGTGTCGACGGCCTGTGTCGCTACGAGCCGATCGTAGAAGCGCTGGCACGTCTCGCGGTCCAAGCGACGTAACGGCTGCCAGAGCGTGTCGGCGAAGAACGACCGCAAGCGGTACTTCGTGGTCGCGATCGAGCTCGGCTTGTTGCCCTTGTACGCCATGTACACGGCGTAGCGCTCGAGTGCGGTGCCAACCCGAACGCCGGGATCGGCTTCGAGGTCGGCATCGAGCCCTTGAACGAGATCGTGCGCTTCCTCGTAGGTCTCGCACACGTGCGCAACTCGCTTGCCATCGGCATCGATGACGACGACACGCCAACCGCGCTGGTGGGCGTACGGTCCATAGACTCGCTTCCGCATGACGGGCTCCTTCCTTGATTTCACTAGAAGGATGAGCGCGCGCACGACATCGTCGAGGACACGGCGCAGTTGGAGCCCGAAGCAGAGCTGCGACGCGTAGCGATTCTGCTTCCCCCTGCCCTTGCCCGAGCGCCATCTTCACCAATAAGCTTGTTCTTCAGAGATGGGGTGGTTCTCGCGGATCAAGAGCGCGGTGCGACAGATCCGCAGCGTCATCACTGAGGCCGTCGGGCGCGTACTAGGACTAGGCGACCTAGTCTTGGGATTCCTGACGATTCCACGAAAGCGGCTCCGCCTTCACGTCGCCATCCTTCAGGACGCGAACGGACCGTTAGTGACCGAAGCGGAACTCACGCCGTCGCTCGACTACATCAAGGACCGCTTCAACGTCAACGTCCTTCCGTACACGAAGTCCTACGTGCACACGCTGCCGGGCACGGCACCGGCGGCTGCCCTCGATATCAACGAAGGATTCGATGCGTACCAGGCAGACTTTGGCGAGGCAGGTGACTACTTCGCAAAGCACCTCGCTGGTTGGAACGTAACTCCGGTCGGTTTCACGTTTCCGGTGACCGTCTACATCATCCGCGACGTGATCGGCAAGAAGGGCAACTCGCCTGGCGGACCGCTCGTTGACTACGTGCTCGTCGATGTGGACGGCGTCCGGCTCACGACGAGCACGCTGGCGCACGAGGTCGCGCATGCCTGCGGGCTATGGCATTCGCAAACCCAATCGAACCTCTTGTACAAACGTGACTCGCGCGGCGATGGCGCGAAGTGGTTCCAGAAGAACCTCCTGCGCAGCTCACGGCACGTGCTCCACTGGTGACCGTGCGGACTACTGTGCTCACCGCTCTTGCGACGCTCATCGCCGCGAGTTCCACGGTGCGCTCGGCGGCAGCACAGCCGAGCGCTGCGGCCGCGCCAGCAAGCGTAACGCTCACCCCATACGAACAGGCGCTGCTTGCCCGCGGCGAAATCTCCGGGGACCGACACGTCATCGGCGTGGTGGTTTCGGTGATCCCTGGCCTTGGACTCGGACACCTCGTGCAACAGCGGTGGAAAGAGCGCGGCTGGATCTTCACGCTGGGTGAGTTCGCCGCCTTTGGGTTTATCGCGGCGGCTGCGGCCGAGTCGGATCTCGATGCAAACGTCGTCGGAGCGTTCGCCGTGATCGGATGGGGCGGCTTCCTCGGTCTTCGCGTGTGGGAGGTCTCCGATGCCGTGCGCGGTCCAAACCGGCACAACAGAAGGGTCCGTGAGTTGCGTGCGCGGGCGCGGTCCGCGCACGCAGGAGCGCGGCTCGATTTGTTCGTCGTGCCGACCGGACTCACCGCGGCCCCGGGAACGGTGGTCGGTCTCTCGCTTCGCTTCTAGGAATCGTTTCCAAGCCAAGCCTGTGGCAATCGTTGGTGGCGACAGGGGCTTGGAACGGTTTCAGACTAGAGGTCTGGGGGGCGATCCCCCATAGCTCCACGAAATTCGTGCGCCTCCTCGTAGGTTTCGCAGATGTGCGCGGTGCGCTTGCCCTCGGCGCCGTTGACGACGACGAACTCGTCCGATAAGCACTACTATTGGGGCATCGAGCCTCGCAACGCGTTCACGCCGTGAGGTTCATCGCGCTTCTGTCCGTGTTGCTGGCGTGCCGAGACGCAGGCGACGCGACTCGGCCTCCACGCAAGACCGAAAGCGCGGGTGAAGTTCGAGCTCGGCGAGACCTTCGAGTCGATTCGGCAGGCCAAGGACCAGCTGTTCGACTACATCGAGATCTTCTACAACCAGCAGCGACGTCACTCGTCCATCGGCTACGCGAGCCCGGGCCAACACGAACGACAGCTACGCGAGTCCATCGAGCTGATGGCGGCGTAACCAAACCGTCCACGGGAGTGGATCAAGCCCACACAGCCTCGACTACTCACTCCAGCTCGCCGACGCGCTCGAGGCGTCGCTTTACTTCGACAATCCGAATCCGTGCGCGGCGATGGCGGCCGACCTCAAGGCCGTCGACGCGCCGGTGGTGTTGCCTGGCGATCGCGGAGGA
>SXGT01267166.1_pt1 | contig 12261 bp, 10 predicted proteins | sample 3176221 | NCBI WGS metagenome assembly SXGT01 (sample SAMN11356862, study PRJNA531348) | freshwater metagenome | isolation source: freshwater sample F1-120 | place: China: Fuxian Lake, Yuxi | collected 2017-12-25
CGCATGCCCCCAGAGTAACGGTACGCGGAGTCGTGGTCATGGCCATAGACCACCATGCCGACGCGCGCACTCGCGGCCAGAATGTGCGGGCCCGGGCCCACAGCCTGGCGGTACACGACGAGGTCCGTACCGACGACCGGGTCGGCCGCGACCGGATCGAGCGGCGCCCCGTCGAGCACGACGCTCTCGGTGCTGCCGGCGGTCACGTTGATGTAGTGCGACCCGCCCGTTACCGGAGTTTGGAGCAGCTAGCTCGACCGGGCGCGCTTCATCGGCAGCAGGACCCAAAACGCCGGCCCGCTGGAACCGCCCGGGCCCGCGTGCTGGCGGCCGTTCATGAACTGGCCCACGAGGACCGGCTGGGTCGCATGGATCTCGAAGTCCATCGCGCTCTCGAACTCGAACCACTCGCCGCGATCGAGGGTCGCACCCGGGGTCTGCGGCGGCCAGGTCGTGATCTCCGTCCCGTCGGTAGCGGCCACGACCCGATACAGATCGCCGCCGGTACCGGTACCGCGCGGGACCGTGTGGCTGGCCACATAGTGCTTCCCCCAGAACTCGGTGGGAAGCATCGTGTCCTCGAGATGTCCCGCGCAGCAGGTCTCGAACTGGGTGCAGTCCGCTGGGCCGGCGCAGGCCATGACCTCCCCGCCGTTCTCGAAGGGCCAACGACACCGGCCAGGGGCGGCCGGACCGTCCGGATGGTCGCACTGGGCCGTACTCGGGGCGTGACCTGCCGTCACGCCGGCGAAGACGATGTTATCCCTGTTGGCGACGACGATGGTCCCTGTGAGGTCGTCGCTGGGAGTGCGTCCCTGAACGTAGAGCACGTCGTGGGCATCCATAGTCCGCAACATCCACTCTCCCGGCTCCAGCGGCGGAATCCCCTCGGTCCCGAGGGTCGCCGCCGTGACGGTGACCAGCACATTCGTGCCCCATCCCAACGCGATGACAGCGAACCAGCTCCGCTGCGGTTGAAACGTCGCTGAGCGTGTCAGGACGACATGCTCCTTTCCGGCGTACTCTCGTGGCAGCAGAATCGACCCATCGCGCGACTGCCAGCCGGATTCGTCCTTCGGGTTGAGCTGGACGGCGGTCACCGGCATCGTGGAGTGAATGCGATAGGCGAGCCGCGCCTGGAATGGTGCCTTCGGCTCGCGGCGAGCGAGTTCGAACGTGTGCGTCTCCTGGGGCGCGATTGTCTTCGGCAGCGGGTGACCCTGGGGGTCCGCGGTCAGGGTGCCGGTCTGGTCAGCAATGGTGATCTCTGCGGCGAACCAATGGTTGGGGTTGGAGATGCTGACGGCATAGCGTCCCTGGGGTGAGTCGAGCGCCTCGCCCGCCGGCAGCCCGCCCGTGGGGAACGCCGCGCCCCAGAACTCGCAGTCGTGGCCGTAGTAGTGACCGTACAGCGATCGGCACATGCGGGCGCATTGTGCCCCTCCTGGGCCGTCTTCGCATAACCGTCCAGAGGTCTGAGAGCAGTCCGTGTAGTGCACCCAGGTGAATCCGTCCGGCCCACACTCCTCGATCACTTCGCTCGTTCGGCAGCGCTGCTGATGCGGCTTGCACCCGAGGCAGCCGGTTTCCGAGTTGCAAACCGTCGAACGACCATCCTCGCCGATGCACTCGACGGTTACGAACCCGCTTCCGTCCTTCGCGCAGACGATCGCGCTGCGAAAGTCCTGGCTACAGCTTTGAAGGGCGTCCGGCACGCACGCCAGCGTCGCGACACCTCGCCTCCGAAGTCGACAGCGGCGGCGACGAGGTCGTCCTGGCTCGGCGCGGGGTCGACTTCGCTGGCAGGCGTTCCGTCGCAGCGAGAGAGCCCCACGAGCAGCGCCAGAAGGCACGGAGCACGCATGGCTAGCCACCGTCCGCGGCATGAAGCCGCACGGTGATTGTCGTACCAGTGGGGCCGCAGACCCCGCCTGGGATCTCGACCGGCTGATACCTCTGGTGGTAGCCCGGCGCCGAGACGCGGAGGACGTAGTCGCCGACCGGTACGTCGTCCGGGTTGGTGGCCACGACCGCGTCCGCCGCCAGGAAGGCGACGTCCGCGCGGGCGACGGCGGCGTCGGTCGCCTCGTCGCGGATGTTGAGGCTTGCACTCGGGATGAAGATCAACGAGCAGTAGAGTTCCCAGTAGGGTTCCTCGGCGCACCCCAGCAGAGTGACCACCACGAGCGAGAGCGCCGTCGTCGGACAGGTCATCGGACCCGCCGGTCGGACTTGCCGGAAACGGACAAGGACGTCGCTCATGGTGGCCCTCCCGCGGCGCCTTGGTGTGCACCGTATCTCCACGCTACGTGTCTCCGCGGTGGAGCGTCAAGCGGCGCGTGCGGTGGCCGGCGTACGAGCCGCCGGAAGCACCCGCTGCTCGCGCAGCGCAACGTGGAAGTCGGTACCCTCGCGAAATGCCGACCAGCGCGGCCGCCGCTTGACTGCGGTTCACACCGCCGGAACGCCCCGACATCCGTCGTCGCATGATAGGCGCACGCTGGCGACATGTCAGTCGCAATCGTCGGCCAAGACCGACAGGACACACTCACCTCTGCACGGCGAGCACCGACAGTCCAGCTGCCGCGTGTCGCAAGACCTGGCGACGGAGATGCGCTTCCGCGGCGGGTGGACTCACGTGACCTCCTGCGTTGCATGGGCCACGAGTTTCAAGAGTGCACTGCCGCCCGCGGTATTTCGCGTCGTGGAGCGGACGCCAAGTACGCAAGGGGACTCCTCGCTTCCGGAGAAGCCCCAGCTCGAGCCCCGACAGGCCGCGAACAGCGTGCTGCGGGCCAGGGGCGATCGCGCCTTGTTGCAGCTCACTGACAAAGGTCACCTCCCGCGAGCACGGCGATTGTCCACTCCGACAGGCAGGCTCCCGAAAATGGCGTACAGTTTCCGGATTTGCACACATCACTGGACGCACAGTCCGCCGAGGTCACTGCAATGCAGCTCCCTTCCACGGCGGAGCAATAACCCGCCTGTTTGCAGTTGTCGATGCCCAGCGAACCCCGAGGGGCGTCGCAAGGAAGGTCTGCCGAAGGAAAGCAGCCACACTGCCTCACTACACACCAGCCGTGCGACTTGCACCACTCGCTCCCCTCGCAATCGGCCATCGTCGTCGGCCGACACACGGTGCCGGTGACGTGGCAATTGCCGAGAAGGGCACAGCCACTCGAGGCAAGGCACTCTTCGTCGCTCCCGGCAACGCATTTTCCATCACGAAGCGTGCAGGTGCCCCCTCCGGTGCACTCGGGCAACGAGTGACAAAACGTAGACGTCTCGCTGCCGGCGTCAGCCAACGTGAGTCCTTCGGCATCCGCGGGAGCATCAGGTGGTACACCAGCTGACTCGACGTCCTCTGCTCGGCTTTGGCCGTAGGGGGCGTCGGACCAAGCGTTGACACCATCGAAGGGCGGAGAAATTGCCCCACGGGACGCGCCCCCATTGGGAGCACCTGCGCAGCCAATTCCAAGCAGAATGACGGTCCAGGCATGCATTGAGTGGCGGCCCGCAGCAATGACGAGCCTTGTCTGCCTCGTTCGCGCACACATCGACGAGTCCGCGCAAGCCCGCGGGTACCCCGCGAGGAGGGGCTCCTCGTTCCTGACGATGAGGGCGGCGCTGACGAGCGGCATGGGGCCACTTTACGACGACGTACGACGCTGTCCAGTGGCATCGTTGAGTTGCGGAGGTTAATTTTTTTTTCCGGGAATCATTGCGAATTTTCGCAGAGTCGGCGGGTCATGGAGGTGCGAGCCGGCGCACGTTCGGTACGACTCGCTGAGCATCCCGAATCGACATCATCGGCGACCTGGTACCGGTGGGGCTCGAGGTCCTGTTCTTTGCCGTCGCGAACTTCGCCGACCGGTCGATGCTCGACGCCGCATCAAGGATGGAGGTCACAGCTATCCCCACCCAGCAACGAGTCGATGACGTCTGGTGACAGGCATGTCCCATGAAACGCAGTGCAGAATCCGAACGTGCAGACCTCGCTCTGGGCGCAGTCGGAGTCAGACGCCGCGATGCAGGCAGGACCCTCGACCGAGCATCTCCCGTAGTGCTTGCACGGGATCCGTGCCGCGAGTCCCTGGGGGACATTGCAGCCCAGAGCCGACGAGGGAAAGCACGAGCAGCCGCGAAGGACACAGAGCCCGGCATCTCTGCACATCTCGCTTCGCTCGCAGTCACCCGCCGTTGTCGCGCGGCAGACCTTACCGACGCGATGGCAGTTGCCGACGATTCGACATGCGTCTGCCTTCTGACATCGCTCGTCACTGGTCGCAACGCAGGCTCCATCTTCGAGAGTGCATAGGCCGCCGCCAGTGCACTCGGGCAGCCCTTCGCAGAACGCGGAGCCGGCATCGAGGAGCTCGGGCGAACTCGCTGACGCGTTGGTGGACTCAGCGGTTGTCGAGCCCCCGACGCCGATGTCACTTTGCTCCAACCCGGGCTCGTCCCGACTGGTCGACTCAGCTCCTGCGTCGAGTCTTTCCTGGGTCGCGGCCGTCCGCGTCACCGAGCAACTCGGCGGCACGAACGCGAGCACCAGGGCCGGCCCCAGGGCCCATTCTCTCGGCACGGCTATACGGGGCATTGATAGCCATTCTGGGCGAGCGTCGCCTTGGTCTTCGACAGCTCGACCAGGACGACGCCCATGTACGGACCGAGTGCCGTGTCCGCCAACGCACCGGCGCCCCACTTGGCGATGACCGCATTGCCAAAGAGCTTGAGCGCGTCGCTATACGACGTATGAAACTCGCAGTACGCACTGATGAGGCCGTTCGGCATTGACGCATGGTCGCACGCATCCTTCACGGCCGGGCGCATGTTGAAGAGCACCGCAGCGATAGCCTTCGTGTAGGTTCCTCCGACGAAGGCGAAGGATGAGTAGATGGCTGCTTGACTCACGTCTGGTCCGTTGATGATCGAGTGCTTGTAGGCAGCAATCCCGGTGTCCCAGAGCGGCCGTGTCATGACAGGGGCAAGGCTATCCGAAAGCATGCAAGCCCGCCGAGCAAGTGCGCTTCCGTACGAGAACTCGAGCGCGTTCGGTCGAGGGCTCAGAAACGTGGAAATCCGTGTTGCGATCAATATCCTCCGTCAGGGGTGCGCGCCACCTGAACCCGACCAGCAGGTGACCTGAACGGTAGCCCCGAAGGCTCACAGGAATCAAGATCACGTCGCGCGGAGGTTGGCTCGCTGAGCCACGCCCGCCGCCAACGTCAATACCCGAACGGGACCCAGTCCACGTGCACGTTGCTCGAGTTGCCGAACCCCAGGTACCCGCGCTGAGTGACCGGGTCATAGATCCCAAAGCCGCTCGAACGCGGCTCGGGACCGGTGCCCGTGGCGAGCTCGGCCCAGGTGGCGTGGCTCGGACGGGTGTCGAGCACGAAGAGGCCCGGCTGCGACGTGGCCGCGTCGGAGGTGCCGCCGAAGACGAAGAGGCCGTCGGTCGTGGGGTCGTAGACGGCGCACCCGTTGCGGCGGCCGGGGGGCGCTCCGGTGCCGTCGTTGAGCCGGGTCCACGCGGGTGGGTCCGAGCGCAGGTCGAGTGACCAGGTGTCCTGCGCGGGCTGGAGCACGGCCGTGCCCTGCGCGCCGCTGAAGACGATCAGGCGCCCACCCGCGACGTCGTGCCCTGCGAAGAAGCCGTAGCGCGCCGTCGGACCGGTCGTCGTGCTCACCTTCTGCCACTCGGCGGTACCCGCGGGCGACAGGCGCATCGTCCAGAGGTCCGCCAGCGGCCCCGAGCCGATGCCACCAAAGGCGACGAAGCGCTGGGTCACGCCGTCGTAGGCGAAGGCGTGCAGGCTGCGCGGCGGCGGCGGGTTGGTCTGCGGGACCGTGGCGAACGTGAGCGTCGTGGCCGTCCAGGTCACGTGCAGCAGGGCGTTGATGGCGTCGGTGGGCGTGGTGTAGCCGCCGAAGAGCCAGGCTTCGGTCGCCTCGGGATCCTGGGCGACCCGGCGCGAGGCGCCGGCGGTCGGCACGTCGCCGGTCGGCACGAGCGTGGACCAGGTCCCGGTGGCGGGCGCGAAGCTCCAGGCGTCCGCCAGAGGCTTGAACTGCGGCGAATAGCCCGAGCCGCCGAAGAGCAGCAGACGCTTCCCGGGACCATCGCGCAGGACCGCACCGTGCTCGCGACCGGCCGGTCCGTCGGGAGGCGTCCAAGCGGGGCTGGGCTTCCATGCGACCGCATCGATCGCGAGCTCGATCGTGACGAGCTGCGTCCCGCCGCGTCCGTCGTCGAGCGTGACGCGAGCCGTCTGCTTCGACGCGGTGCCGAACGTGGCGCGCAGGGTGAGGACGCCGGGCGTGACGGTGGCGTCGAGCAGGTCCCCGAGCGTGGAGGTGACCGTCACGGTGACGGTGTCGCCGTCCGGATCGGAGACCGTGAGCGGGATGGGCGTCTGGCGCCCCTCGTGGAGCGCGACGGCGCCGGTGGGGGCGTCGGTCCACACCGGCGGGCGATTGAGCACCGGCGGCGTCTCCGGCGCGTCACTCAGGACCGCAACGTCCGGCGCGTCCACTGACGCCGCGGGCAGCTCAAGGCTCGTCGGGTGCGTCGCGCTCTCGCTGGCGCATCCGAGGTGGAACCCCAACAACGCGATCAGAGGGTGGGCACGGCACGTCCACATGCGGCGCCGATGGTGCCACTCCGGCCGCCGACCCACAACGAGGACCACCTGGCCGGACGCCGTTGATGGCCTGCATCCGGAAGATCCAGTCGAGGGTCTCTTCGAGCCACTGAAGGCGCTGCGCGGGCGTCAGCGACAGCCCGAGACGAATTTGCCTCCGCTCGGCACTCTCCCACGTGGCGTCAGCCCAGGTGCCGGTCCCGTCAGTCATCGCGTCGCAGCTCCTCGAGGGCACGAATGTCGTCGAGGTCCTTGGGTCGATTCGCGACCCGCTTGAGTGCGATCAGGTCGTCGATCGCCGCGATCCAGGCATGAGTCGACTCTAGCGTCACCTCGATCGCGCGCGACCGCGCCGCGTCGAAATCAAAGGGCTCGCGCACGAACAGGTCAACCTCCAGGGTGGGCAGACGCGATGACCACAACGAAAAGACCGTCATCCCCTTCTCGCGAATCCACGTCTCTCGCTGGTCGGCATCCGCAAAGGCTGCCGCGGCGACCGGCGCGTGCGGTCGGTACGCCAGCCCTTCGAGCGCTGCAATGGCCCGAAGCGCATTCGCGGGTTCAAGGCGCACGACGAGGTCCAGATCCGCCGTGGTCCGCAGGTGCCCGTGGAGCACCGCCGCGACGCCGTCCACGACGAGATAGTCCACATCATGGGAATTGAGCGCGGCCAGCACCAGGTCGATCCGGGGAACCATGCTTGGATGAGGCTATGGCGCGCCATGCGCTGGCGTCAATCGAAGCGATGGCGGCGGTCCCAGGAAGCCGCGGTGGGGGTGCTCGGGCCCGCCCACCCAGAGCAAAAACCACGTCAACTTTGCGCACCGCCCCCCGCGTTGGTAGCGTTCCCGAACGCACCCACCCACAGGTCGTCGCGCCATGCGCGTCTGCCGTTGGGTCGGGCGTGACATCGCGCACGTGAGGGCCAGCGCGACCGCGCACTGGCCACGCAGGGACGACTCGAGGGAGGTAAAGCGTGGGAAGGAACATGGGAATCACACGGGGAACTTCGGCAACGACGGCAGGCCTGCTCGGCCTCGCGATGTGCCTGAGCATCGGCCTGACGGCATGCGCGGGCACGGACACGAGCGCGCCGAGCGGCCAGACCACCGGCGGCGGCACGGGCGACAGCGCCACGAGCGACACGGGCCAAGGTGACCACGGCACGGGCAGCGCCGATGTGGTCGGCACCACCGGCGGCAGCGACACCCCACCACCGCAGGACACCCCGGTGACCCCGTCGGACGTACCGCCGCCGCAGGACGTCCCGCTGAACCCCGACGTGCCCGTAGGCCCCGACGTGCCCGTGGGACCCGACGTCCCGGTCGGCCCCGACAGCGGCACGCTCGTCGTGCAGGTGCGCAGTGCCACGGGGTTCGTGTTGTCCAAGGCCACCGTGACGCTCGATGCGGCCGCTCCGGTCGCGGTCGGCGTCGACGGTCGCGTCACGCTCCCCGCGGTGTCGGTGGGGCAGCACACGCTCGTCGTCCATGCGCCGGGCTATGGCCCCAGCGGGCGCGCGGTGTCCGTGGGCAAGGACGCGACCTCCGCGGTGTCGGTCGTCCTCGCCGCCGTCGAGGCCACGTTCGCCCTCGACCCCAAGGCGCCCATCGCGGTCAGCCGCTCGACGTTTGCGCTGTCGGCCCCCGCGGGTGCCTTCGCCTTGGCCGCCGGCGGCGTGCCCGCGGGGTCCATCGACCTGGCCGTCGCGGTCATCGACGCCACCGCTCCCGAGCTCGTCGCGGCCCCCGCCCCGCTCAAGGTCGCGCCCGGAGATGCCGCGGCAGGGTTCCGACTCTCCGCGGTCGCCCTGGCCGACTTCACGTTCACGTCGAAGGGCGCGCCGCTCGTGCTCCAGGCCGGCAAGGCCGCGCAGGTCACGCTGACGGTGCCCCAGAGCCAGGCGGGTCTCTACCCGTCGGGCACCATCCTCAACGCCTACTGGTTTGACGCGAAGGCCGGAGGCTGGAAGTCGGGCGGCACGGCCAAGGTCGCCGCCAACCCCGACGGATCGCTGGGCGCGACGTTTACGGCAAACCACTTCACCTGGTGGATGGTGGGCTTCCCCGTCGCCAATGGCGGCTGCTTCAAGGTCACGGCCACCGTCGATGGCGCACCGGCTCCTTGGGCCGACGTCGTGGCGTTCTCGTGGGGGGCCGGTGCCGTGTCGGTGGCGACGACGGGCGCTGACGGCACCGCGTGCCTCGAAGGCGTCGAGGCCACGGCAGCGTCGCTCTTCATCGCGACCGTCGGCGCCGGCGGCTGGACGACCACGCGCGTCGAGGCTCCGCCCCCGGCGGCCGGTGCCTGTGGCGGTGCGTCGTCTTGCACCGGGGTCCCCGTGGCCCTGGTCACGACCGGCTATTGCGTCGACGTGACCGCCACGGGCGGCGCGGGCGCGATCGTCTCGTGGGTCACGGCCCAGGGCACGGCAGGCGGTGCCGCGACGCTCGACGCCAGTGGCAAGGGCTGTGTCATCGTCCCGGCCGGCTCGCCCGCGACGTTCGTCGCCGCGGGCCAAACCGCGGTATCGGCGACCACGCTGGTCGGCCCTGGACCCTTGGGCGCCTGCGGCGGTGCCGGCTGCCTGCCCGCGGCGCTCGACCTCAGCGTTGCGCCGCCACCGGTGTCCCCGCTCGCGTGCCCGGAGATGCCCGATGGCACCAAGTGCGACGACCTGGACGGCTGCACCACCGACGAGGGGTGCCTGGGAGGCCAGTGTATTGGGGCTCTCCAGTCGTGCAACGACAACGACGCCTGCACGCTCGATACGTGCACTGGTGGCACCTGCCAGAACACGCCCACGCCCGGCGCGTCGGGCTGCAGCGGCAAGTGCACGCTCGACCTCGAGTGCAATGACGGCGACCTGTGCACCGACGACGCCTGTCAGGGCGGCAGCTGCACCCACACGCCGAACCCGCTCATCCCGGGCTGCGGCAGCGGCGGCTGCACCGTCGACGGCGACTGCGACGATAGCGACAAGTGCACCGACGATTTCTGTCAGGGCGGCAGCTGCAGCCACGTGGCCAACCCCTTGGTCCCGGGCTGCGACACGTGCACGACCGACTCCCAGTGCGATGACGGCGACCCCTGTACGTCCGACACGTGTGAATTTGGCAAGTGCGCCCACGCAAAAATCGCCGGCCCGGGGTGCGGAGGCTGCACGGCCGACGATCAGTGCAACGACAACGACCCCTGCACCGTGGACACCTGCGTCGGTGGCGCGTGCCAGAACAAGCCGGACCTCGCCGGACCCGGTTGCGCCACCAAGTGCGAGAACCACTCCCAGTGCGACGACGCGGATCCCTGCACGATGGATATGTGTCTGCAGGCCCAGTGCACGCACGAGACCCAGCCCGGCTGCTGCGCTACCGACGCCGAGTGCGACGACAAGAACGCGTGCACGAGCGACCAGTGCTACTTCGGCTCCTGTGCGTCGGTCCCGCTGGCAGGGTGCGGGCCGTGCACCGCCGACTGGGAGTGCAACGACTCCATCGACTGCACGACCGACGTGTGCAAGGACGGCCAGTGCGCTCACACCTCGAGCTGCGCGAAGTGCACCACGAGCGCCGATTGCGCCAGCACCAACCTGTGCACCGAGTGTGCGCAGGGCTATTGCGTCGCCACCGCGCCCGGCGGCCTGTCGGCCTGTGGCGTGTGCGGCATCGACAGCCAGTGCGACGACAAGGACCCCTGCACGACCGACTGGTGCGACACCTCCAAGAACCAGTGTGCGCACAAGCCGACCGCCCCCGAGGCATGCTCCGGCGCCACGTGCGCGTCCGCCGCGTCGTGCTACGCGAGCTGCATCGGCACGGCCACGGCGATGTACTGCCGGGCCAAGTGCCAGCCGCAGAACGTGGCGGCCAGCACGCCGTTCGAGGCCATGTGGATGTGTGTCGGCAACCCGCAGGGCGCGACCGTCGCGTGCTCGACCCAGATCGCGGCGTGTGTGGGCACCTGCGCCAGCGACGCTGAGTGCGTCACCCCAGGAGGTTGCTTGGCGGGTACCTGCGGCAACGGCAAGTGCACGTATGCGGCCAAGGCGAATTGCACCGAGTGCTCGGACGCAAGTTGGTGCCCGTTCGAGATCAGTGACTGCAAATACCCCACCTGCACGTCCGGCGTGTGCGGCGTCGAGGTCATCATGCCCTACCCCAACGGGTGCCAGCCGTGCACCGTGGCGACCGACTGCACGCCGCTCGCCTGCACGCTCAACACCTGCGAGAACGGCAAGTGCATGTTCGCGGGTTACACCCCGCTCGACACCAAGTGCGAAGACGGCAACCCCTGCACGGGCGGGCCGTACTACGTGGGCGCGCCCACCGACAAGTGCAACGGCCAGGGATACTGTCTCCCAGGGCCGACGTACCCGTACTACATCTGCAACGACGGCACCGAGTGCACCACGCAGGACAACTGCGGCATGTTCGGTGACGTGTGCTCGGGAACGCCGGTCAGCTGCGACGACAAGAACCCCTGCACCGCGGATGTGTGCGACCCCAAGACCGGCAAGTGCTCGCACCCACCGGCCGCCAAGGGCACCGCCTGCGAGAGCGACAACAACCAGTGCACGGCCGACGTGTGTGCGGGAGTCACCGGGACATGCACGCACGACGCCGTGACCGCGGGCACCTCCTGCGACGACGGCGAGCCCTGCACCAGCGCCGACCAATGTACGGGCACCGTGTGTGGCGGCGGGCCCACCAATTGCGACGACAAGAACGCGTGCACGACCGACCTGGTTTGCATCCCAGGTCAGGGCTGCCCGCACTTGCCGGTCATTTGCACTGCCGACGCCGACGACAACCCGTGCACGGCCAACCTGTGTGACCCGGTCGCCGGCTGCAAGTCGACCGCGCTCACCGACACCGTCTGTGACCCGGGGACGGCGTGCGGCATCGGCCGGTGCTCGGCTCAAGGCGCCTGCGGCTCGACCGACACATTGCCCTGCAGCAACGGAGGCGACGTGTGCTACTCGGCCGCGTGCGTTCGCGCGAGCGCCTCGGCCGACCCCACCTGCCAGCTCACGCCCACGACGAGCGCGTGCGACGACAGCAAGCCCTGCACGTTGAACGACACCTGCGCGGCGGGCACCTGCACCGGCACGGCCAAGAATTGCAGCGACGGCACCCAATGCACCGACGACCTGTGCGATCCGACGACGGGCGGGTGCATCAACCCGCCGTCGACCATTGGCACCCCCTGTGAGGACGGCGAGCCCTGCACCACCGGAGACACGTGCAACGCCTCGGCCGGCTGCACCGCCGGCGGGCCGACGCAGTGTCCCGATGACGGCAAGGACTGCACCATCAACTCGTGCACCACGGGCTACGGCTGCTACAAGCCCAAGCAGACGGACGTCATGTGTACCTATGGGTGCGTCGTGAGCGTCCAGTCGAGCTGCGTGAGCAACATCAACACGGGGCAGACCTACTTCCAGTCGGGCACGCACTACTGCGGCGACCCGAATGGCGGCGACGCGGGTTGGTGCAAGTAGTCATTACCGCCTCTTGAACACCCACAACAGATAGCCCAGCGCGGGGAACATCAGCAGGCTCCCGCCGACCAGCGCCGCGTTCAGCCACCACAGCGTGACTGCGGGAGCCGCGGC
>SXGT01768109.1_pt1 | contig 12261 bp, 11 predicted proteins | sample 3176221 | NCBI WGS metagenome assembly SXGT01 (sample SAMN11356862, study PRJNA531348) | freshwater metagenome | isolation source: freshwater sample F1-120 | place: China: Fuxian Lake, Yuxi | collected 2017-12-25
TCGCCGGCCGCGCGGCGAGGGGCAGCGCGCACCACCGCGTGAGCGCGTGCTCGTCGGCGCGCTGGGCCGCGGCGTCGCCCAGCCCGCGGTGGATGTGACCGGCCCGGGAGCGGGCCTCGATCGCAGCCGACGGATCGCCCGCCGCCGCCGTGGCCTCACTGAGCAAGACCAGACTCGCGGCGATCGCCGGCACGTCCTCCACACCCCGCGTCAGGCCAAGCGCCGCCTCGGCTCGCGTCCGGGCTGCGGTGGGATCGCCGGCATCGAGATCGAGCCGCGCCAGATTGCGCAGGCGAAGCGCGACCGCACTCGGGCGCTCGCCCTTGCTGTCGAGTGCGAGGGCTTGCTCGAGACGCTCGCGCGCGCGCTGCTCGTCGCCGCCCGCGCGGTCGAGGAGCGCCAGATCGTTGAGTGCCGCCGCCTCGACGTCAGCGGCCTCCGCCGCCGCGGCCAGGGCTTGGGCGCGCTCCAACAGGCCGCGGCTCTCCCCTGCCGGGGCGAGCGCGGCCTGTTCGACCAGAGCCGCCGCCTCGATGTCGCCGAAGCCGCCGGCGCGTGCGATCTCCATCCCCTCGGCAAGAGCGGCGTCGCCGTCCCCACCCGTGCCGCCGAGCCGTGCGATCCGCAGCAGCGTCGCTGCCGTCTCGCGCGTCGCGTCGATCTGCCGCCACGACGCGAGCGCCTGTTCCTCGAGCGCGACGGCTCGCTCCCGATCACCGCCGAGCGCGGCCGCCTGGGCGCTCTGCTCGGCAGTTCGCGCGGTAGCGGCAAGGCCGGGCGCCGGTTCTCGCCGGGCCGCCGTACACGCGCCGACAAGCATGAATCCGAGAAGGACGAGCGTAGTGCCGACGCCCGGCATGGGCGCGGTTGCTGTGCGTCGCTCAGTGCTGCCCATCGCTGGCCTCTCCGCCCGCAGGTGCGCCGTTCGCCGGACGTGGCGCGGCCTCGCGCCCCAGAGTGAGCGGCGCCGGTTGCACCGGCGCGGGCATCGAGCCGCGCAGCAGCACCGACTGCCCGGCAGCGTCAAGCACTTCGGAGGCCTGGCGTACGCCGTGCTCTGCCCCGGACGCGATCGCCGGAAAGCTCTCCGACGCCAGGCGCACGTTCCGGCCGACCACGGCCGCGTCTGCAGCGACCCCGGGCAGCACCTGCGCGGCTTCGCGCAATTCGCCCGAGATCACAGCGATGTCCTCGGCCGCGCGGCGGACCTGGGCCATCGTCGCCGGCAACTCGGCGGTGGCGGCCCGCACGTCGGCAAATGCCTCCTTCGCCTCGGCGAGCGTCTCATCGAGTGAGACTCCGGTCTGCGCCGACGCCACCAGGTGGCCAATCGTCCCCTCGCCCCGGTCGATCCGCTCGAGGATCGAGTCGAGACTCTCCAGCGAACGCAGCACCGGCGCCTCGGGCGCTGCCAATTCGTGGCTCAGCTTCGCCACGTCGGTGAGAATCGAATCGAGCTTGTGCAGCATCGGCTCGAGCTGCTCGGCCGCTGCGGCGAGCGAGACCGGCTCCTCGGTCTCGAGTAGCGCGTCGGGCTCGATCGGCGCGGCGCTGGGATCACCGACGGTGATCTCGATCGATTTGTCGCCGAGCAGGCCGACCGAACCGATGGTCGCCATCGAATCGGCGCGGATGTTCTCGAGCCGCTCGCGATCGACATCGAGCACCACCTGGACTCTGACACGTCCATCGGCCGCCCCCTCTGCGGTCAGACTCAGGCCCTTGACCGAGCCGACGTTGAGGCCGGCCAGAAGCACCGGCGCACCCGGTCGCAGCCCACTGCTGTTGGCGAAAACGGCACGCAGCCGCACTCGCGGCCGGAAGACGCCCTCCTCCGAACCCAGCATCGCGATCATGATCGCCGCCGCGACCAGGCCGAGCAGTACGAAGCCACCGACCAGGATCTCCTGCTGTCGCTCTGCCACCATCCCCCCTGCCTCACCCGTAGAGAAAGGACCTGAGTTTGGGAACCTCGGTGCGCCGGATCTCCTCGCGCTCGCCCGCGACCAGAATCCGCCCGTCGTCGATCATCGCGATCCGATCGGCGACCTGGAAAGCGCAGCGGACATCGTGCGTCACCACGATCGAGGTGACCTGACGCTCGCTCTGGAGCCGCCGGATCAGCTCACTGATCGTGTCGGACGTGAGCGGATCGAGCCCGGTCGTGGGTTCGTCGTAGATCACGATACGCGGTTCGAGAGCGATCGTGCGTGCCAGCCCGACCCGTTTCTGCATGCCGCCGGAGAGCTCGCTCGGCATCTTGTCGGCCGCGCCCTCCATCTCGATCCATGACAGGATCTCCTCGACGCGCGAGCGGATCTCGGCCTCCGACAGGCGCGTGTGCTGGCGCAACGGGAAGGCGACGTTGCCCGCAACCGTCATCGAATCGAAGAGCGCCGCCCCCTGAAAAAGAAAGCCGGTACGAAGCCAGATCGGATGCCACTGATCGTCGCGCTCGAAGGTCGCCACGTCGTGCCCCTCGAGCCAGACCGCGCCGCGATCGGGCCGCAGCAGGCCCACCAGCATTCCGACCAGCACCGACTTGCCACAGCCGCTGCTGCCGAGGATCACTGTCGTCTCACCGGCGCGCACCTCGAGATCGACGCCACGGATCACCTGCTTGTCGCCAAACGCCTTGTGGACGTTGGCAAACTCGATCGCAGCGGTCGGCATTGCGCTTCCCATCTGCTCGCTCCCCTACCAGCCGATCGAGACCAGAAGCTGGGTCAGGAAGACGTCGCTCACGAAGATCATGAGCGAGGCCTGCACCACCGTCTGCGTGGTCGCCTGACCGACGCCCGTCGTGCCCCCTTCGGTACGGAAACCGTTCCACGACGCGACCGCCCCGATGATGACTCCGAAGAGCGTCGTCTTGCCGAGCCCGGTAAAGACGTCGGCCAGCGTGATGTAGTAGAGCGTGGTATCGACGTAAGCGCCGAGCGGCACACCGCCCACCGCTGTAGTGATGATCGCCCCGCCGACGATGCCGAGCAGATCGGAGATCGCCGTGAGAAGAGGCAGTACGATCAGGCAGGCGACGATCCGCGTCGCGGCCAGAAACCGATAGGGATCGACCGCGAGCAGTCGCAGCGCATCGATCTGGCGCGTGACCTTCATCGACCCGATCTCGGCGGTAATGCCGGAGCCGGCCCGGCCCGCCACCATCAGTGCAGTGACTACGGGACCGAGCTCACGGGTCACGCCGAGACCGACGCCGACCGCGGCATACTGCACAACCCCGAACTTCTTGAGCAGCGTCAGGCTCTGCAGCGCCATCACCAGGCCGATCGCGAACGCCGAGATCGCCGTGAGCGGCAGCGAGCGCGCGCCGATCTCGAGCACTTGGGCGACCAGCTCGCGGGCCGGTACGCCGCGCCGCAGGGTCCGCAGCGCACGCCCGGTAAAGCGCAGTAACGCTCCGTTGTAGGCCGCGAGCTCGAACACGGCGCGCCCGACCGCCGCCAGCCACCGGCCCCCGCCTGTTGCGCCGTCCACCCCCACGCCAAGGCACCGACTACCACGACCCGCCTGCGCACTGAAGCTCAAGTGTTGCCGCAGACTACGATTCCGAGGCGCGCTCGCTCAGCGCTTGGCCCCTCGCCCCAGCAGGCCGTCCACGCTCGCTCCCCACCATGCCTGGAGGCGCTCGGCCGGCGTTGGCGGCTCGGCCGAAGCAGACGCGGCACCGCCGTCGCAGGTGCCCTCGGGTGCTGTGCCCCGGAGGAAAGCGTAGGGCCGTGCCGGGCCGCACGAAGTGTCGGCGCGCAGGCCGGTCGCGTCGTCGATCGCGACCACCTCGACGCCCTCGGGCATGGCGAAGGTCTCGACCGGCTGGCCGGCCAACGCGCGACGGGCGATCGCGATCCAGAGGGGCACCGCCAGGCTCGCGCCGTCGCCCGGGAGCGGGCGGCCATCGTCGTGCCCGATCCAGACGCCCAGCACGAGCGAAGGTGTGTAGCCGACGAACCAGGCATCGCGGGCATCGTTGGTCGTTCCCGTCTTGCCTGCCAGCGGCCGCCCGAAATCCGCCACACCGACCCTTCGCGCCGTGCCCTCGGTCACGACGCCCTCGAGCAGCGTGTGCACGACATAGAATGCGGCCGGGTCGCCCACCTCCCGGGTCTCAGGCTCGACCGCGAGCAGCCGCGCGCCCGATGGGCCGTAGACGGCCTCGACCGCATGCGGGCGAACGGTCCGGCCGGGGACGGCAAAGGCCGAGTATGCGGCAACGACGTCGAATAGCGACGCGTCAAACGCACCGAGAGAGAGCGAGGGCGCGACCTCGAGCGGCTCCCCAGTCGCGAAGACATCTCCGCCGATCTCCGCCAGTTCCGCGAAACCGACCTGGCTGCCCACCCAGACCGCCGGCGCGTTGAGGGAACGCACGAGCGCCTCGCGCAGTGTCACCCTGCCGTGCCAGCGGCCATCGGCATTGCGCGGCACCCAGGCGGTCTCACCCTCGCCCACCTTGACCGGACCGTCCTCGATCACGGTCGCGGCGGTCAATCCGAGTTCGGGACGCGCGATCGCGGCCGCGTAGAGGAATGGTTTGAAGAGCGAACCGACCGAGCGGCGGGCCCGTGTCGCCCGATCGAGGTGGCTCACACCGTAGTCGGTCCCGCCGACCAGGGCGCGCAGGGCCCCCGTGCGCGGATCGAGCGCCACCACCGCCGCCTCGGCACCGCCCCGCGCCGGGAGACTGCGCGTGACTTCCTCGACGGCGATGCGTTGCAGGTGGGGGTCGAGCGTCGTCAAGACCTCGACCCCCGGCCCGAGATCCAGCGCGCCCGGAGCCTTCTCCTCGAGTTCGCGTTGCACCTGCCGGACAAAAAACGATTCGGGCGCCATCGCCACTACCGCACGAAAGGTCGGTCGCTCGCGACGCGCGCTCGCGGCCTCGCCCGGACCGATCCAGCCCTGACGTTCGAGCGCGTCGATCACCTGATCGCGTCGCCGCAGCGCGCGCTCGGGATGGCGCGCCGGCGAGTAGACGTTGGGCGCACGGATCAGCCCCGCGAGCAGCGCCCCGTCGGCCAGGGTGAGCTGCCCGAGTTCCTTGCCGAGCCAGACACGCGCACCCTCGGCCAGGCCGTGGATGGCCCGGCCCTCACGATGCCCGAGGTAGACCGTCGCCAGATAGGCCTCGAGGATACGTTCCTTGGCGAAGTGCCACTCAAGCAGAAGCGCCATCGGGATCTCGACCAGCTTGCGCGCCAACGTCCGGTCGCGTGTCAAAAAATGATTCTTGACAAACTGCTGCGTGAGCGTGCTGCCGCCCTGAAGCACGCGCCCGGCGCGCAGGTTCGCCGCCAGCGCGCGCAGCATCGATGCCGGGTTGATGCCGGGGTGTTCGAGGAAACGGACATCCTCGGCGGCCAGCACGGCATCGACCACCCCCGGCGGAATATCCTCGATCGAGAGCCGCGGCCGGGGCACAAAATGTTCCTCGAGGACGCCCTCGATCGGCCGCGGGCCCAGGACCAGCGCATCGAGCGCCACGCCACGGCCGGGGTCGCGCAGCCGGATCAGGCGTTCGGCCTCGAGATCCAGCCGCACCTGCGACACCGGTGCGCCGCCGACCACGCGATCGCCGGGCAGCAGTGCGAGATCGACCGCATGTCCGGTGCGCCGCCACATTCCCGCGACGAGCGGACCGTCGCCAGCCGCGCGTCGGTAGCCACGCAGAGCGGCCTCGTCCCAGAACCCCGCGCGGGCCAGGTCCGTTCCGGGACGGATCTCGACCGGGGCCGAGAGCATCCGCACCGGATGCAGCCAGTGGCCATCCGCGAAGCCGGCGCGCACGCGGTGGTCGAGCCAGAGGAGCATCACCAGTGCCACGGCCAGCGCCACGACCACGGCCCGGATGACCCGTCGCTTGAGCCATCGGCCGGGTCCGCTCCGCGTCCTCTGCCACCCCACGGGCCGAGTGTAGCAGCAGGCCTGGGCCACCGCGGCCGGCCCCCCGTCCCGTTATCCGGGACACCGCGCCCCCGCGAGCACGGTCTCGACGAGCGTGGCTTCGGCGGGCGTCGCGACAGGATCGAGCCGATGCTAGCGTCGCCGGCTATGGATCATCGCTGCTGGCTCGCCTGCATAGACCCCGCGTGCGGTGCCAAATACGATGTCTTCGAGGTGATCTACCGCTGCCGCGCCTGCGGCCAGCTGCTCGAAGTCGTCCACGACGACGAGCAGCTCGCGCGCCACAGCGCTGCCGAGTGGAAAGCACTCTTCGACGGCCGCATCCGCTCGACCGTCTGGCCCTTCGGCTCGGGCGTCTGGTGTCGCAAGGAAATGGTCCTGCCCCAGATCGACGACGAGAACATCGTCAGCATGTACGAGGGCGGCTCCAACCTGTTCTGGGCCGAGCGTTTCGGGCGCGAGATCGGGCTCAAGGACCTGTGGGTCAAGCAGTGCGGCAACTCGCACACCGGGTCGTTCAAGGACCTCGGCATGACGGTGCTGGTCAGCGTGGTCAAGGAGATGCGGGCGCGCGGGCAGAACATTCCGGCGGTGGCGTGCGCCTCGACGGGAGATACCTCCGCGGCGCTGGCGGCTTACGGTGCGGCCGCCGGCATTCCGACCATCGTCCTGTTGCCGCGCAACCGGGTCTCGCTGGCCCAGCTCGTTCAGCCGATCGCCAACGGCGCCATCGTGCTCGCGCTGGACACCGATTTCGACGGTTGCATGAAGACGGTGCAGGAACTCACCGAGTGCGAGAACGTCTACCTCGCCAACTCGATGAACTCGCTCCGGCTCGAAGGTCAGAAGACCGTCGCGATGGAGATCGTCCAGCAGTTCGACTGGCAGGTGCCGGACACGATCGTGATCCCCGGCGGCAACCTCGGCAACGTCAGCGCGCTCGGCAAGGGCCTGCTCCTGATGGAACGCCTCGGCATCATCGACCGCCGGCCGCGCATCGTGGTCGCCCAGGCAGAAAACGCCAACCCCCTCTACCTTGCCTACCAGCGCGGCTTCGATCGGCTCGAAGCCGTGGAGGCCAAGCCGACACTGGCGAGTGCGATCCAGATCGGAAATCCCGTGAGCTACGAACGGGCCGTGCGGACGTTGCGCGAGTTCAACGGCATCGTCGAGCAGGCCAGCGAGACCGAACTCGCGGACGCGTCGGCGCGCGCCGATCGCACCGGGATGTTCAATTGTCCGCATACCGGCGTGGCCCTCGCCGCCCTGCTCAAGCTCCGCGAGCGCGGCGAGATCCATGCGGACGAGCGGGTGGTCGTCATTTCCACGGCGCACGGACTCAAGTTCGCCGACCAGAAGGCCGCCTACCACCAGGGCAAGCTGGCCCATGTCCTCGGCCACTACCGCAATCAACCCATCGAGTTGGAGAACCAGATCGACACCGTGCGCGAGACCTTGCACCGCTTGATCGATCTGGATCAGGGCGGCTCGCGCGTCGCGGGAGCAGGCCAGTGAGCGCCACGCCCAAAGCCACCCCGGATCGACAGAAGGCGATGGCGACGCGTGCCATCCACGGGGGCGAGACGCGCCCGCGGGCCGGCCACGCGATCACGACACCGATCTTCCAGACTGCGACCTTCGTCTTCCGGGATACGGCCGAACTCGTCGCGCATATGAATCATGAGGTCTCGCGCGAAGAATACGGCCGCTACGGCAACCCGACCCAGCGCATCGCCGAGGACAAATGCGCCGCCCTCGAGGGCGCCGAGGCCGGGCTGGCCTTCTCCTCGGGCATGGCCGCCATCACCACTGCTCTCTTCACGATCCTCCGCCAGGGTCAGCACGTGCTGCTGACCGACGACTGCTACCGGCGCACACGCCAGTTCTGCACCAGCGTGCTCGGCCGCTTCGGGATCGAATCGAGCGTGGTCCCGATCGACGATTATGCCGCGATCGAGGCTGCGATCCGACCCGAGACCCGTGTCCTGATCTCGGAATCGCCGACCAACCCCTACCTCCGGGTCGTCGACCTCGAACGCATCGCCGACATCGCAGGCCGGCACGGGCTCGTCTCGATCATCGACTCGACGTTCGCGACCCCGATCAACCAGCAGCCACTCAAGTATGGCATCGATCTGGTCCTCCACTCGGCGACCAAGTACCTCTCGGGCCACAACGACGTTCTCGGTGGCGTGATCCTCGGCAGCGAGGACATGATCGACTCGATTCGCGCGTGCCAGGGCGTGCTCGGCGGCATCCTCGACGCGCACGCGGCGTATCTGCTGATTCGCGGACTCAAGACGCTGCCCGTGCGGGTCGAACAACAGAACCGTTCGGCGCAGCGCATTGCCGAGATGCTGGCCGGGCACCCGCGCGTGGCGCGCGTCTACTACTGCGGACTCCCCGACCACCCCGGCCACGCCATCGCCACCCGACAGATGAGCGGTTTCGGGGGAGTCGTCAGTTTCGAGGTGCGTGGCGATCTCGCCGACACCTCGCGCGTGGTCGATGGCGTGCGGATCTTCCAGATCGCGCCCTCGCTCGGTGGCGTCGAATCCTTGATCGAACAGCCCGCCCTGATGAGCTTCTTCGAACTCTCGAGCGAGGAGCGCCTCGCCATCGGCATCAAGGACAATCTCGTTCGACTCTCGGTCGGGCTGGAGGACGCCGACGACCTGATCGCCGATCTCCGCGCTGCGCTGGACTGATCTTTCGTGCCGGCCGCCCAGGCGAACGTGCCCTTTACGTGTCCAACGCGCATGTGCCGGTGACGCTCCTCCGGTCACGCGGCCCGTCAGAGCCGCCGATGAGGTGATCGCCCGCCTCGACGCGCCCCCTTCCCACAGACGGCTTGGATGCCTTGAACCGCATCAGTGCGGCAGGCGTTCCTGCCGAAGCCCTTCGAGGCTCTCGAACTCCGGATCCTTGTGGACAAGGACAGCTTCGTAGCGCAGCGTCGTGGCCGCGATCCAGGCGTCGGCGACGGACAGCCCACCACGGGCCTTGATCCGGGCGGCTGCCTCGAGAATCTCCTCGTCGCACGAGACCCAGCGAATCGCCGAAGCCTCGAGCAGTCGGAGAGCCGAGCGCGCTGCCTCCTCGTCCTCCTCGGCGGTGACACGGTAGAGGATTTCCATCCGCGACATGAACGACAGGAGCACCCGAGCCCTGCCCTCCTTCGCGTCACGAAGGATCTGCTCGACGCGATCCGCACCTGCCTCGTCGCCGCGCAGCGCCAGGACGGCCGAGGTATCAAGGACGTAGTCAGCCATCGCGCCGGCGGTCCCGGCGGCGGTCCGCCAGAAGCCTTCCGACGGCTCCCTTCCGACCCGACCCGCGCAGTGCAGCGATCGGATCCACGGGGATCGGGATCACCCGGAGAGTGTTCCCCTCGAGCACCCAGTCGATGACGCTATCGGGCTTGATTCCGAGCTTGCGGCGGACCTCCGACGGGATCGAGACCTGTCCGCGTGATGTCACCTTCGTACGCATGATGCGAGAAATATCATGTGACTTGGATAGTCACAAGATATCATCAAGATCGCAAGAACGATGCGCCGACGACTGCGTCCGTTCGATCCTCCCACAGCTCGGGCCCGCCAGGCTCCCGAACACGATGTGCGGCGAATGACGCCGACGAGAGGCCGACCCAAGGGACGCAAGGGCCAATGGCGCCCGGCTCTTCCAGATCGCGCCCTCGCTTGGCGCATCGAATCGTTGATCGAAGAGCCCGACCTGATGAGCTTCTTCGAGGTCAGCACCGAGGAGCGGCACGCTGCGCGCTCAGGCGTCGAGCGACTGCTGCCGCGAGCAGTCGCGACGAAACCATGCCCCGGCCCGCGCCCAAGCGCGCACCAACGGGCGGGATCACTCCCCCACCGTCTCCCAGTGCACGGTCCAGAAGCGCGGCACCGGTGGCGCCAGCTCGAGGTGCCCGCTGAAGCACTCGAAGCTCGGGCGGTGGCGCAGCCGTTCGTCGAGCAGGTGCAGATAGTCCTCGAGCCGCGTCCTCTCATCCGGCCGGCCGATCTCCACGCGCCCGCGCTGGCCGCATTTGGCGCACGTGACATCCACCTTCACGAGTAGCGAACCTCGTCGAGAAAGAGTCCTCTCGGTGGCGCGGTTCGCGGCGCCCGCGCCGGTTCGGGAGTCGCCAGCAGTTCCCGTATCGCGTCGGGCCGCAGGCGGCCACGGCCGATCTCGAGCAACGTGCCCACGAGCTTGCGCACCATGCCGCGGCAGAAAGCGTTGGCCTCCACGCGGTAGACCAGCAACGCACCGGGGAGAGACGACGGCGGCAGCGCGGCCGATTCCGAAGTCGCGACCGGCCCCATCTCTCCATGCCGCTCGGGCGTAACCGGCAGAAAAGAGTCACAGCTCTCGAAGGCACTCACGATCACCCGGCGAATGCTCGCACGGGGCCTGTTGTCGGAAGCCTGGAAGCTCCTGAAATCATGTTCGCCGACCACGTCCGCCGCAGCCTGACTCATCGCCTGACGATCGAGCTCTCCCGGGAGATGCCACACCCGGCCACGCTCGAAAGGATCCAGCACTGAATCTGTCCAGATCCGGTAGCGATAGAGCCGCGACAGGGCGTGCCGCCGGGGGTCGAAATCCGCTGCCACGGGCTCGAGATCGCGGATCGCGGCCGAGTCGCCGAGCAAGGCGTTGACCGAACGGACGAGCCGGGCCGCGTCCGCGACCGGAAGACTCGTGTCGAACGCGATCACCTGACCGCGGGCGTGGACGCCCGCATCCGTTCGCCCTGCGCCCTCGACGCGCACCGGGCAGCGCAGCACTGTCGAGAGCGCCTGCTCCAGTGCGCCCTGCACCGACGGCGCGACATCCAGCTGGTTCTGCCAGCCCGACCAGGCCGAACCGTCGTAAGCGACCCGCGCTCGGTAGCGCCGCGTGGCGCTGGCGACCGGGACGCCTCTCCGCTCGGCCCCCACGCCTAATCGTCTCGCTCGAGCAGGCGCACCAGAACGTCCGCGAGTGGCACGACGCGCCCTTGCAGACGTTCGTCGAAGGAGAGGAAGAAACGCAGAGCTCCGGGAATGGCGAGATCGGCTTCCAGACCGGCGACGTGCAGCACGGGCGAACCCGCCACCTGGACAGGCCCCGGCTCGAGATCGGCCAGCAGTGCCACCCGCCCCTCTGTCTCCGCCCCTTCGCCGGCGCTGGGGAATTCGCCCGCGAGGCAGACGCCCTCCGTGCAGCGCAAAGCTTCCGCCACTTCCTGCAGGTCGAGCGGACGTTCGGTCTCAAGATACACCGCCAGCCCGAGACCCGCGAAGACGCCTACGTCAACCATTGAAACCGAGACGAGCGGCGCGTCTACGCCGAGCAGGGTGCGAACCTCGGCCGAGAGCAGCGCGCTGGGACTGGGATCGTTCTCGCCGACCACCACCGGACGCAGCCCGAAAGCGAGCGCACGCGGGTGTTCAGCAGGCTCGAGCGCGCGTCCTCCGAGCAACTCGACCGCCTGTCGCGAGAGTTCCCGCGCCGCCGCCGCACCGCGCAGCGTGGCCGGACGCAGAACCGTCACGACCACCCGGACCAGCGGCGAGAGCGCCGCGATCGGGTCGAGCGCGCCGAGCAGACCGACCGCCGCCGGGGTCGGCAGGGCGACGCGAGCGCCCGGCTCGACGTCGGCCAGCGTCTCGGCACGAGATCCCGCAAGCACCAGAAACACACCGCTCTCCGGACCGACATCGGTGGCATCGATCAGGATCACGCCGGCGTCGGCCGCGGCAGCGAGCAGAGGCTCGCGGCCCGCGGGGTCGCCGACCACGACCGCGATTTCGACTTCCGGGAGATCGCTCAGATCCCGGAGCGGAGCGTCGGCGAGCCAGCGGCCGGCCTCGTCATCGTCGGCAATCTCGTCGTCGCCCTCGCCATCGCTCGCCGCGGCAAGCGACGCGTGCAACTCGGAAGGGCCCACGCCGCGTAACGCGAGCGCCTCACGCAGCGCCGCCGCGAACTCCACGTCGGCCCCGAAGAGGGCGATCCGTGCCACGCCTCAGCCCAACCGGGCGCGGATGGCCGCGCCCATTTCCATCGTCGAGAGCCGCTTTTCGCCCGGGCCCGCCAGATCAGCGGTCCGCGCTCCGGCGGCGAGCGTCGCCTCGACCGCATCTTCCAGAGCAGAGGCCGCGTCAGCTCGGCCGAACGTGAAGCGCAACATCATGGCGGCCGAGAGGATGGCCGCGACCGGGTTGGCGAGTGCCTTGCCGGCGATGTCGGGGGCACTGCCGTGGATCGGCTCGTAGAGACCATAGCGGAGGCCTGTGCCCTCGCGGCCGCGGGTCTCGCGCGTGCCGAGCGAGGCCGAGGGCAAGA
>SXGT01183930.1_pt1 | contig 12260 bp, 11 predicted proteins | sample 3176221 | NCBI WGS metagenome assembly SXGT01 (sample SAMN11356862, study PRJNA531348) | freshwater metagenome | isolation source: freshwater sample F1-120 | place: China: Fuxian Lake, Yuxi | collected 2017-12-25
AGTTGCCTCTCTTGAACCTCGGCCTTCGCTTTTTTGGAGCGTCGCATTTTACGCGCGATTCGGTCCGTCGAACAAGTGAACGGTGAGGCGATTTCCGACATTGTTCGTCAAAACCGGGAAACTTTAATGCGTAGGCCCTGTAACGGGCCCTGAGTCGTTTTGTATTAGCGCTAAAAGCGCTTGCTCAACTTCGTCCAAATTTACCTCGTCCTTGCCATTTCGAAATCTTTGAAGAAACGACTTGGCCGACAATTTTATCATCTTACGTTCCTCAAGTATCCTGCGAAAGTCGGATTCTGATATCGGCAGAAGTCGTTGAAGCACACGGCGAACCGGCTCAGGTTGGTGTGCAAATACAAATCGGTAACTCTCGACCTGGGAATTGGTCGTCCTTCGATGCCTGACGAAAAAACAGCCCAGGAAATGTCGCCTTGGTAAACCGTCCGAGATGTTGGGCTGCTCGACAATCACGAACGGGGACAGATTAACCTCGTTGTCTAAGTGAAATGTCTGAGCAATGCTGCATTCCAGGTCTTTTTTCACTGATGACCATGCAAGGTAGAACAGCATTGGATCTTGTACCTTCGGGTCGAACGATCCAACAGGAAAGATTGCTGGATCAAACCCGTTGCGTTCAAAGAGCAACGACGCTGCGTTGACGACTTTTTCAATTCGCAATTCAGGCTGAGCGAGAAGAATCGGTGGAAACGCAAACAATAACAGTGCAGACGAAATAGGGAGCGCGCATACTTTCATTTTGATTCTCCTTACCCAAAAAGACCTTACGGCTATTCTGCTATTGTACCAACCAAGGACGATGAAATTAAGCGACCCAGCCCAGGTTGGCCCGCTCGATCCTTGGGACTGGACTTGGCCAAGGGGAATCCGGTGGAAAAAATAAAAAAGGTGTTAGGGCCGAGGGGCACTGACTTTAGCTTAACTCCAATGGTTTCAGGATGTTACGATTCTTGATGCTCATGCAGAGGTCGGTGTGAAGATGCGGAATCCCTGGTAATCCCGCAACTCGCAATTGTTGCGTTTGCCAAAGCCCCAGGGGCGGCCGATGCTGCAAGCCCATTTATGGAAATGGCTTACACCTAAAGTAATTACCAGTCATGGCAGGACCCTTTTTCAGCCGCCCGCGCGGCCATAGCCTGCCTGCCAGGCCGAGTTGACCGGCCACTCGCTTGCCCGCGATTCAGGCAGCGACGCACCGCCGTCAGTATAGGAATGCTTTCTTATAACAACTTCCGAGCCCTGATCTGGGCCGATTGCCGTCGTGACAGCATTTGACAGACTACCAATCGCAACGTGCCGTTGGTTCGTCTAAACATCGGGAGGCTGCCATGCGAAACTCGGCTACACTCATCTTGCTTTTACTATTGCTCCTGGTGCGGCCGCTGGCTCAGGCTGGCGAGCCGTCGCTAGGCGCGCGGCTTGAAAAGCTTGTCCCGCGGGCGGCGGGCGTCGCCCTGGTCGAGGTGGTGCAAGTCAAAGACGTCGATGGACGGCCAGGCGACGGCCCGCTGTCCACGGACGTTCGCCTCCGCATCCTGCGCGGCACGGGGGAGACGCGCGTTTACGTTGCCATCATCAAAGCTCGGGGCGGGCACCAGGCTCGAGACACGCCGCCGTTCAAGCCGTACGGCCCCGTCAAGTTCGACACGTTCAAGAAGGGGGAACGCTACTGGGTTGCCTTCGCTTCGCCCTATGACTGGAAGCGTTGCCCGCAAGGCGTCGTCAACTCCTGGGGCGAGAAGGATGGGCCCAAGGTCCTGGAGGAAGCGATCGCCGCGGACCACTACGCTCATCGGCCGTTCCATGACCCCGCGACCGGACTCACCTTCAGCTATCGGGAGCCAAAAGACAAAAAGGGCTGGCGGGTTCGCATGGAGCGCGACTTCAAACTGCTCTGGGAAGTGGACCTGCCCGGTGAAAAATTCGCGCACGCGTACGCCGAGTGGCGCTTTCTCAATCGCTCGCAGATGCCGAGCAATCTTGGCTACGACAGGGATAATCGCAGCGGCATGTATCTATTCGCCGAGACCGTGACTCGTCTGGAGGATGGGAATGCCTTTCAGGTCCGTGCCGGAAAACACAAGTTGAAGTATTCGCTGAATGCTGACACCGGCAAGACGGCTGGCATCTGGGTTTCTCGGTTCGAGTCGACGTGGCCGTCCGATCCTGCGGTCATCCAGTATTTCGATCTCCAGACGGGCAAGGTCCGACGCGAGGAACGCTACGACTTCCTCGAGAAGGGCGGGTTGGCGGTCGGGAGCAAGGCCGAGCAATGGCTGCGGAAGATCGAGCGCAACTACGATGCCAGCACCGGCAAACTGCAAGCCGAAGCGGTCTTTCACTGCGTGGGCAGCACGTTCGTCCCGATCAAAAAATAAAAAAGGTGTCAGGACAGTCCTGACACCTTTTCCCGCGTTCATGCGGCGATTATGCCGCATGGCGGGCGCGGAGTGGGAGGGGAGATGTGCATGACAAGGCAAAGCTGCCGGGGCCGCCGGGTGGTCACGGGACTTTGACATATGCCAACCGATTCGGTCCATGCGGATCAGGGGTCCTTTCTATTCTCAGCGCGTGGGGCCGGACATGGCCATTAAAGTGAAGAAGCAGAGGAAGAAGATCAGAACGCCCAATCCCACGGCCCCCGCGATTGCAAACAAGATGGCGAGCCCACGTAATTTCCGGGCCGTGAACGCCATCACGACGATCGGAAACCAGAGCAAAGCAGTAAACGTCCCGATGAAGACAAGGTACGAATAGATGAGGTTTATTTGGGCAGTCGTCAGAGGCCGCTCCTTCGGCACTAAAACGATCGCCACATGAAGTCCGACTGCTCCAAATAGTGCGAGCCAAAGGACGACAAAATAGGTTAGCCAGAGTCTTGAGCGAGGTTTCTTTTGAATAGACGGGATGTCCGGCGTCTCATCAATTGCGGTAGCCAACCGACGCAGTATCTTGAATGAGGGGCTTTCCGGCGTCGCATCCATTGTCGAGCGCGCAATAGCACTCCGTACCAACGCGAAATGGAACAAGCCGTAAAGCGCCGCGATCACGCCCCAGATGAGAATGCCAAGATTGGCAAGATTGGGATGCTGCCAGTCCAGCAGCAACACAAGTCCTACGCCAAGGAACATGAAATAGGTCAGCGTGAAAAAGGTCAGGCAGCGTCTGAAGGGAACCTTCTTGACGCTAGTGGTTTCGGGCGTGCCACCCCCATCAGATGTGGATAACGCCGGTGGAACAGGCTTCGGCTCGTCTGCGCTGAACGCGGCAGTTCGACAGGCAGGGCAGAGCGACGACCCGTCGTTTGTGCGAGAGAAATAGGGCTTGCCACACGACGTGCAAGTCAGCTCGATGGGCACGGCAACACCTTTCCAAACAGCGAAAAAGGTGTCAGGACCCTTTTTCCGCCGCCTTCCTCGGTCGCCCGCGTGGCCGCAGCGTGCTTGCCAGGCCGAGTTGAGTGGCTGCTCGTTTGACCCAGGCCTCGCTGCCGTAGGGTTGGCCGCGATTCAGGCAGTGGCGCACCGCTTCCAGTTCCTTTTCCGTTAAGGGGCGATTCGCCTGTTCGGTCCAGTTCCTTGGCCAAGGCAGCGGCCCCGCCGTCAGCACCGGGCCGGGGGTGATCCCGAGCCCCGATCGCTGCGCCAGGCTGCCCCAGCGCCATTTCTCGGCCCGCCGCACCAGGTTGGCCCGGCGCGCGTTTCGCTCGACATAGCGGCACAGCGTCAGATAGTGTTCGTCGGTCTGGACCGGGAACGACTTGAATCGTCCTTGGTACAAATGGCCGCCGCCGATATTTTGGTAATGAGCATGCCAGCGCTGCGTGTGCGTCAGCGTCAGCCAGTGCATGAAGTCGGAAAGTTCGCCATCCTTGGTTGGCCACAGCACGAGGTGCCAATGGTTCGGCATCAGGCAGTAGGACAGGAGACGCATGCCGGGGACGTGTTGCTGGGTTTCAGCGAGGACGCCGAGGAACGCTTCGTAGTCAGAGTCCTTGTGAAAGATCGGCAATCGCCCGTTGCCTCGATTGAGGACGTGGTAGACGAATCCGCCCAGAGCGATGCGTGAGGGTCTGCCCATGGTGAGAGGGTACCATGGAGGGGCGACGATTGCAAGAGGAAAAGGGTCCTGACACCTTTTACCCTTTTTTATCTGGTTCCTACTTGGCCATAAGCCGCAGATTTCGCATGAATCCATCAAAATCCGGCCAAATGAGGTGCATGTCCATTTCCAGGTCGTCGCCCTCGTATTCGGGATTAAGCAAATGCACGAACACGGCCGCGCGTTGCGGGCCAGTTAACTCAAGGCAGATGGTATTATCAGGCCCGTCCGCAATTGGTAGATAGTGTGCCGGAATCTGCCCTTGGGATCCTTTCCATGCGCGAAACAGATCGCGACTGTCATTCGAGTTGAAGCCATAGAATGACTCAATTCCGCCACCATCTTTTTCGGGCCTTTGGAAGTCGGGATATTTTACCGATGGCCTGAACGTTGTCATGCCGTATTTCTCTATGAAATGCCGATAGTCTTCGGGCAGGCGGGAGCCCAGTGTCCCCTCCAACTTCTGAATTTGGAACTCGTCGCATGGCAGGTGCCGCTCTGGAAAATTGAACCGCAGGCATTCCATTACATGGTCGTATCGGTTTTCCATAATTGGTCTCATGGCCCGTAAAGAGGAAGAAAAAGGTGTCAGGACCCTTTTTCCGCCGCCTTCCTCGGCCGTCCGCGCGGGCGCAGCGTGCTTGCCAGGCCGAGTTGAGTGGCTGCTCGTTTGACCCAGGCCTCGCCGCCGTAGGGTTGGCCGCGATTCAGGCAGTGACGCACCGCTTCCAGTTCCGTTTCCGTCAAGGGGCGATTCGCCTGTTCGGTCCAGTTCCTTGGCCAAGGCACCGGCCCCGCCGTCAGCACCGGGCCGGGGGTGATCCCGAGTCCCAGTCGCTGCGCCAGGCTGCCCCAGCGCCATTTCTCGGCCCGCCGCACCAGGTTGGCCCGCCGCGCGTTTCGTTCGACATAGCGACACAGCGTCAGATAGTGTTCGTCCGTCTGGACCGGGAACGACTTGAATCGTCCTTGGTACAGATGGCCGCCGCCGATATTCTGGTAATGAGCATGCCAGCGCTGCGTGTGCGTCAGCGTCAGCCAGTGCATGAAGTCGGAAAGTTCGCCATCCTTGGTTGGCCACAGCACGAGATGCCAATGGTTCGGCATCAGGCAGTAGGACAGGAGACGCATGCCGGGGACGTGTTGCTGGGTTTCAGCGAGGACGCCGAGGAACGCTTCGTAGTCAGAGTCCTTGTGAAAGATCGGCAACCGCCCGTTGCCTCGATTGAGGACGTGATAGACGAAGCCGCCCAGAGCGATGCGTGAGGGTCTGCCCATGGTGAGAGCATACCAGGACGGGGCGACGATTGCAAGAGAAAAAGGGTCCTGACACCTTTTTCCCGACATTCAATCTGTCAGGGCTGGGAGCTGGCGACCACGACGACAGCGACAATGTCCTGCCAACCTTCGCGGTCAACTTCGATGAGATGGCTTCGCCGAAGCTGCGACAGCAAAAGCAAGGGCATCAGCCCAGGTCGGGCCAGCTGCTCGACGAGAGCGACAACACGTTGCCCGTTTTCAATCAACGACCACTCACGAAGTTTCAACGTGAATGCTACCAGCGGGAAGCGGACATCGCCAAAGCCGTGCAAATGGCAACAGATTGACGGAGCAAGGGGGTGCGAGAGTCGAGTCATCTTTCGCATGTCGGCTCGTTGCCGCCAGCGTGATCGGGGAAGTCATTTCCCCCCGGTCACGCTGCCCCTGGATCATTTCTTCATCCTTGACAAACTCCCCACCTTATAGGTAGCATACATACAGTAGTACCATCCTTGCAGCTGCAAGTAATGACGCCGTATAATGTAAGGTGAAGGACGAAATTTTCTGTGTGTGGGGGGCCACGATGAACTTGGTGAATGAACTTCAGGTAAGTGCGGAGCGGGACGATGTCTTGACGGTTCTGCGAAAAACGAAACGACTGGCGTCCAAGCTCGGCAGGCAAGACATCGGCGACTGGCTTCGTTCGGAGTTGGAGGGCTATACGGATAAGAAATCTGTCCCTGACTATCGGCAGGTACGAACAACCTACGTCATGAAAACGAACGGGTACGTGCCAGCCGGCTACGGCATGGTGAGAGATGGACTCCAAGACCTTAACGCATTTTCTGACATGGCACCTACCTTGCCAGTGACTGACCCGATTAGTTCCGTATTAGCGTGGATTGAGAGTATGTCCACCGAGGGACATTCGGTCTTCCTTAGCGTAAACCGAGCCATGAAATCGGACGCCTATATCCGACAACACGTCAACCCGATGTTCAGCGAACAGGTTTCCTTCTTGCTTCGGATGAATGATTCCCAGATCAAAGGAATTCCTGAGCAGATCAAGGACAGGGTGCTTGACTGGGCTTGTGCGCTTGAGCAAGCGGGCGTGCAAGGTGACGGCATGTCCTTTGACGAAAAAGAAAAGCGGATTGCGAACGCTATTACCTTCAACATTAGCCATAGCCAGATCGAGCAGTTGAACAATATGGGAACAAACCACAAGGGATAAACATGGCCGAGTTCAACATCGATAACTCGAAGGTCGAGCAACTCAACGATGCCGGGGATAACATCAAGATCATCGGCAATTCGGGGCAAATCGCGATTTCGCAAGATGGGAATACCGTCCAGACGGCAGGCACCGGAAACAAGGTGAAAGTCGAACAAGGGAAAAAAGAAGGCTTCTTGTCAGAACTCTGGGACAAAATAAAGGGCTGCTGGAAATGGCTGTTCGGCGGGGCGTGAGAAGTCGCGTTCAACTCTTCGCTTTCTTGACAGTGAATAGCGACTCGACGCCGGGGGCATAGTTGTAAAAATAGAGCCACACCTCGCCCTCGTCGAAAAAGGTGTCAGGACCCTTTCAATTAAAAGGGTCCTGACACCTTTTTCAGCAAATCCGATTGCTACGCCGCGAGCGGCTGGGGCGGGGAGTTGCCTTACGACAACTGCCACATCAGCATCTTGAGGCTGTCGCCCAGGCGGCTGTTGACGCCGAGCGCTGCCGACGGTTCGAAGCCGCAATGGACCATGCAGTGGTCGCAGCGCTCGTCCTTGCCGGCGCCGTACTGGTCCCACTCGGTCTTGTCCATCAGGTCGTTGAAGGTGGCGTGGTGTACGTCGGTGATCAGGTAGCAGGGGCCCTTCCAGCCCTTGACGTTGCGCGTCGGGTTGCCCCACGCGGTGCAGGTCAGCTCCCGTTCGCCGGCGAGAAATTCCATGTACACCGGTGAGTTGTTCATCTTGTACTTCTTGAAAAGTTTCTTCGCTTCCTTGAACTTGGCGTGAATGTCTTCACGTTTCAGGAAAATCTCCGCGGCTCCGTTGGGGTTCGTTTTCTGGACTGCGGTGTAGCCGTAGGCGGGGGAGAGCATGAACCCGTCGACGCCGAGGGTGGTGAGGTAGGCGTACAGCTCATCGATCTCGGCGAGGTTGGTTTCCTTGAAGACGGTGGTGTTGGTGCAAACGAGGAAGCCCGCCTGCTTGGCGGCCTTGATGCCGGCGATGGCGGCGTCGAAGACCCCTTCGCGTTCGACGGCCAGATCGTGGGTCTTTTGCAGACCGTCGAGGTGGACGTTGAAGAACATCCGGGAGGTCGGCTTGAACTCGTGCAGCTTCTTCTCGATGAACATGCCGTTGGTACACAGGTAGATGTGCTTGCGTTTCTTGAGGATCTCGCGGACGAGTCGGCCGATCTCGGGGTAGATCATGGGTTCGCCGCCGCAGAGGCTGACGATGGGGGCGCCGGCCTCGTCGACGGCGGCCAGGCATTCCTCGACGGAGAGCTTTTGCTTGATGGTGTCTTCGTACTCACGGATGCGCCCGCAGCCGGTGCAGGTGAGGTTGCAGGCATGCAGCGGCTCCAGCATCAGTACGAGCGGGAAGCGCTTGGTGCGGGTGATCTTCTTCTTGGCGATATAGCCGACCATCGCGGTCGTGAGGCTCAGGGGAAAACGCATGGGAGTGCTCCTATTTTTGCCGCTTGCGGTGTAGCAAGCGATGGCCGTCTGCTGCGCCGCAAGCGACAGTTATACGTTGGCCAAGGCCGGGGCCGGCCAACGGTACTGGATCGATTCCGTTGTGCTGCCGGCCAGCGCCCGCTTGTAGCGTGCGAGGGCCATGAGCGGGAAGTAGAGGCGGTACATGTGATATTTCAGGTAGAAGACTTTGGGAAAGCCGGTGCCGGTGAACTGATCCTCGGCCCAGTTGCCGTCGGGGCCCTGGGTATCGATGAGGTAGCGAATGCCGTGGCGAACGGCGTCGGAGTGCGCTTCGCCGGCGGCCAGCAATCCCGATAGCGCCCAGGCGGTTTGCGAGGCGGTGACCACGCCCTGGCCTGCGGTGGATGGATCGTCATAGCTGCGGCAACTCTCGCCCCAGCCGCCGCAAGGCTGTTGGACCTTCTTGAGCCAATCGACGGCCCGTTGCACCAAGGGCAGGTTCATGTCGAAGCCGGCGGCTTCCAGGCCGAGGAGTACCTGCCAGGTGCCGTAGATGTAGTTGACGCCCCAGCGACCGATCCAGCAGCCGCGGGGGTCCTGCATCTGGGCGATGAAGTCGATGCCGCGATCGACCTGCGGATGGCCGACCTTGATGCCGTACTGCCCCAGCGCTTCGAGAACGCGGGCGGTGATGTCAGGGCAACTGGGATCGAGCATCGCGTTGTGGTCGGCGAAGGGGACCTTGGTGAGAATCTCATGGTTGATGTCGCGATCGAACGCTGCCCAGCCGCCGTCCTTGTTCTGCATCTGCATGAGCCAATTCAGGCCGCGGCGCACGGCGGGGATGAGGGGCGTGGCCGCCTGGCACTCGTCGCTTTCCTGCTCCCACGCTTGGCCGCTGCGGGCGAGGCCCATGAGCACCATGGCGGTGTCGTCGATGTCGGGGTAAAAGCCGTTGCGATATTCGAAGAACCAGCCGCCGGGTTCGATGTTGGGGTTCACCAGGCTCCAGTCGCCGGGGCGGCGCACTTCACGTTCCAGGAGCCAGCGGGCCGCCTTGGTGATCGCCTGGTCTTGGCTCCTCGTGCCAGCCATGGCCAGCGCGTTGAGCGATAAAGCAGTGTCCCAGACCGGCGAGAAGCACGGCTGCACGCGCAGAGTGTCGTCTTCCTCGATCATCAAGGCATCGAGCTGCTTGAGCGCGTATTGCATCTCGGCGGAGTCGTTGGCGTAACCCAGGCAATGCAAGCTGATGATCGTGTAGATGATCGGCGGGTAGATGGCGCCGACGCCGTCGGAGTCGGCGAAGTGCTCGCGCATCCAGGCCGAGGCCTTGGCGATGGCCTGCTTGCGCACGAACTGGGGTCCCCAGACTTCGAGCCATTTGATCGCCTGGTCCGCCGCCAGGAAGAAGTTGGTCCAGGTGAAAAGCCGATTCGTCGGCGTGTGAGGCCAGAGCGGCTTGTGCGGGTTCTCGATGAAAAGCTCGGCGATGCCCTGGGCTGGCGCAATGGGGCGCACAGGTTTATGCGCGTAGAAGAGGCTGAGCGGCACAATGATGGTGCGCGTCCAGGCCGACATGGCGTAGATATTGAAATACGCCCACTTCGGCAGGAACAGCATCTCCGGCGGAACGGCGGCACAGTTTGCGTAAGGGAACTGTCCCAGGAACGCCAGGTAGAACTTCGTATAGCTGTTGCAGTTGATGGCGCCGCCGAGTTGAAGGATGGCCGCGCGCGCACGCTGCATGTAAGGCGCCTCGGCGGAGTGGCCGGCCAGCTTGAGGGCGAAGTAAGCCTTGACCGAGACGTTGATATCGACTGGCCCGCCGGGATGGTTGCTCCAACCTCCCCCGTTGGGGCGCTCATGTTCGAGCAGATAATTGGCAGCCTTGCGGACCTTCTCTTCCTTTTCACGCCCCAGGAACGCCATCAGCAGGATGTATTCGGATTCGAGAATCGTGTCGCCTTGCAGCTCGCCGCGCCAGTGGCCATCGGGATTCTGAAGGGACAACAGACAACGCCGTGCGCGCGGCACGACCGCGTCGAGGCCGAACGTATGAAGAGCAGAGTGAAAAGAGACGCCCGGCTTGGCCGACTCCGGCGGCTGGACGATGTTGGGTGTTGCGAGTGCGGACATCCTATCCCCAATCGAAACCGAATAGTGCTTCCCCATTCCGCAGGGAGAGCGAACGGACATTTCCTTACCAATCTTATAACGATGGGCAGGGAAAAGTGCAAGGGCAGCGGCAAGCTAGGCGGCTCAATGGGCGTCGGGATAAAATGCGGCGATTGGGGTAAGGGCGAGGATTGAGACAAATCGCTCCATCAGCGGCTTCGAGTCCATTCCTCGCGGCCGTATTTCTCCTCGACCAGCTTACTTACCGCTTCCACGGGCCAGCGCGCCAGCACGTCCTTGACCTGCCACGCTTCACGCAGAGCGTTGGCGATCGCCGCGGCCGGCAGGGGCAGGTTCGTCAAGAAGTCCGCATGTTCCCGTTGGCCGCGGTACTCGGGCTGGCGCGACGGGATCTTCAGGTAGCGTGCGAGAGGCGCCAATTCGAACGCCTGGAGCAGGGTGCCGTGATGCAGCAGGTGCGTGCGCTTGCGCTGCTGCGAATTGCCTGAAAACTTGCGGCCATTGAGCGTCAGGTCGCTTGTGCCATCGCAAGTGATTCCCGCGACGAGGGGTCTCAGCGCGTGCTGCACGCGTTCGAGAATGTAGCGATAGGAAGCGTGCAGATCGCCGAGGGCGGGATCGCGGTCGAACGGAACGATCAGACTGTAGAGCAGGCAACCGTGGCCAAGCAGTACGGTGCCGCCGCCGGAGGAACGGCGCAGGATCGGCACGCCATCGGCCCGGCACGCATCTTCGTGGACATCGTCTGCAAGTCGCCCGCCGGCGCCGAGGACGACCGCGGCGAGCGGCCAGTGCCAGAGGCGCAGGACCTCGGGGCCTCCCGCCTCGGCATCGAGGAGGAGGGCTTCGTCCAGGGCCAGATTCTCCGCCAGGGTGGGGAGCGTGACTTCGAGCCAGTGCATGCGAGTCTTGCCGCTGGCGGCTTCGCGCTCGATTGCCGCCGCGCGAGCGGGTCAGCGTAACGCCTTGTTCACTCCCTGATTGAACAGGGCAAGGAAGTTGCAAATGCCTGCGCCCAGGCCCATGACGATCGTGAGAATCAAGATGGCGACATGCCAGCCGCGGAAGACGAACCCGCCCAGGACGGAGGCGCTGACGATGATATCGACGATCGGCAAGACAAAGAGTGCGATCGGCGCTCCGAGGGCAGGGATCTTGCCGGCGCTTTTGCGAAGCATCAACAGGATGCCTGCTCCCAGGAGAGCAATGGCGGCCAGGGCGGTCAACACGTTGGTGAGGCTCGTAAAAATGAGCAAAAACTTGAAGGAGCCAGGCAGCATGCCGAAGACGCGCGCCCGCATGATCTGAACCCAGCCGACCGTGTTATCGATCGACAGGCCGCAGTGCATCAACATGCAGACGCCGCCGACGGATAGAGAGACGATGGCGCACGCCAGCAGCAGGCCCGGGAGCCCGGCTTTCTTTTTCTTTTTGGAGCGACGATCGTCGTCGTCGTCATCGTCATCGTCGCGCGAGCTGCGTTTCTTGCGTGGGCGATCGTCGTCATCGTCATCGTCGTCGTCACGGGAACTGGATTTCTTGCGCGGGCGCTCGTCGTCTTCGTCCTCATCGTCCCGGGAAGTGGGCTTCTTGCGTGGGCGCTCGTCGTCGTCAGTGGCTTCGTCGTCGCGGGGCTTGGATTTCTTGCGTGGCCGATCGTCATCATCGGTGTCGTTGTCATCGCGTGGAGCACGCTTCTTGCGTGGGCGCTCGTCGTCGTTTTCGTCGTCATCGCGAGCCATGTGCAGGTCACTCCAAGCACGGTTGGACGCCGGGAAAGGTTGGTGGTAACAGATTATGCCAGCCGTTGCTGATCAACAAGATCGACCGCCGGTGGGTGTACTGATTCTTCCTCAATCCGGCTTAGGATCGTTCGGAACAATAAGTTCCCGATTGGAGACTTCATCAACGAGCCGCGACCGTCTGGGAGCGTTGGCAAATGCCGATTCCCGCTCCCTGACGGTCGCGGCTCGTGGTACACAAATCGAAAAGTTAATCTTCTAAGCGATTCTTAGCAACGTTTGGAAGAATAAGTTCCCGATTTCCCCCTCCCCCCTTGCGGGGGAGGGCCGGGGTGGG
>SXGT01585955.1_pt1 | contig 12258 bp, 9 predicted proteins | sample 3176221 | NCBI WGS metagenome assembly SXGT01 (sample SAMN11356862, study PRJNA531348) | freshwater metagenome | isolation source: freshwater sample F1-120 | place: China: Fuxian Lake, Yuxi | collected 2017-12-25
CCCTCGCCGCCCTCGCCGGCACGCTCCCGATCGCGCTCGGCTGGGGCGCCGGCGCCGATGCGCGCCGCACGCTCGGCCTCGCCGTGGTCGGCGGCCTGCTCGTTTCGCAGGCGCTCACGCTCTACATTACGCCGGTGTTCTACCTCTACATGGAGCGCTTCACCAAATACGTTTCGCCCAAGCCGGTCGCGGAAATCGAGCGCGAGGCGGAAGCCGCGGCGGGCGCCGGCCTGGCGAAGTAGGATGGGACGGTGGAAGTGGCCTTACGACCCGATTGGTCGATCGAATGCGTCGAGTCGGGGGGTTAAGCCGCTCGTATTGCTCTTTGGAGAGAGCGACACTGACGGTCCCACCTTTGACTTTGCGGGTCCACTGGTAGCAGCCAAAAGGGCTCCCGAACCCGCGAACTCGCGTTGGTGACCACGCTGCTCGATCCGCTACTCCCTCATCGCGGCCACCGGAAATCAACACGCTCCAACCACGCGCCGTTCAGGTCTGAGGCTATTCCACCACGACCGTCGCATCCTCGACGATCAGGCCGTATTTGTAGCCGCCGCCAAAATCGCGATCGGTGGCGAGCCGGCCGGTGACCAGCACCAGATCCCCGACCTTGGCCGCAGTCAACGTGGTCACAGTGAGGTCATTCGTGCCTTCCGCCCCGGAGCCATCGCGAACATGCAGCCAGTTCTTGCCGAGGATCATCGAGTTGAATTTCACCACCCGGCCGCGCACCGCGACGGGCTTCCCGGCAAACTTCGCCCTGCCGGCGTGGATCTCCGCGACCGTCTGACCCGCCGTGGCCCGCTTGATGCCGGAAAGATCCGGCGCGGCGGGACCGGCCGCACGGGCGGTCGACGGATGGTCCTTGGGCAACTCCGCCGCCGCTCCACTCGACTCCGGGCGTGTGCCGTTCACCTTCACGTTTCCGCTGAAATAGACGACATCGAAGGTGCGGTTGAGTGACTTGCTGTGGTAATTGGCCATCGGCAACGCCTCACCCAGGATAACCGCGTCGCCCACCTTGGCCGCAAATTGTGGCGCGGCCCCCCACAGTTTCTTCGCGCCAGTGTCGACGAGCACATAGGTGTAGGTCGCGGCATTCATGGTCTCGACCACCTTGCCGGCCAGGCCGTCCGCCGCAGCCGGCGACTTCGCTGCCGCCGCTCCGACCGGACTGGCCGCGAGGCCAGGCAGGCAGGCCAGCGCCAAAATCAGACTGCACGTCGAAAGGAGTTTTTTCATACGGGAGAAACCAGCACGAAGTTCCGGCCAACTTCAAGATTCTCCGCGCGGCGGCAGGTTCGGGTTAGAATTTCAGCCCAACCGAGCCAATCACGGTGCGCGGCTCGCCGTATTGAAACGTGCCGTTGAGGTAGTGCTTGTCGGCCAGATTGCGAACGTTCACGCGCACGTCGATCGGCAGACCGCGTACTTTCGCCGCGTAGCCGACCACCACGTCGTAAATCACCACCGGATCGCTCTTGATCGGGACCGTCCAGCTCGGGTGCTCATAGGTCTCGCCCAGCGCGTTGCCGCCGCCGCCGACGTAAAGCCCGCGCAGCGCGCCGGCCGTGAAGGTGTATTTGTTCCAGAAGTTGACCGTGTAGCGCGGCACCGACTCAAGGTGCGAGCCAACCTCGCGGGCGTCGGATGGATTCGAGATTTCGTTCTTCGTGAAAAAGTAGCTCGCGCTCAAGATCGCCTGATAGCTGGGCCGCGGGGTCCACACCCACTCGCTCTCGATTCCCTTCGTGCGGGTCCGTCCGGCGGCGGTGCGCACCGTGGCGCCCGGGAGCTGGTAGAGCACCTGATTGGTCGTATCGATGTCGAGGCGTGACGCCTCTTCGTTGGAAAAGTAGCTCAAAGTGCCCAGCAGAACGCCCTCGCGGATGTCGAGCTTCGCGCCGCCCTCCCAACCCCGTCCGAGCAAATCGGCCGCCAAAAACCGCACCGGAATCACCGCTGGTGGCCGATAGGTCGGCAGCGCCGGATCGCCCTGCGTCGCCCGGATCGCGGCCAGGTCGGCCGTCTGCTGGCGCTGCGGTACAAACGTCTTGCTGAAACTGCCGTAAAGACTGAGCCCCGGCGTCACGCGCACGAGCGCCCCAAATTGCGGCAGCAGCTTGCGCGTTTTGAAATCCTCGTCGATGCCATCGCGATTGTCATCCGTCGGGCGGTGGTTCGCGATCTCGCGGCCACCGATGAGCGTGCGAAGGCGATCCTTGAAAAACGACGACTGCACGACGCCGTAAAATGCATTCGAGTGCCCGCCGCCTTTGCGCACCACCCCGGGTTCCCGGTAGGTCGGGCCGTACTGGTCGCGCAGGAGCTGCAGGAGACTCGGCAACGGACCGGTGCGCGGATCATAGGTGAGGACCCGTGACGTGGCAACGGTCACCGCGCTGATCACATCCTTGCCGCCGTCATGCTGGAGGCCGACGAGGAAGTCGTGCTTGCCGGCCTGGCGCAGGTCGAGTTCGTAAACCGCCTCGAGACGCGCGGAGAACGTCACGCCGCCGGGTTTGAAGTCGGAGATTGAGCTGCGGAGCCGCTGCCCGGCCACCGGGCGCAGGCCGTTGAATTCGCGCCGCATGCGGTTGCTGTCGACTTGTTGAATGATGCCACGGACCGCGAAGGTGGGCGAGGCGACCCACTCCCCCTCGAGCGTCGTCGTCTGGTTGCGATAATTGTCGCGCCCGTCCGCCCCGTTGTAGTTGAAAGAATCGCTGGGAAAAAAGTCGCGCGAGTAGATTCCGGGATACGGCGCGACATTCGGCCCGAGAGTGCGGGAGATAAACGCATCGACGCCTTCAGGCGTCGGCCGCCCGGTGACAATCGGCTGGCCGGCGGCATCGCGCACCGCCCCGTTTTCCAGCTGCGGGTAGGTCGCAGGTCGCGGCAGCCCGAGCCGGTCGAAGAGCTGCATCGCCTCGCGGTCGCGCTGTTGGTACAAGGGGTGACTCACGACGGTGTGCGGTCGCCGTCCCGCCTCGCGATCGAGCTTGCCGTAGCGCGCGGTGAAGGCCAGCTGCGGCGTCGGTTTCCACGTGAGGCCGCCGCTATAAAAGCTCTCCCGCGTAAACATGTAATCGATGTTGCTCTCCTCGTCGGTGCGCCCGTACACGAGGCTGTAGGCAATCCGATCCTTGAGCAATGGCGCCATCGATCGGACCACCACCCGCTGGTGATCAAATGTGCCGAAGCTCGTATCCAGGGAGTGCCGCGGCGTGAAGCTCGGCTTGACCTTGATCAGATTCACCGTGCCACCCGGATTCGAGATGCCCGAAAAAACCGCATTGGGCCCCTTCACGACCTCGATCCGATCGACATCGTAGAGCGTCAACCCCGCGCCGGCTGGCAGGCCGTTGACAAATTGCGGCCCCGTGTAGCCGCGAATGAGGATCATGCTCTCGTCCTTCACCTGCAGCGCGACCGAGCTGGCCGACCGGAGCACGTCCACGAGTTGGTTTCCGGCCTGATCCCGGACCAATTCCTGCGCGACGATGCTGATGTTTAGCGGCGTATCCTTGACCAGGCCGGCTGTGCCCGTGCCCGTGACGGCCGCGCCCACCCGGTAGCCGTAGTCCACCGGACTCCGCACCTCGAAGGGACTCATCCGCACCGTCTTCGGGGCCGCGGCGGCAGACGCAGAGGGCGACTGGGGAGCCGTCTGCCCCGCGAGCGGGATCGCGCCCACCATCAGCAGTGCGAGCGCACGCCCTGGGGAAAAAAGCAAAGAGGGACGAGTAGGCATTCAGAAAATGAATATCATCATGGAACGGTCGGCGAGACTAACCGGATGCATCACCGTCGGTCGGTCGGCAAATGATGGTGGCGGGGCCACCCGAAACGCTACTCGCCGCGACCAGGCTCGGCTGCTCCCGGCGCGACGCAATAGACCACGCTGCGCGAACGGGCGAACAATTGCCCGGCGATCGGCACCAGACTCGCGCGAAAGATCTCGTCGCTGGTCGCGCCGATGGAATTGCGCGCCACGATCTCCAGCGTCTTTCCCGGTTTAACCACCACGACTTCACCGTTTTCCATCTGGAAATAAACGAGGCCGTTGGCGACCAAAGGCGGAGCGGCCACCTCCGAGCCAAGCCGTTCCGTGAAGTGGATCCGGCCCGTCTTCGCGTCGTAGGCGGTCAGGATGCCCGACATGCTTGAGATGAGGAGAAATTCTCCCACGACGACCGGGTTCGGCAGATCCCGACCGCCCACCCGCTTGGCATCCCAGACCCGGTGGGTGGCGGTCACGTCTCCGCTGCCGCCGGGCCTCACCGCATACGTGTTCCCCGGGAGACCACTGACGACATGGAGCAGGCCGTCGGCATAGACCGGCACGGACTCGCCGCGGCCGGAGAAGCTCTTGCAAAACCAGAGGTCCCGGCCCGTCGCCGGATCGTAGGCGTTGACGCCGAATTCCCCGCTCAACACCAACTCCCGGCGGCCCGCCGCTTCGATGACGACTGGCGTGGACCAACCGCCTTTTGGCGCGTCGCGGCGTTTCGTCGACCAGACCGGCTCACCCGTCACTTTGTTGAAGGCCACTACCGCGCACGGCCCTTCGGCGTCGCAATTCTGGATGACGAGATCGCCGTCAATAATGGGCGACGCGCTGACCCCAAAAGGTCCGGGAAACGCGCCCAGCTCGCGGGTCCATTTGGGGTTGCCCGCCAAGTCAAAACAGCGGAGCCCACCGGATCCAAAAAAAACGATGACCCGTTCGCCGTCCGTCACGCAGGTCGGGGTGGCCCAGGTGTTCAGCTTGTGCGGCGTTTCGGGCGCCGCGACCGCAATCTCCCGCTCCCACTGCAATTTCCCGGTCTGGCGATCAAGACAATGCACCCAGCGTTTGCCGCCGCCGGGCGCGGCGCTGGTGAGGAAGAGCCGATTGCCCCAATTCACGACCGACGACTGGCCGGCGCCTTTCAGCGTCGTCTTCCAACGCACGGACCCGACATCCCATTTCACGGGCAGCGAAGTCTCCGCCGAGCGACCGACCCCGTCCGGACCACCGAATCGCGCCCAGTTTGTCTCCGCCATGAGAACAGACGCTCCGTCCGTGGCGGAGAGAAGAGCGATCACGAGCGAGATGGAAGTTTTCATTCGAGGTTTGGGAAGATGAGGGAGAATGTGGCGTCCTCAGGCTATCCTGAATTATGATCACTTTGAAAGGCCAGATGGAGGAGCGGTCCGGCCAAAAACCGCGATCTGTTGGGCAAAAATTGCGTGGAAATGGCAGTCGCGCACCGTCTGCGAGCGCGAAAAATAGATGCCATGTCCCTCGTTCGACACTTCCTCACCGCGGCACTCGCCGCCTGCATGATCGCGACAACCGCACTCGGCGCCGAGTCCAACACCCCGGCCGTCCCTTCCACCGAAACCCCGGCACAACACAACGCGCGGATGCAATGGTGGCGCGAGGCGCGCTTCGGGATGTTCATCCACTGGGGCATCTATTCCGTCCCCGCCGGCACGTGGCAGGGCAAGCCGGTCCCTGGCATCGGCGAGTGGATCATGAACCGCGGCAAGATTCCCGTCGCCGACTACGCGAAGTTTGCCGCGGAGTTTAATCCGGTGAAATTCGACGCCGACTCCTGGGTGCGCCTCGCGAAGGAGGCCGGCATGAAGTACATTGTCATCACCTCGAAGCACCACGACGGCTTCGCGATGTTCAAGTCCACCGCGAGCCCGTACAACATCTACGACGCCACCCCGTTCAAGCGCGACCCGCTCAAGGAACTCGCCGCCGCGTGCCAGCAGCACGGCCTGAAACTCGGTTTCTACTATTCGCAGGCGCAGGACTGGCACCACCGCGGCGGCGCGGCCAGCGGCGGGCCGTGGGACAAGGCCGCGCAGGAGGGCGACATGGATGCCTACATCCGCGACATCGCCGTGCCCCAGGTGAAGGAGATTCTCACGAACTACGGCCCCATCGCCGTGCTCTGGTGGGACACGCCAACCAACATGACCCGGGAACGCGCCGACCTGCTCGCCCCGCTCGCGAAACTCCAGCCCGGCATCATCACCAACAATCGCCTCGGCGGCGGCTATCTTGGCGACACCGAGACCCCGGAGAACAAAGTCCCCGCCACCGGCTATCCCCGCGACTGGGAAGCCTGCATGACGATGAACGACACCTGGGGCTTCAAGTCCTACGATCACAATTGGAAGTCCGGCGAAAAACTCATCCGCACGCTGATCGATATCGCGAGCAAGGGCGGCAATTACCTGCTCAACGTCGGCCCGACCTCCGCGGGTGAAATCCCCGCGCCCAGCGTCGAACGCCTCCGGCAAGTCGGCGCGTGGATGCGGAAAAACCGCGAGTCCGTGTATGCGACAACCGCGAGTCCGTTCAAACGCCTCGACTGGGGCCGCGCCACGCAGCAGCCCGGAAAACTTTATCTCCACGTCTTCAATTGGCCGAAGGATGGAACACTCGTCGTGCCCCTGCGCGGCACCGCGAAGCGAGCGTACCTCCTCGGTGCACCCCGTCAGGCGCTCGTGCTCACGCCTTCGTCGACCGGCCTGCACGTCCGGGTGCCCGCCACCGCGCCCGACCCGATTGCATCGGTCGTCGTGCTCGAGGGCGTGGGCCCGGTCGAACCGCTCCCGCCACCCCCGATTTCACCGGAGCCCGACGGCACGCTCGCCCTCGGTTGCGACGATGCGGATCTGGTCGGTCCGAATCTCCGCGTCGAAGGCAACACCCAGCTCAACCTCACCGGCTGGAACAGCGCCAGCGCCTACCCGCAGTGGGATGTGCGTATCGGCTCACCAGGTACGTACAAAATCACCGCGCTCTACGCGGTCGCGGCCGGTCAGGCCGGCAGCGATTTCACGGTCGCGGTCGGCGCGGCCCAGCTCTCCGCCAAAACCGCATCGACGAACGGGGCTTTCCAGACGCTCCCGCTCGGGACCATCCGCGTGGAGCAGACTGGCCCGCTGCGTATCACCGTGAAGCCGGGGAAGATCGCCGGCCCGGAACTCATGCGCCTCCGCGCGCTCACCCTGAAGCCGGTCGTGGCACCGTGATTTCAAGATCCCCTGATTCTTTCGATTGAGGTCTCGAAACTCGGGGCAAGCTGTCCCGGCTGGTCTTTTTTCTCGCCCTGTTGCTCTCCCCCGCCCCGCTCCCCGCCGCCGACCAGCCGCAGTGGGGCCACCGTTGGACCCGCAGCCTGGTCTCGGACGAGCGCGGTTTGCCCGACTCCTTCGATCCCGCGACCGGCCGGAACATCCGTTGGACGGCCAAGCGCGGCGCCGACGCTCCCCCGCAAACGCTCGCCCCCGGCCCGCTCTCCGGCCACAAAAAAACCGCCGACTTTTATGCGGCGGATTTCAGATGGTGGACCTTACTGGACTCGAACCAGTGACCTCTTCCATGTCAAGGAAACGCTCTAACCAACTGAGCTAAAGGTCCGAAATCTGAGGGCGGCGAGTAACGCCACCCCACCTGCCCAGCGCAAGGAAAAATCTTGCCGTGCCGCGTCTGAATGGGCGTCGAAAATGGTTTGAGCCACGCAAATTTTCGGAGGGCTGCGCTTCGTCGCAGCCGTTTTTTCATTCGCGGCGCCGACGGAGCGGCGCCCTCCGAATGTCCTTTTTCGACACCCGTCAGCTAGGTGTTGAAGAACTTCTCCGCCGCCAGCCGATCGAGGGAAATCTGCGCCCGCAACTCGGCGACGCCCGCAAATTTCAATTCCGGCCGGAGAAACGCGAGCCACTCCACCTTCACTTCGTCGCCCTCGCCAAACGGGCAGTCGCCCAACAAGTGCGCTTCGACGCGCGGCACCTCCGCCTGCTCCACCGTCGGGCGCAAACCGAAATTCGCCACCGCCGGGAGCGCATTGGCCGATGCTCCGCCCGACACCCGGACCGCGTACACGCCCAGCCGCGGACGGTGCTCGGGCGACCACGCGACATTGAGCGTGGGGAATCCCAGCGTGCGGCCCAGTCGCTTGCCCGGGGCCACCACGCCCTCGGAAAAATAGTGGTAACCGAGTCGCGCGTTGGCGGACGCGATCTCCCCGGCTTCAAGCAGTTCCCGAATCCGCGTGCTGCTGATCGGCTCGCCATCGAGGTTGACCCGCGGGGCGCTGTAGACCCGCACGCCGTGCTGCCGCCCGGCAGCGACCAGCATCGCCGTGTCTCCCCGGCGCCCCTGGCCGAAGCGGAAATTCTCGCCGACATAGAGCGCGGCCAGCCGCGGCAGCCGGACCAGCAGCCACGGCAGAAATTCCTCCGCCTTCACTTCCGCCAGCGCGGGATTAAACGACTGCGTGATGACGACGTCAACCCCCAGGCTCGTCAGCATCCGCGATTTTATCCCGGCACTCTGGATCAGCAGCGTCCGGCTGGCCGGCCGGAACAGCGTGCTCGGATGCGGCCAAAACGTCAGCACCGCCCCCAGCCCGTCATCCGCCCGCGACGATTGCACCGCCGACTCGATCACGGCGCGGTGCCCGAGGTGGACGCCGTCAAACATCCCGATCGCGAGGTGCAGCGACCGCCCCGGCAGCCGGGCGTTCTCCAGACCGTCGATTTGCGCAGGAAGCTTCATCGGGCGGCGACTCGTGGTTGCCTCGCGGGCCAGCGTCCGTTCACCGCGCGAGGCTCGGCACGGCATCGCGGGGCGCGATCAGCCGTTTTTCGATTTCCGGCAGCGACAGCGCATTAATCTGATCCAGCGTCAGCGCTTGCGACACGTGAAATTTCTCCGTCGCGGTCCGGCGCAGGGCGGCGATGTGGCCGCCGCAGCCAAGTTTCTGTCCCAGATCGTGGGCCAGGGTGCGCACATAGGTTCCCTTGGTGCAGCGCAGTCGAAAATCGAATCGCGGCAATTCCAGCCGCGTCAGCTCCCAGTTCATCACGCGAATGAAGCGCGCCTCCCGCTCGACCTCCACGCCCTTCCGCGCGCTCCGGTAGAGCGGCACGCCGCCGATCTTCACCGCCGAATACATCGGCGGCTTCTGGTATTGATCGCCGAGGAATCCCGCCATCGCCGCCGTGATTTCCGCCGCGGTGAACGGCGGCACCGGCCGCGTCTCCATCATCTCACCTTCGGCATCCTGCGTATCGGTGACCTTGCCCAACTCGACCGTGCCCTCGTATTCCTTGTCGAGGCCGATGAGGTACTGCGACACCCGCGTGGCCTTGCCGACCAGGATGATCAGCAGGCCGGTCGCCATCGGATCCAGCGTACCTGCGTGGCCGATACGCCGCAGCTGCAGCTTGCCCCTCAACCGCGCCACGACATCGTGCGAAGTGTGGTCGCCGGGTTTGTCGACCAGGAGGATGCCCTCCATTTCCTTGGGCGGCATCAGCATGGTCAGCCCGCCGGTTTCACCGGCACCCCGGCGCCCGGCCGGCGGGCGGCGTCGACCAGCGCGAGGCGCCCGGCAAAAGCCGTCACCAGTTGCGCATAAAAATCCTCCGGACCGTCCTTCAAGTTCAGCCCGGCGGCGCAGGCATGCCCGCCGCCGTTGAACTGCGCCGCGACCAGATCGACCCGATACGAGGAATCCTTTGCCCGCAGGCTCGCTTTCACCGTGCCATCGGCGCGGCGTTCGATCAAGGCGCCGATCTCCACCCCTTCGATGCTCCGCGCGTAGTCCACGAGCCCTTCCGTGTCTTCGGGACTGGACCCCGTGTCTTCAAAGATCCCCGGCGGCAGGGTGCCCACACAGACCCGTCCGCCGCATTCAATCTTCAGCGAGGCCAGAAAATGCTGCAGCAGTCGCAGCTTGCCCACCGTCTCGCGCTCGTACAGTTCGAAGCCGGCCTGCGCCGGCCGGGCCCCGCGGACAACCAGCTCACCGGCCAGCACGAAGCAACGCCGCGAGGTCGAGTTGAAACGAAATTGCCCCGTGTCGGTCAGAATGCCCGCGTACAGCGCCTGGGCCGACTGCGCGTCAACCGGCAGGTCGAGATCGAAGAAGACGCCGGCCAGAATCTCACAGGTGGCCGCCGAGGCGCTGTCCAGCAGATTCGTCGTGGCGAAGCCGGTGTTGGAGAGATGATGATCGATGACCGCGGCCGGCGATGGATATCGCGCCTTCAGTCGTTCACCGACCCGCGCCTGGTCCGCGCAATCGACGAAGATCGCCGCCCGTTCCTCGGGATCGCGCAGGACATCGTCCGTCCGCAGGAAAACCATGTCCTCCGTCAGAAATTGCAACCGCCGCGGCACCGGATCGGCGTTCACGCAAATCACATCGCAGCCGCGGGCCCGGAGAACCCGCGCCAGCGCCACCTGCGATCCAATGCAGTCACCGTCGGGCCGCGCGTGGCCGACAACCGCGATCTTGCGCCCTGCCAGCGCGGTGAGCAGTCGCGCAAAGTCCGCGGAGAGTTCGGGGAAGAATTGGGCCACGGGTTGGGCTGGGTTAGACGGCCCCGCCCTTGGCGGGCGGACGGTCGACGGCATCGAGCATTTGCAAAAGGTGGGCGCCGCGAATGGCGGAGGTGTCGTGCACGTACTCCAGCTTGGGCATGTGCTTGAGCACGATCCGTTGGCCCAGTTCCCGGCGGATCTCAAAGGCCTTGGCGCGGAGCCAGCGCAGCTTGGATTCGGTCACCTGCTCATCTCCCACAATCGCCACAAACACGCGCCCTTCCCGCAAATCCGGCGAGACCCGCACTTCCGCGATCGTCACCGCCACCGTCTCGCTCTGATAGCGCTTGTGGAGGTAGTCGCTGATCTCGCGCTGGATGAGTTCGTTGACGCGGACCGGGCGGTTGCTCATCGGGAGGTTGGGTTGCGGAATCTGGCGAAAAGGATCCGGGACACCATGCGACGACGCTGGTCCGCGGCTCCGCGCTACAGCGCGGCGCGGACTTTCTGGATCTCGAAACACTCGATGACGTCGCCGGCCGCGTAGCCGTTGAAATCGCCGAGTTTGATGCCGCACTCCAGGCCGGCGCGGACTTCGTTGGCATCGTCCTTGAAGCGTTTGAGCGTGCCAATCTTGCCCTCGTGCACGATCTCCTTGCCCCGGCGCAGACGAGCGTTGGCATTGCGATTGATCTTTCCTTCGGTGATCAGGCAGCCCGCGACAAATCCTTTCGCCAGCGGAAACACCTGGCGGACTTCCGCGGCACCGGTCTTGAGTTCCTTGATGTCGGGATCGAGCAGGTCGGCCATCATCTCGCGGGCCTTGTCGCCCATCTCGTAGATGATGTCGTAGGTCTCGATCCGGACCCCGTGATGTTTCGCAAGCGGCACGACCCCATTCTCGAGCTTCGTATGAAAACCGATCACGACCGCACCGGTCGAGGCGGCCATCGCAATGTCGTTCTTGGTGACCAAACCGACTTCGACCGAGACGATCTCCAGCGAGACCTTCGCGCTCTTGATCCCTTCGAGGATATTGCGCACGGCTTCGGAGGAGCCGAACACGTCCGTCTTGATGATGAGCTTGAGCACCTTGGCCTGCGTGGCCGCGATATTGGCGAAGAGTTGCTCGACGGAGACTTCCTTCGGCACCGCGGCGGCGCTGGTCACAGCCTTCTTGAGGCGCAACTGCTCCTCCTCGGCCAGCTTCTCGGCTTCCCGCGCGTTCTTGACGACCGTGAACGTGGCCCCGCTCTCGGGCGTTCCGGTCCAGCCGATGACGCGCACCGGTGTGCCCGGAGTCGCTTCCTTCACGTTGACGCCCTGATCGTCAAACATCGCTCGAACCTTGGCAAAATTTGGACCGCTCACGATCGCGTCACCCACCCGCAGCGTGCCGCGTTGCACAATGGCGGTCGCCAGCGGACCGCGGCCAAAATCGATCTGCGACTCGATGATCACTCCGCAGGCGTCCGCCTTCGCGTTCGCCTTCAGCTCGAGCACGTCGGTCTGCAACAGGATCATCTCGAGCAGCTCATTGATGCCCTGATTTTTGGTGGCTGCGACGGGAACGGTGATCGTGTCGCCACCCCAGTCTTCCGGGGGGATCCCGCGCTGCTGCATCTGCTTCTTTACCTGATCCAGGTTGGCACCCTTCACGTCCATCTTGTTGATCGCGACAATGAGCGCGAAGCGCTCCGGGTGAATTTCCCGTTCGGCCAGCGCGATCTTCAGCGCCTCGTCCGACTGCGGCATGAAGCCGTCGTCGGCGGCGACGACCAGAATCGCGACATCGGTGACACTCGCGCCGCGGGCGCGCATCTTGGTGAAGGCCGCATGGCCGGGAGTGTCGAGAAAGGTGATCTTCCGGCCGTTGAACTCGAGTTGGTAGGCCCCGATGTGCTGGGTGATGCCGC
>SXGT01838922.1_pt1 | contig 12257 bp, 12 predicted proteins | sample 3176221 | NCBI WGS metagenome assembly SXGT01 (sample SAMN11356862, study PRJNA531348) | freshwater metagenome | isolation source: freshwater sample F1-120 | place: China: Fuxian Lake, Yuxi | collected 2017-12-25
CTTCGCCGGTTAGATTGCGGATGGAGTCTGAAAGCGCCGGTGAGGTGAGCGGGCCGGTGGAGAAGATGACGCTGGCATCGGCGTCAGTGAGCAGCGCATCGAGCGCCTTCACCTCGCCGCGCTCGACGCTGATCTGTGGATGCGCCATCAGCGCCGCTGTCACAGCGTCGCTAAACACATCGCGGTCCACCGCGAGCGCGCTGCCGGCCGGCACCTGCGCTGGAACCGCGCTCGCCATCACCAGCGAACCTAAGCGGCGCATTTCTTCGTGCAGCAGCCCTACCGCATTGCCGCGCCAATCATCGCTGCGAAACGAGTTCGAGCAAACCAGCTCCGCGAACTTATCCGTATGGTGCGCATCGGTTTTCACCACCGGGCGCATTTCGTGCAGCACCACCGGCACGCCGGCATTCGCCAGCGCCCAAGCGGCCTCGGAACCGGCCATGCCGCCGCCGACCACGTGTACAGGGGCTGGTTTTGAACTCATGGGTGGCTAATACTCGGTCTGATTGTATTCGGGGAGAGGCGGCATGAAGCGGGTATCTGTTCTTTTTGCAGCTTTGGCATGGACGCTCTGCGTCAGCGCCGCTGCGCAAACGCCCAATCCGGTATTGCAGCATTACCGCGCATATCAAGCCGCGATCGAGCGCGACGATTTGGCAGCGGCCGAGCAATCAGCGGCAGCGGCGCTCGCAGCGTCCGAAGTGCGTGACGGTGATGGCGGCCACACTGCTGTTTTGGCGCTGAACCTCGCCTCTGTGCGGTTGTTGCGCGGCGATGCGGCAGGAGCGCGTCAACCGGCGCGGCGGAGTTATGTTTTGGCGCAGGCCAATCCCAATCTGGGCGTCAACCCGGCATTGGCCGCGCTGGTCTTGGCCCGCGTGCAAGTGGCTAATGGAGAGGCGATCGGCATCGATAATTTGGCGTCTGCTTTAACGGCGGCCCAACGTGCAGATGTCGATCAAAGTGAAATCTTCGATGCCGCCGTTGTGCTTGGCCATGCTGCGTTCGCACGTGGGCACTTTCCGACGTCTCGGGATGCTTGGCGTGTAGCGGCAGCTCATGCGGAGGGCGCCCGCTTTCCGGCGGCGTTCGCTGAAGCCAATGCGCGCACGGGCCAAGCGGCGGCGCTGTTGATGGAAGACGTGCGTGCATCGAATCGTCGCCGCGATCGCAATCTGGACGAAGATGTCGCACGCGAAGCGTATCTGATGTTCAATTCGTCCGTTCAGCAATTGCGTGCGCTCGCCGAGGCGGAGGCTCCAGGCGGCGAGATTACCTATGCTCAACGGGCTTTCGGTGAGGCTTTGGCGTGGCGAGCAGTGTTGCGCGCAAAAATGCGGTCCGACGATCAGGACGTTCCTGTCACCGAGGCGGAGGGTGACGGATCGGTTGAGGTTGATATCGCCGCGACAGATGCGGCCCGGCCGCGTTGCAGCCTGCAACGAGATCAGTTTCGAATGCCTCGTTATCCTGTTGGGGCGCTTGAGGACGGGAATCTAGCCGGTCTTGCTGTGCGGTTACGCCTCAATGGGCAGGGGCAAGTCGTTGAGGCGCGGACCATCGCTCGGATCGGCCAGGAGAGTTTCGCTGCCTCCGTCGAACGCGCCGCGGCGCATTGGAGCTTCAGCGCGCATGAGAATTCGCCTCCGAATTGTCGCATGGAAATGACCGTCATCATGCCGGTCTCGTTTTCCATTGGTTCATGAGCGGCACACTGACGCCTCGCCCGGATCGCGCTTTCGCGCCATATAGCGCGTCGCGGTAGGGAGATGCGTAATGGCGACGCCGGAAGGCAAAGTGCCGATCATTGAAAGTGCGGGCCAAGCCGTGCGCTTTCTACGTGAGCATTGGCGCTCTGGGCTGGGCGTCGCCGCCATTGGCGCTGTCGTTCAGACGGCGGCGTTTGCGCTCTTTGGATTGACGGCGCTTTGGCTGGTGACGGTCGGCATTGTTGGGGCTGTGCTCCACGCTGCGTTTCTGAATATCGCGTTTAGCGGATCCGTGGGCGCCGGGGCGCGGCTCATAGGCGATGGCGCCCGTGTTTTCGCGGCAATGTCGATGGTTGGATTCTTCGTGGCCATCATTTTGTTCATGGTGCTCTACGTAGCCATGAGTGTGCTGACCGGGCCGTACCAACAAGAGATGCTCGCCGCGCGACAGGATGAGGCGGCGCTGCGGGCGATCTTGGATCAGGCGGTGGCGGCGCAACCCCACGTGCTCATGTGGGCGCTTGGGGTTGGGGCATTTCTGACTTTGCTGGCGACGTCGCGGCTTTATCTCGCCGCGCCGGCAACGGTAGATCAACAGCGCATCAAGGTGTTCGATAGCTGGCGCTGGACCAAGGGCAATATGCTGCGCATTGCCGTCACGCGCTTGGTGTTGTTGATTCCGGCGCTCATCTTGGTCGGGGTGCTGCAATCGATCATCGGCGCCTCGTTCGGCGCCCCCACGAGTGATCCGACTGCCTTAGCTGCTAGCGCACGATCCGTTTCGGTGTTGGCGTTCTATTTCATCGCGGGATTAGCGCAACTGCTGATCCTCGGCATGTTGGAAGCCGGCTTGGGTAGCTACCTCTATCGCGGCTTGCGCCCGGCGCAGGCGCCGCCCAGCGCTTGAACCTCGACCGACTCAGGCCGCTCGGCTAGGGCTTGCCGCCCGATGGCTGTTTCCCGTCCCTACGTCGCCGATGTGCTGAGGATCGCTGGCCCCGTCGCGCTCGCGCGATTGGGCATCATCGGCATGGCTCTCGTCGACGTCATCGTAGTGGGACAACTTGCGGCGTCCGAATTGCCGCATCAGGCGCTTGGCTGGGCGCCCACAGCCGTGTTTCTGGTCGCGGCGATCGGGTTGCTGCAAGGCGTGCAGGTGCTCGCCGCGCGATCACTGGGTGAGGGTAACCCGGATGGCGCCGGCGTCGCTTTGCGGCGTGGTTTGGTGCTGGCAGGCGCTGCTGGCTTGCTATCGGCCGCGATGATGTGGCTTGGCGGCGAGCGCATCTTCACAATGTTTGGGATCGAGGCGGAATTGGCCGCGCCATCAGCGCCGGTGATGCGTGTGCTGTCGTTGTCGATCCCGCTGCACCTGATCTTTATCGCCGGCACGTTCTTCCTCGAGGCGGTCAAGAAGCCCGGCATCGGCACCGCGGTGATGTGGGGCGCAAATATCGTCAATCTGGCGCTGAACCTATTGTGGGTGCCCGACCTCAGTGTGGGCGCGAATGTGGCGTGGGCCGAACCGCTTTACGCCGCCATCCGTGATTGGCCGCTGCTTAATGCGCTCAACGCCCTGGCGCCGGAACACGGCGCTATCGGCTCGGCATGGGCGACAGTTGGCGCGCGCGTGTTTCTCGCTGGCGTAATTCTGGCTTGCATCTGGTTTAGCCGCGATAGTGCGAGATATCGCGTGCGTTCGTTGAGTTCGAATGGGCCCAGCTATCGCGCCTTGCTTGGCGTTGGCATTGCTGCGGCTGTCAGTCAGGCGGCGGAGGCTGGCGCGTTTTCGGCAATGACGGTGATTGCAGGCCGGATCGGTGCGAACGAGGTCTCCGGCTATCAGATATTGCTCAACCTGATGGCGTTCGTGTTCATGATCGCGCTTGGCGTTTCGGCTGCGGCGGCGGTGCTTGTCTCGGAGGCTACGGGGCGCAAAGCGCCGGAAGAAGCGACGCGGGCGGGCTGGACGGCCCTTGGCATAAACACCGTCGGTATGGCGATCGCGGCGGCGCTTATTTTGATGTTCGCGCGCCAGATCGGCGGTCTTTACACGGCCGATGTAAATCTTGTGGCCATGCTTGCAGGGCTCATGTGGATTTGCGCGCTCGTGCTGATACCCGATGGCGGCCAAGTGGTTGCGGCGGCGGCATTGCGCGCGCGGGGCGACAATTGGTTCCCCACCTTCAGCCATATCCTTTCGTATCTCATCGTCATGCCCGCGCTTGGCTTTTGGTTGGCGGAAGGGCTCGAGATGAAGGTGGCGGGTCTATTGTGGTCAATTTTTTGGTCGAGCGTGCTGTCTGTCACGATCTTGCTTGCGCGCTGGTGGTGGCTGAGCAGCCGGCCCCCCCGAGCCGTCTCAGGCGTTGACGCCTAGTATCCAGCCTTCTTCACGTTCGACCGTGTCGCGGCGTGCATCGTCTTTGTTCGGACCGAACAGGGGCGCAAGCTGCCCTTTTTCGTCGAGCGCGTTGAAGCGTTCACACGCTGCGCGAACTTGGGCTTGGTCCTTTACTTCGCCTGCCGCCGGTTTGGCGCCGAAGAGTGAGGGATAGATTTCGGCGAACACGGCGTCGGTGTCGGTAATGTCGCTCGCCGCAAGCGGGCGCCAACCGGTCTCGAATGGCCAAAGCTTCACAGCTCGCGCATCGCGAAGGCGTTTGATCATCGGTAGGCCGGTAAGCGCCTGTCCACCGACCGAGCCCTGATAGTAGAGTTTCCAGATCGAAGAGGGGCCTTTGATGGCTTGCTCAGCCAAACGCAACTCGGGCAGATCACCGTCGTTATGCTCACGCGGCCTTTTGGCCGACAGCATCGACTGTTCGTCGCGCGCCGGGGCGCCCCAAAACGGGAATGCTTCGCCTGTCATCAGCCGGTTCATCTTGGCGCCGACTTGGAAGCGGTTGTTGGTGTTGTCTTGCTTGTCCTTGATTTCCTTGGCGACGAAATCCATCACCGCGCGCCAAGGTTCGCCTGCAAGCTTTAGCGCGGCCGCCGTGCCGCGTGGAAACGCGAGTGGAAAGTCGAACCCGACAAGCGCGCGCTCACTCTTGCGCTTTAGATCATCGAGAATGCCGTTGAGCATCTTCTCTGCATCAGCGCGCGTGGCCGGATTGTGCGCCTCGAACGCCATCTGAAAGCGCACGTTGCGTTTCAGCACCCCGATCCAGATTGAATCGGGGCCGGTGGTCGGCTTGGAGGCGGCGCTCCAATCGACCATGACGTAAGCTTGAAATAGACGTTGAGACATATCAGTCGAGTTTCACGAGCATTTTGCCCGTGTTTCCTCCGCTGAAGAGGTTGAGAAACGCTTTCGGCGCGTTCTCAACGCCGATTTCTACGGTTTCTTCCCATTTAAGCTTACCGTCGCGCACCCAGCCGCCCATCTCAGTGAGAAATTGTTCGCGCATGTCCATGAAGTCGGACACAATGAATCCCTGCATCTTGATGCGCTTTCCGACGATGTAACTCATGTTGCGTGGACCAGGCGCCGGCTCTTTGTCGTTATAGATCGAGATCATCCCGCACGCGATGAAGCGCGCGAAGGGGCGGGCGACTTCGAGCGCCACTTCCAAATGCTCACCGCCGACATTGTCGAAATAAATATCGATGCCTTTCGGCGCCGCGCCGCGGACGTTCTCAAGCAGATTGCCCTTTTTGTAATTCACACCAGCATCAACGCCGACACTCTTTAGCCAGGCGAGTTTCTCGTCAGAGCCGGCAGACGCAACCACGGTGCAGCCACGTAGTTTGGCTATTTGGCAAACAGCTGAGCCCACAGCGCCCGCGGCGCCCGATACGAAAACAACATCGCCTGCTTTCGGTTCGCCGATGCGGTGAAAGCTGGTGTAGGCGGTCATGCCCGGCATGCCGAGTACGCCGAGGAAGGCTTGCGGCGGAACACCACTGGCGGGGAGCTTATTCAGGGCAGCGCCGCTTGCGACGTACGCTTCGCGCCAGCCATTCATGCTCTCGACGAGATCGCCAGGTTGAAAGCGCGCGTCGTTAGATTTGACCACCGTGCCGACGGCGCCGCCCTGCAGCGCTTGGCCGATTTGAAACGGCGGCACATAGCTCGGGCGATCGTACATGCGCCCGCGCATGTAGGGATCGACCGACATCCAGGAATTGCGAACCAGGACCTCACCGTCGGCAGGATCGGGCAGTTGCACCGTCGCCACATCAAAATTTGCGGCCTCGGGAAGGCCGCTCGGGCGGCTCTTCAAACGGATTTCGCGCGACGTCGTCGCCATGGCGTGCCTCCTCATGGGTTTTGCGGCACCCTAGAGCCGCGTTGGCGCGAAGCAAGCTGGACAGAGCGGGGCGGCGCGCCGCATAAACCCGGCCTTCCCGAATGAGTCCTTACGTAATGTCCATCCGCCTCCGCTTCGCGCCGTCCCCCACGGGGCGCATCCATGTCGGCAACGTCCGCACGGCTCTGATGAACTGGCTGTTCGCTATTCGTCAGGGCGGCGAGGTGTTGCTACGGATCGACGATACGGACCTTGCGCGCTCGACCAAGGCGTTCGAGCAAAGCATCGTTGATGACCTTGCCTGGCTCGGCCTGAAATGGAGTGAGCGCGCTAATCAATCGCATCGCTTTGACGCCTACGAGAAAGCCGCAGCGAAACTGAAGGCGGATGGCTTGCTCTATCCAGCCTACGAAACCGAGGACGAACTCGATCGCCGTCGCAAGATCGCGCAGGCCACTGGTAAGCCGCCAGTTTACGATCGTGCAGCACTGAAACTGACCAATGACGAACGCGCCAAGCTGGAAGCTGACGGGCGAAAGCCGCATTGGCGTTTCAAGCTTTCCGGTGCACGCAAAGAGTGGAACGACCTCGTGCGCGGGCCGCAATCGATTGATACCGCTTCGCTGAGCGATCCGGTTCTGATCCGAGAGGATGGCGCGTTCCTCTACACGCTGCCGAGCGTCGTCGACGATATCGAGTTCAAGATCACGCACATCGTCCGCGGCGAGGACCACGTCACCAATTCCGGCGTGCAGATCGAAATCTTCGAAGCGTTGGGAGGGACCGTCCCGCAATTTGGGCATTTCCCGTTGTTGGTCGGCGCTGATGGCGGCGCGCTTTCGAAGCGGATCGGGTCGCTGGGCGTCGGAGAACTGGCTGACGAAGGCTACGAGCCCGTCGCGTTGTTGTCGCATTTGGCGAAGATCGGCACCTCCGATCCGGTGGAAGCGCGCCTCAGCATCGACCAATTGGCTGAAGAGTTCGACTTCGCCAAAATCGGCCGCGCGCCGGCGCGCTTCGATCCGGACGAGTTGAAGCGCGTCAACGCCGCAGTGTTGCACCAATTAGATTATGCGGTGGTGCAGCCGCGATTGGCGGCGCTTGACGCCGACAAGGGTGAGGGGTTCTGGAGCGCGGTGAGGGCCAACATTTCGCTGCTGCCCGAAGTTCGGCAATGGGCGCACATCGTTGAAGGGCCGATTGAGCCGTTCGTATCGGATAAGGCCTTCGCGGCCGCTGCGCTCGAAGTGCTGCCGCAAGGCGAATACGACGCGACGACGTGGAGTGCGTTCGTCAACGCGGTGAAGGAAAAAACAGGCGCTAAAGGCAAAGCCCTGTTCATGCCTCTTCGCCAAGCATTGACTGGCCTCGATCACGGCCCCGAGATGGCGGCGCTGTTCCCATTGATTGGCGAAGAGCGCGCGCGCAAGCGCCTCAGCGGACAAACAGCTTAAAGGGTGAGCGCGACGTTCACTCCGAGTCCACCCGATCAAGCGCTGCGAGTTCAGCGTCGAGACGCTTAACGGCTTGCGCGTTGAGCCAAGCGATCGCGGCGAATAACGCGGCCATGATCGTGATACCAGCCACAAAGACGCCAAGTCGCGCGGGCAAAGGCGCAGGATTCGCGGCTGTAAACGATACGCCCGCCAAGAACACCAGCATCCCTGGTGCGAAGGGCGCCAAATACCAACGCCACACGGTGCGCAGCGCGTCGCGCTGGCGACTGAGTTCGCCGCGATGGAATGTCGCCCAGCTTTGTGCGCCGGCGTTTTTTTCGGCGCGGGTTGCGGCGCGTCCGATCCGGTGAAGCTGCCAGCACACGTAAAGCGCCCCGCACGCTGTCAACACCGCGCCGGTCTGCACAATGGGCTCAGGCACAGTCAGCGCCAGCCAAGCAAAGCACGCCACGACCAAAGCGCCAGCGACGTATTCAATCCAATTGCGCGTGCGGATGCGCGCTTGGAAATGCTCGGCGCGCGCGTGGATATCGGTGAGACTCATGGAGAAGCCTTCGTGGCTCTGGCTTTGCCAGATGGTTTGCAGGGGGTCGCGGTCAGACATGGGCGGGCTCATGAAATTTTGCGGCGAGATAAGTCTTCAGCCTCGAGATGCGGGTGGCGACGGCGCCTGGTGAGAGGCCGGTGATTTCGGCGATGGCGGCTGCGTCGAGTTCTTCAAGGTAGAGCGTGATGATCTGTCGATCTGGCGCTCTTAGTTCGCGGATCAGTCCGTGCAGGCGATTTATCGCTTCGCTATGCTCGACGTTTTGGACAACGGACGCCGTGTCAGGCATGTGCTCAATTTCTTCGATGCCAACAACGCCTCCATAAGTGCGGCGCTGCTTGTCGACATGGCTGGCCGCCACGTTGTGTGCGACCCGGTAGACCCATGTGCGGATCGAACAGCGCTCGTCGTAAGCGCCGAGACTGCGCCAGAGTGCGACATGCATGTCCTGCAGCAGATCGCGCCGGCGTTCAGGATTGGCTTCGAATGCGGACGCAAGCCGCTGCAAAGCCGCCCCGTGGGCCTCGGCGGCGGCCAGATAGCGTTCATCCTGGTCCGGATTCGTCCTCATGGTCCTTTAGTCTAGGGACGAGAGGATTTCTGTCGCCGGAGGGCAAAAAAATTAGAGGCCGGGGCCGGAATTGGTTTCTTGCCAAATCTCAACGATTTTCTTGGCGAACAGTCCCGCTTGCAGCTTCACACGTCCGCGGGCTTCTTCGCGGGCCTCGTTATAGGCCGCGAAGTTGTGGGTGCGTCCGGCCTCGTGATGCGCCCCGTTCAGGTCAACCTGCGTCTCGTCCACTGTCCGCTCGGCGGCTTGCACGAAGGCGGGGATGTTGCCGTTCGGATGGAGCGCGATATCGAGCGCCTTCGCAGTCCGTTCGTCCGCTGCGAGGAACATTACGTTCCAATCGTCGTAGGGATAAAGGTCGAGGCTGGTCATCAGGAAGGCGCCGCTCGGGCCATTCCAGCACGGATCAGGGATGAGAAAGAAAGCTTTGAGCTTCGCGCCCGGTAGGCGCGATTCGGCGCTGCGTTGGACTTGCGCTTGGCGCGCCTCCATCGACGCGCGGCCCTGCTCGATACGGGCGTTTATGGAGTCGGAATTGGGAACGAGGTTGGCTTCGTCGCTCGGGCTAAAGCCCATTTCGCGCAAAAAGTCACCGCTCTTGCCTTGCCAGACCGCGTCCGGAAACACTTTTTGGCGGCCATGCGGATCGGGCGCGGGCGCCGCTGCTGGCGGCGTGCTGGATGGTCGTTTGCCAAAGCCCATTATGAATCACCGGCTAATGGGCGCAGGTTACCGCAAGACCTTTAACATCGCGTTCATAGCTTGGGCGCGTTAGCGCGCCACGCGCGGGCCAAGGGCGGCGAGGCATTCATCAATGGTGCGCGTGTACGCGACGGCCTCGCTGAACGAGGCGGGCGTCAGATTGGTGTCGATCGTGTGCTGGACGAGGGTGAAAAACGGCGCCCAAAAATTGTCCTCCGATAGAAACACCACTGGCTTCTTGTGGAGATCGAGCCGTCGCCACGAGAGCGTTTCCACGGCTTCTTCGAGTGTGCCGATGCCCCCCGGCAGAACCACGAACGCATCGCTTTCCTCAAACATGATGTGTTTGCGCTCATGCATGGTGTCGACCATGCGGTGCGGCACCTCGGCATAGACGATCTCTCGTCGTTCCAGAAAACGCGGCATGATGCCAAGCACGTCGCCGCCGGCTTCGTGCGCGGCGCGGGCGCAGCGTCCCATCAGGCCGACGGCGCCGCCGCCGTACACCATGCGTAGATTGTGTGCGGCGAGCGCGGCGCCAAAGCGCGTTGCGAGATCGAGGTATTCGGGTTTCGTCGTTTCGGACGAGCCACAATAGACGCACACCGAGCGAATCGCCGGGCCGTGTGCACTGGAATCAGCCATGGGCATCCACCAAGCTTAGCTCAAAAGCGGCATTGCAGGGGAAATCCCCCGCGCCTAAGTCGTCCCTTCAAGGATTGTTCCAAATGGCGCGCGGTGAAGGAAAAGTGGTGGCGAAGGCGGAACCGTCCGCTGACGTCTCGCCGCCGATCATGCGGACAGTCGGTCAATTGATGAGCCTTATCGGCGGGCTCCGGGGGCCCGGTTATCGGTTGCGGCTGGGCGCGGCGTTCGTGCTCACCTTGTTGGGCAAGGTGCTGGCGGTGTTCTCACCGCTGGTGCTGGCCGATGGCATCAATGCGCTTGCGGCGGGCGATGCGGCCGGGGCGCTGCCCTTGTTCATTGGTTTGGCGGGGTTCTGGGCGGCGCTGCGGTTTGCGTCGACCGCTGCACCGCAAATTCGCGACGCCATCTTTCAGCCGATCAGTGAGGAGGCGCAGCGCCGTGCTGGCACACGTGTGTTCACGCACGTGCACGCACTCTCAGTGCGCTTCCATCAGTCGAAGCGGACGGGCGCCGTGTATCGCACGATCGAACGCGGCGTGCGCGCGATTGACTTTCTGCTGCGCTTTCTCGCTTTCAACATAGCGCCGACCGTGATCGAGCTCTTGCTGGCGGCCGGCGTGCTTGGTTTCCGCTATGGCTGGCAGTTTTCATTGATCGCCGGGCTTACGGTTTGCATTTATGCGTGGGTGACCTTCGGTGTCACGGAATGGCGCCTCAAGCATCGCCGGGAGATGAACGAGGCCGACACCGAAGCCGCGGGGCGGGCAGTGGATTCATTGCTCAACTTCGAGACGGTCAAGAGCTTCGCCGCAGAGGCGCGTGAAAGCGAACGCTACGACCGCGCTTTGGCGTCTTACGCGCATGCCGCGGTGCGGTCGAACACGTCGCTCGTTATGCTCAACGTTGCGCAAAATGTGATCATGAACATCGGGCTCGTCGGCATGGTGCTGGCTGCCGGCTTTCTAGTGGCGCGTGGGCCGATGGGGCCGGGGGATATCACCGCCGTCATCCTGATCATGACAAACCTCTATGCGCCGCTGAACATTTTGGGGTTTGCCTACCGGGAGATCAAACAGACCTCGATCGATATGGAAAAGATGTTCGGTCTGCTTGAAGAAAAGCCGGACGTCGCCGATGCGCCGGGTGCAAGGGCGCTGAAGCCCGGGCCGGGTGAGGTTGAGTTCGACCGAGTGGGCTTTGCGCATGAGGGGCGCGATCAGGGATTGACCGACGTGTCCTTTGTCGCCCCAGCGGGAAGGACGACCGCGGTGGTGGGGCCGTCGGGCGCTGGGAAGTCGACCATTCTGAAGCTGCTGTTTCGCTTCTACGATCCGGCGAATGGCCAAGTCCGTATCGACGGACAGAATTTGCGTGACGTAACGCAGGCGAGCCTGCGGAGCGCACTCGGCCTCGTGCCGCAGGATGTCGTGCTGTTCAACGACACGATCCGCTACACTATCGCGTACGGTCGCCCGGAAGCGACTCAGGCTGAGCTTGATGAGGCTGCACGCAGCGCGCAGCTGCTGGAGTTCATCGAGAACTTGCCACAAGGCTGGGATACGCGCGTTGGCGAGCGCGGGCTGAAGCTCAGCGGCGGTGAGAAGCAGCGCGTCGGTATTGCGCGCGTTGTTTTGAAAGATCCGCGCATCCTCATTCTGGACGAGGCCACTTCATCGCTGGACAGCGGCACGGAAGCGGACGTGCAAGAGGCGTTGGAGGCGGCGTCGCGCGGGCGAACGACAATTGTCGTCGCGCACCGGCTCTCCACCATCGCCAACGCCGATCAGATCGTCGTACTTGAAGAGGGGCGCGTCGTGGAACGCGGCACGCATGCGGCGCTGATCGCCAAAGACGGGCTTTATGCCGGCTTGTGGAAGCGTCAGGCGGAAGAGCCCGCCGCAATCGCGGCAGCCGAATAACGCTATGTCTTGTAAAGCAGATAAGTCTCGACAGCAGATTCGCCAAAATGCGGCACAGGTTGTTTTGACGGTCGAGGACCTATGGCCGAATTGATTGGGTCGTGGCCCGAAAATTGAACTGTCCACTGTAGGTGTGCGGTACCGCCCCAATCAACTCCGACCACCGAGACGACATTAGCGCCATGTCCGAGGTGGGGCGTGATTTCAATGGTGCCGCTTTGGGGGACTTGCGTCGAAGCGTGGGCGAACTGAGCAACGAGCTGACCGTTTACCAGAATTCCAACCCAATTGTCGGCCTTCTCTACGAGGATGTTTACGGTTTCGGCTTGGCGCAAAACAAGAGCGTGAGGCATTGATCTCCCCATTACTAACCACCCGCGAGAATACAATCATCGGTTGACAGGGAAATCAACGTGTACGGAGGTTATCGCAGATCGCGTGCAAC
>SXGT01119334.1_pt1 | contig 12256 bp, 8 predicted proteins | sample 3176221 | NCBI WGS metagenome assembly SXGT01 (sample SAMN11356862, study PRJNA531348) | freshwater metagenome | isolation source: freshwater sample F1-120 | place: China: Fuxian Lake, Yuxi | collected 2017-12-25
CGTCAACGTGACCATCGGCACCATCTTCTCCATCCGCAAGCGCGAGACGGTGGGGCAGGAAGCGACAGCAGCGGACTTCCTCAAGGCGGGCACCAAGCAGATCGCCGCCGGCTACTGCATCTACGGCAGCTCGACGATCTTTGTGTATTCGACCGGGGACGGCGTCGACGGCTTTACGCTCGATCCCAACGTCGGCGAGTTCGTGCTGTCGCACCCGGACATGCGCATTCCCGACGCGGCCGGTTGCTGGTCAGCCAACGTCGGCAACAGCCGCAATTGGCTGCCCGGGACTCACGCGTTTGTGAACCGCCTGTGCAGCGGCGAGGGTCGCTACAAGAAGTGCAGTTTGCGCTACGTCGGAACGCTGGTCGCCGATGTGCACCGCAACCTGTTGACCGGCGGCGTGTTCTTCTACCCTGGTGACAGCAAGTCGCCCAAGGGCAAGCTGCGGGTGCTGTACGAGGCCCACCCGCTGGCCTACCTGGTCGAACAAGCGGGCGGCAAGGCCACCAATGGCACGCGGCGCATTCTGGACGTCGTACCGGACGGCCTGCACATGCGCACACCGCTCATCATCGGCAGTGGACCCGAGGTGGACCTGTACAGCGAAATCGCTGGTGCGGCATGACCGCGAACGGCGACCGCGACCACCCGACCGGTCTGACTCACCTGGACGGCGACGGGCAGGCGCGCATGGTCGGCGTCGGCGCCAAAGGGGAGACCGCGCGCGGCGCCGTTGCCTGCAGCACGGTTCGCCTGGGCAGCGAGGCGTTCGCGGCTGTGGCCAGCGGCAGTGGCCCCAAGGGCGACGCGGTCCAAATCGCGCGCATCGCGGCGTTCAGCGCCACCAAGCGCACACCAGACTTGATTCCGCTGTGTCACCCGGTCCGCATCACCGGTGTCCAGGTGCAAGCGGCGCTAGACGCCGATGAGCGCACCGTCACCTTCACCGTCCAGGTCACGGCGCTCGACCGCACCGGCGTCGAGATGGAGGCGCTGACCGCTGCTTCGGTGGCGGCGCTGGTGCTCTACGACATGACCAAAGCCATCGACAAGGGCGCGGTCATCGAGCGCACGCGCCTACTGCGCAAGTGGGGCGGCAAGTCCGGTGATTTCGTGGCGCCGTGACCCTGCCCAACCTGCCGCCCATGCCACAAACGGTGCGGGCCGACACTGCGCCTGGCCTGCGTGCGCTGCGCAGCCAGATCGCACGCGCCCGGCGCTTGATCGAGCGCTTGCAGGCCGATGCCGCGCGGGCCGAAGGGGCCGATGCACTGCGACTGGCGGGCGAGGTCCTAAAGACCCAACTGCACGCGGTGCCCAAGGGCGCGACGGTGCTGGAGTTGCCGGTGCCGTGGGCGCCAGGTGAAGTGGTCGCAGTGCGGCTGCGGCCAGAGCTGTCGGCGCTCGACAACCTGCGCCAAATCTTTGACCGCGCCAAGGCGCTCGCGCGCAGCCGGCCGCTGATTGCGGCGCGCCAGGCGGCGAGCGAAGCGCGCCTGACCGCGCTGCAAGACCATGTGAGCGCACATGCAGCACTCTTGGCGCGCGCAGACGCCTGGCAGGCGGCGCGAAATCGCGGCGAGCCAACTACGGAGCGGCCGCGCGATATCTTGCGAGCGGCGCAGGCCTGGATTGCAGCGCTAGGGCCGCTTGGCGTCGTCGTGCAGGCGCCGCCGACCGTGCGGGAGCGCGCAACTGTGCGGCCCAGCAAGCGCGACCTGCCTGCTGGGGTTGAGGCTTTTACCGCACCCGCCGGTGCTCAGGTGTTTGCTGGACGTAGCGCCGCGGCCAACGACGCGCTGGTCACCCGCGTGCTGCGCGGTCGCGACCTGTGGTTCCACCTGCGCGACAGCCCTGGCGCTCACGTGGTGCTGCGGGCCGGCGTTGCGGCGCCACCTGAGCTGGAAGTCCAAGCGTGCGCACAGCTTTGCGCCCACCTGTCGGGCGTGGCCAAAGCCGATCGCGCAGAGGTCACAGTCTGCCTGGGCAAAGGCGTTCGCAAAGTCAAAGGCGCGCCCGCGGGCAGCGTGTACACGACTGGCGGCAGGTCGGTATTGGTGGTGGTGCGGGCCGAGGTGGTGGACGGTTTCTACGCGCGGCGCCACGGGGCGCGGGTCGAGCGGCAGCTGGGCGGCGATACCTGATCGCGGGATCACGGCGCTACTTGGGCTTGTCGCAGCTCAGGCCGCGCAGCAACGTAACGCCCATCTTGCTGGTGACGACGACGTCGGTGCATCCATCGCCATCAAGATCCGCCAGTTGCTGCCGACGCACCTCGGGCAGCGCGCGCAGGTGACCGTCGTACTGGGCGAAGCCACCCTTGCCGTCGCCGAGCCACAGCGTCACTTCGTGGTCGGCCTTGTTGAGCAGCACGAGGTCCTGCAGCTTGTCGTCGTTGACGTCTGCGACGTCGACTGCCGCCATCTGGATGCTGCTCTCGATGAGGTTCTTTTTGGCTGCAAAAGCCGACTTATCGCCGAACGTCTCGCCCTGGCAGTAGCCGACGGCATTGACGCTGGCACACAGCAGGTCGGTGGTGGTGTCCTGGTTGACGTCGCGCGCGCCGCACGCCTGAACGCTGTCGCCAACGACCACGCCGTCGCCGAGCGCGACCTTGAGCGGTCCTTCCTTGCCGGCAGCGGCCACCAGCGGCGTGACTTTGTTGCTGGTGTTCTGCACCGCGAACAGCCCGAGTGCTTTGGCGGCACCATAGTCGGCGGCGAGCAGGCTGGACGGGTCGCCTTTGAGGACGCGGTACTCGACGTTGGCGTAGGCCATCAGCGCTCCCGTGTCCTTGTTGAGCCACGGTCGTTTGTCGCCAAAGAACGGCATGTTGGCCACCTTGCCGGTGCCGATACCCTTGAACAGCCGGACGCGCGGCGTTAGGAAAGCGTGGGTCTTGGCGTCGCCGGAACCCACCATGGCGACGGCCACATCGTTGGCCTTGTCGCCGTTGAAGTCGCCGATCGCGACGTCGACAGGGTTGGTTCCGGCAGCTTGGCCGTAGGCGGCGCCGATGAGCAGCGGTTCGATGGTGCTGTGCTTGGCTTCCAGCCCAAACGGCTTGGCCTTGTCGCTGCCGTGGACAAATGTCAACAGCGACGCGCGCTTGATCGGCGCACCCAAGCCAAAGCCTTTGAGTGGATTGAGCTTGTCTTTGTCGTCCGGTCGGTAGTTGCGGCAACACAACCCGGTACCGGCCTCGGCGTCGCTGTTCTCGGGGCCGTATTCGTTTTCGACCTCGTGCACCGATGAGTAGAGCTGACACTCCGCGCACTTATCGGGCTTGGTCGGCACACCGACGAAGTAGTCGCTGTCGTTGCGCACGACCGCGACGTCCAGGTTCTTGTCGCCGTCCAGATCGCCAAAAGCCCACGCGACGGGCGATCCAAACTTTTCCGTGGTGCCCGACACGCAGTCCACAGCGGACCCCGCCTTGGTTGCGAAGGCGTTGGTATTGGGACTGAATTCGGCTACCCGCGGCACGAGTTGCGGCAACCCGTCTTTGTTGTGCCAGTAATGCAGCGTCCACACCGAAAACGGGATCACGGGAGCGCCGGGCGAGTTCGGACCGCAGCCGCCCTTGAAGTCGGGCAACGGATCGGCGGCCTTTGGTGCATAGTACGAGTTGGAGGCTTTACCGAAAGCGAGCAGTTCCGGCTTTTTGTCTTCGGCGAAATCGACGACGCGCGCGACGGCGACTTCGCGCGGGCCAAAGCGGTTGGCCTCGGACACCGCGCACAGGTGGTACACCCGCGGCGCGCGAAAATCGCCATCGGCAAGCCCAAGCCACACGGGCACACCAGGCGGTGGTCCGGCGTCGACCGCCATCAGGTCGAGGTAGCCGTGGTCGTCGTTGTCAAAGTCAGCCGCAACTGTTCGTTTGATTGTACCGCCCATGATCCAGCTGCGAAAACAGGTCGCGACGTGGCTGTTGTCGCTGGGGTAGAGCGGCACCACGGTGACCTCGCGACCGCCCGCTACGACCACCAGATACGGGGCCTTGGCGGGCCCGACATTGGCGAGGACGACGTCGGTGATGCCGCTATCAAAGTAGATGTTGCGACCGCTGAGCACGCCCTTGGCATCGGTCTCTTCGAAAAACAAGCCGTTATAGTTGCCCTTGAGCCAGCGCATGTGACCGGACTTGGTGACCACGATGAGGTCCGGCCCGTCGTCACCTTGCGGCTGGGTGTACTCGACCTTGAGGATGCGGCTGGTGTCCGCGGCGTCGAAGAACTGGTACGAATCCTGCGCCTGCAACAGATCGCCATTGCCAGCGATATTGCGGTAGCAACTGACGAAATTGCGCTTGCTGTCGCCCACGCAGATGTCGTCGAGTTTTTGCGGGTCCTTCCAGAAATTGCCGACGGCGATCGACGAGATGGCGCTCAGGCCCTTGTTGTTCTGGATTGTCTTGGCCTGGTGGAACACCTTGGCCTCGGTGACCTTGAGCATGGCCTCGGGCGTCACTTCGCTGCACGGCTTGAAATCCTTGCCATCTTTGCATGCCGGGGCAAGCTCCGACAGGGCGACCACCAAGCCTTTGTTGTCGGTGTCGCCCGCGACCACCACGTCTGGTCGCTCGTCGCCGTCGATCTTGGCGAGTTCGGCGATAACGGCCGGCTCTTCCAGCGCCAGGCTGGCAATCGGCCGATAGCCACGGCGGACGCTTGCCGGCAGGGTCGGCGTAGCGGCAACGTTCTGGGCGACCCGCACCAGCGCGACCAGCGATGGCTTGCCACCCAAAGACCCGGCCACGATCAAGTCGTCGGGCGGACCACCCTCGCTGGCAGCGTGGCCATCGATATCGACGACCAGCAAGCGCTGGACCGCCAGTTTCTGGTCCTTCCATCCAGGCACATAGGCCAACGGGTTGGCGTCGGTTTCCGCTTTGCCGGCAAAGCGACCCGTGCCGCGTACGCCACCTGTCGCACTGGCAGCCGTCTTGGCCAGCCGCATCACCACGCCGTCCGGACCGCCCTGCACGACGTCCAGCACACCATCGCCGTCCACATCCACCGGCGCCGCGTCGGCCACCTGGAACGGGAACTGGTCATTGTCGTCGCTGTTGCCCAAGAACGAGGGTCGGCGCAGGACCGTAATCGGCGCCACGATCTCGGTGGGGTTGTTGGCGTTGTCCACGCCATTAACCACGATCTCGATCTGCGCCGTCGGCTCCTTGTCGCGATCGAGGACGAAGGCAAACGGTCCCGGTTGCTTGAGCTCCCTTTCGACGACGAGATCGCCACCCGCCTGGCGCCAGCCGACCACGCCCGACTTGAAATTGGGATCGACGATCTTGCCGGCGACCGGCACCTTGCCGATGTACACCGGCGTCGGCGCGTCGGGCGCCTTGGGATCGGGCGGCATCGGCGACGTCAGTTGGACGGCGGGTGCGCAGTGGTCGACCTCGAATTCCAGCTGCGTCGCGCCGACGGCCGTGGCCTTGGCGTCGGACGCCGAGATCGTGAGCGAAATCTTCTTGCCGCACATCTTGTCGGGCAGGACTTTCTTGTCGAGCTTCTTGGTGTCCAGCGTGCCCGAAAAGGCATTTCCTGAGATGGTGAATTTGAACGGCGTCTCGTCGGGCAGCGTCGTGGTGACGGTGGCGACCTTGACCCCTTTGGTGGCCGAAAACGTGCCCGCTACCGTGAACTCGCCGGCCAAAAGGCGCTTCTGGCCTTCGGGCACGCTGCCCGGCTGAGTGATCTTGACGGTAATCTCGCCCGAATCGGCGGGCGTCAGAGCGGAGTTGGTGTCGTCCGGCCCCGTCGAGCAAGCCGACAGCGCGGCAAACGCCGCGACGGCAATCATTTGGCACAGGGTCAACCAGCGTTGCACAGGCCCTCACCGTTGGGCGCACAAACTGGCGCCCGTCGCCATTTTGGCCGCATCGGCCGCAAGGTCAAGCATTTGGCCCGCACCGCGACCTGCCTGTCGCTGCGCACGCGCCTTGGCGGCACCGCGACCGGTCGGTAGCCGTGCCGGGGCGGCGACGTGTGCACTGCAAGGTCTGTGCCACCAGCCCTCTGCGCATAATCGCTGGAATACCCATCGAATCCTGCCGATCGGCGCGGTGCTTGTCTCACATTTGCCCTGGCCGGAAGTGAGGCAAATGTGAGACGAGAAGTGAGACCGCTTGCAGGACAGACTTGCAATTTTATGATTTCGAACGTTTTTATCAGAAATCACTTTTGGCACGCCCTGTGCAAGGCCCCTGCGTGACGGCCCAGGATGGCCAGCTTGGACGCCCGATGCCCGAAAGCGCCGCCAACCATGCCCTTGGCCAGGACAGCCCGCGGCTGCGACGCCCGATCGAAGTCGCCGCCTATTGTCGCGACCTCGCGCTACTGCCCGCAGAGCGGCTGTTGGCACTGGGGCTCGACCGCGATCACCAGGTCTGCGCGCGGGTGCAGTTCATGGGTGAACGGCACGCCGTGGCCGTGCGGCCTGCGGCAATCCTCGGACCCTGCCTCGCTGCCGGCGCCAAGGCCATCGTGCTGGTCCACAACCACCCGTCCGGATCGCCGCGGCCCAGCCGCGCCGACTTGCGGTACACCCACCGTATGCGCATGGCGTGCCAGATCGTTGGGGTGCGCCTGCTCGATCACGTGGTGGTGGCGGCCGGTGGCTGGTCGAGTCTGGCGCTGGCAGGGTGGCCCGGCTGCGGCATTGCGCCCACAAGGCCCCAGCCATGAATGGTCACGCCGTCGATCCCGTGGTCGGTCGGGCGCTCGCCCTGGTGCTGGCGGCGGCGCTTGGGGTGCTGTTGGCACAGCGACCGGTGCAGCTTTCGGCCGTAGCCGCTATCGGCGAGCGCGGCGGTCAGTTGGCGCGCAATGGCTGCCTGGACCCGGCGACGGCCAGCGCAGAGGACTTTCGCGCCATCCCGGGAATTTCGGCCGCGGTGGCAAGGCGACTGGTCGATGCTTGCCGAGCGACGGCGTGCACCCCGACCCATCCGCTTGTCGGCGTGCGTGGCGTGGGCCCGGTGCTGCAAAAGCGCATTGCGGGCCTGCTGTGCGTCGCCGAGCTACCCGGCGCCGCCAGCCCGGTCCAGGGCGAAGGCGTCGTGCAGCACCCGCACGGCGGCCTCGGTAAAGCGGTCATCGACGACCATCGAGATTTTGATCTCCGACGTCGAGATGAGTTGGATGTCGATACCGGCCTCGCCCATCGCCTGGAACGCCCGCAGCGCCACGCCCGGCTGACTGCGCATGCCGGCGCCCACGATCGACACTTTGGCGACGCTGTCGTCGATCGTCACCGCGCCAAAGCCCATCTGTGGCCGCAGCGCGTCGAGCAAGTCACGGGTATGCCGCGCCGACGCTTTGGGCACCGTGAACGACAATTCGCAGCGACCATCGCGCGGCGCCGTCTGGATGATGACGTCGACATTGACGGCCTGCTCAGCCAGCGGCGCAAAGAGCATCGCCGCCGCGCCCGGCCGGTTGGGGATATCCGAGACGCTAAACCGCGCGGTGTTGCGGTCACACGCCACGCCGGTGACGACCGCGCCTTCCATGCCCGCCATGTCCATGCCCTCCAGGGTGCCGGCGTCGGGCAGCACCCAGCTGCCGCTGCCTTCGTCAAACGTCGACTTGCAGCAAATCGCGACCTTGTGCTTGAGCGCGAACTCAACCGAGCGTGCCTGCAGCACTTTGGCGCCCAGGCTGGCCAGTTCAAGCATTTCTTCGCACGAAATGCGGTCGATCTTTCGCGCCTTGGCGCAGATGTTGGGATCGGTGGTGTAGATGCCGTCGACGTCGCTGTAGATCTCGCAGGCGTCAGCCTTGATCGCCGCCGCCATGGCGACCGCCGACAGATCCGAGCCGCCACGGCCGATCGTGGGGATGTTGCCGTCCTGGTCCACGCCCTGAAAGCCCGCCACCACAACGACTTCGCCCCGGTCGAGGCAATCGTGGACCGGCGCCGCATCGATGGTCTGGATGCGCGCCGAGCCGTGGATGCTGTCGGTGAGGATCCGCACCTGGTGACCCAGAAAACTGCGCGCTTCGACGCCGCGCTCGCGCAGCGCCAGGGCCAGTAGCGCAATCGAGACCTGCTCGCCAGTGGCCAGCAGCACGTCGATCTCGCGGTCACGCGGCCGCGGCGTCAACTGCCCCGCCAGCTTGAGCAGGCGATCGGTTTCTCCTTGCATCGCCGACACCACCACCACTACGGCGTGGCCTTGGGCGTGGCTGCGCGCAACGCGGTCGGCGACAAGGCCGATGCGCTCGGTCGAACCCATCGACGATCCGCCGTATTTTTGGACAATGCGCATGGGTCGGGCCGGTTCAGTCTGCGTTTGGCCGCGCCATCAGGGCGGCGAAGGGGCGGCAGCCTTGCGCACCACCGCGAACTTTGCAACGGCCGGCATGGCCGTCAGCGCCACGCCGCGCACCACCTGCGTCTGGATGCGAACCTGGTTGTCGGCGCTGCCGGCCGCGGCGGCCAGATCGACCCAGGCCAGGCCGTCGGGCAGCCGGGCGGCGAGCTTGCGCACCGCTGGCCCGGATCCTTCGACCCGCACGGCAATCTCAGGCGGATCGACGCTGCACTGGGCATCTTCGGGGCATCCCTTCATCAGCAGCGGCACACCGGTCAAGGTGCGGGCCATTTCGATTTCTTCCAGCCGCAAGGTGACCTTGACTTCGTCTGGCCGGACCGACACCAGCCGGTCGACGGGTGGCGCCAGCTTGACCGACGCGACGATGTCCTTTTCCGCCCAGGCAAGGTCGATGGGCGTCGTGCGGATGGCCGTCAGGCGATTGATCAACGTGGCCGGGCCGCTGACCTGTACCGCTGCGGGCTCAATGGTCGCAGCGCGCGGGTTGACGCGAAAACCAGGACCCGCTTCGCCGGACACCGCCACCTCGACCGGAAGCGTGCGCGAGACCACGCGGTCCAGGCGGACATCAAACGCGGCGGGTTCGATGCGCGCGACTTCAATCGCGCGAACCGGCAGTTGCGTCTCGATGTGGCGCGGCTCCAGGACCAACCGATCGCCATTGCGGTAGGCGCTCAGATCGACCGAGACCTCCAGGTTGGTCAAGGCCCTGAGTTCGGCAAGTGCCACCCGCCGGCCGCGCAAGCGCAGGCTAGCCATTTCCGGTACGTTGCCGACAAAGGTCTCGCCGCGCGGTACGCCCAGCAACCGCAAACGAACCGGCACATCCTCGGTCATCACGCTGTCGCGGTGAACCATGACTTGAACGCAGATCGCAATGACCAGGGCCAGAAGCTTAAGTCCCAGGTTGTGCACAAGGGCGTCGCGCAGTCGCGCGAACAGCGCGTTCACCGCGACACCTTCGGCCCCACCTTCGCGGCGCGACTACGCATCGTCGCCTCCGCGGGTATCTGGATCGTCGGTGCCGTCGTCCGCTGCGATCGCCAGCGAATCACCGTCCTCTGCCACGTCCAAACTAGGAGCTGGGGGGCGACTGGACGCGCCGAGGTCCACGTCATCGATAGGTCGCTGCGCGGCGGGCGGGCGCAGCGTGGCGTCTGTGGGCAGCGGGTTGAAAACGATCGACCGCTTCCAGCCGCGGTGCTGGTACGGGTTGCCAAACGGCGAGCCGCCGACCAGCACCCGCAGGCGCTCGCGCACGTCGGCAGGCCCCAGGCCAGTCTCCAGGCTGCCCATGTGGGCGATGGAACACGTCGCCGTCTCCTCCGAGACGACAACCACCACCGCGTCCGTCTCGTCCGCCAGGCCCATTGCCGCGCGGTGCCGCGATCCGAGCGTGCCCGGCACACCTGCGCCGCCAGCCAACGGCAGGAAGTTGGCGGCGCTGGTGATGCGCCCCTTTTGCACGATGACCGCGCCGTCGTGGGTCGGGTTGCGCGCCGACGGGATGAACAGCGCGACCAGCAGCTGCCACGAGACCTCGCCACCAATGCGCACGCCCTCGTTGGCATAGCGATCGAGCGGCGCCTGTTGTTCGAGCACGATGAGCGCTCCGAGGTTGCGCTCGCACAACTCTGCGCATGCGTGGACGATGTCTTCAAGCAGCTCGGCAGACAGCCGTGCGCGCTGGGCCCCGAGCAAGGTCACGCCGATCGCCGACCCGAGCGCACGGCGGATGTCGTCTTGAAAGAGAATGACCAGCACGATGGCGGCGCTGCCGATAAACCGATCGAGCACCCAGTACACCGACGGTAGATCCAAGAAGTCGTCGCGGCTGACGTACCACAAGCCCAAGAGCATCAGCAGGCCGACCAGCAGCGCACCGGACCGCGAACCGCGCCCCAGCAGCAGCAGCTGGTACACGAGCACGGCAACCAGCGCCACGTCGACGAGGCGACGCCACTGGAGACCCTCATACAGCTCGGGCAGGGCGTCGAACACCCGTCAGTCTCCACCAGCGTCGCGGATGGCGACCGCGACCTCAAATACCTGCCGCAGCGCAGCCACGTCGTGCACCCGCACCCACGCGGCGCCGCCCAAGACGGCCGCGGCGACCGCCGCGGCAGTGGCGCCGTCGCGTTGCAGCGGAGCCGGCGGGCGATTTGATTGCAACTTCGCAACCAGAAAAGACTTTCGCGACGGCCCGGCGTACACCGGTAGCCCGATGGTATGGAGCGCAGGCGGGCAGCGCAACAGGCAGAGGTTTTGCGCCACCGTCTTGCCAAACCCCAGGCCGGGATCGACGGCCAATTGGGAACGCTCGACGCCCAGCTCAAGCGCTTGAGCAACCATCGCCTGCAGGTCGGCAACCACCTGCGCAACCCCGGCCTGCACTGCTTGTGGAAATCCAGCGGCAGCCTGTGACCAGCCCATCGCGCCGATGGCGTGCGGGGCGTGCATCAGCACCCAGCCGGCGCCTGCTTCGCCCACGACGGCAGCCATGTCGGGCGCGACGGCGCCGCTGGTGTCGTTGACCACCACTGCGCCTGTTTGCAAGGCCAGCCGCGCGATTGCGCTCCTTCGGGTATCGATGCACACCGGAACCGAAGTGCGCGCGCACACCGCCTGGACGACAGGGATGGCCCGCTCGGCCTCCTCGTCGAGAGACACGGCTTGCGCACCAGGTCGCGAAGACTCGCCACCGATGTCGAGCCAGTCCGCACCGGCATCGACCAAGCGCAGCGCGTGGTCCACGGCCGCGGCTACTGTGGGCAGCTGACCGCCGTCGGAAAAGGAATCGGGGGTGACGTTGACGATACCGACCAGCCGCGGGCGGCCCAGATCGACGATACGGCCGCGCAACTGCATCTGCATGGGCGGTCAGCGCGCCAGCGGCTCCGGCAGGCCGGGCAGGCCGTCGATATCGGCCGGGGTCGGGCGCTTGGCGTCCTTGGGCGGCGGTTCAGCCCCGCCCTGGGTGGCACGGTGGCGGGCCTGTGCCTCGCGGTTGGCGCGCAACTCCTTGATGTCGCGGCCGGTGATCGCAAAGTCGACTTCCTCGCCGTCCAGCGTCTCGAAATCGAGCAGCGCCTGCGCCAACCGGTCCAGCTGGTCGCGGTGTTCGCGCAAGATGTCGGCGGCGCGGCCATAGTTCTCATCGATGATGCGCTTGATCTCCTGGTCTACCTGCACTGCCGTGGATTCGGAGAAGTTCTGCTGCATTGAGAAGTCACGACCCAGGAACGGCTCGCCATTCTTCTTGCCATAGGCCAGGGCGCCCAGCCGGCTCATGCCCCACTCGCAGACCATGCGCCGCGCCAGCTCTGTGGCCCGCTCAATGTCGTTGGAAGCACCGGTGGTGATCTCGCCGGCGACGGCGTCTTCGGCGATGCGCCCGCCCATCAAGATGGCGATCTGGTCGTTGAGGTACTGCGAGTTGAGCGAGTGGCGGTCGCGCTCAGGCAAGCTCTGGGTCAGGCCGAGCGCCCGACCGCGCGGCACAATCGTGACCTTGTGCAGGGGGTCCGCGCTTTTGAGGTGCTTGGACACCAGCGCGTGACCCGCCTCGTGGACTGCCGTGTTGCGCAGTTCGTCGCCATCGAGCATCAGCCCACGGCGCTCGGCGCCCATAATGACCTTGTCCTTGGCATTCTCGAAGTCCTCTTGCGCGACCAGTTCGCGGTCCTTGCGTGCGGCCAGTAGCGCTGACTCGTTGACGAGGTTTTCGAGGTCCGCACCGGCGAAGCCCGGCGTGCCACGGGCCAGCGACTCCAAGTCCACGCTCGGCGACAGTGGCACCTTGCGGGTGTGAACCTTGAGGATGGCGTGGCGACCCTTGGCGTCAGGCGCCGGCACCACCACCCGGCGGTCGAAGCGGCCGGCGCGCAAAAGCGCCGGATC
>SXGT01873195.1_pt1 | contig 12256 bp, 10 predicted proteins | sample 3176221 | NCBI WGS metagenome assembly SXGT01 (sample SAMN11356862, study PRJNA531348) | freshwater metagenome | isolation source: freshwater sample F1-120 | place: China: Fuxian Lake, Yuxi | collected 2017-12-25
GAGGCGGCGGCGTGGCTGCAGCGCGCTGGCGTCGCGGCTGGGCCTCGACTCGGCCTCTTCGCCGACGAGCCGACGCGCCACCTCGCCGACGCGGTGCCGACGAGCCTCGTCCTCGCGGTGCCGCCCGACGCCGACTTTGTGCACGGCGGGCCCCTCCGGCGGCTGCTCGAGCGCATGCGGCGGGCGCAGCCGGGCGACCGCTGGCGAGAGGTGCGCCTGCTCGTCGGCGTCGACCTGCGGCCCGACGCGGCCATGGTGGCGCGTGAGCTCGGGCGGGCGGAGTACGTCCTGCGCGCCAGCCGCGGCGAGGTGTCCGCCGCATCCTAGGTGGCACCGCCGCCCCAGGGCACCAGCGAAGCGACCTCGACCCCGCGGTCGGCCCATTCGGCCGCAAGAGGCAGGGGGCGGCCGTGGCCTGGCGTTTTCGCCGTGGCGCCTAGGCGGCCTACGGTCCGCTGAGGCTGCCCACGCAGGCCGCGTCGCTACGTGCGTCCAAGAACAAGAGCGGGTTGAAGCAGGTGCTGAGCGACCAGCCGAGCTTGGAGTTGGGGTCGAACTCGCCCGGCCCGCCCGCGCCACCGCCGAGGCGCTTCCAGAGGGCGAAGGCCGGATCGAGCGTCACGGTACCACGCGGAAGATCGTAGTACGATTCGTTGCTTGCGGGCTTCCAGCGGAAGGCCCACAGCGGGCGCCCGAACTCGTTGCCCTTGCCGCCGACGAACTTGCTGCCCATGGCGAACTTCTGCCCAGCGGGCCGGCCAGGCGGCGGCGTGTAGAGGAAGCTGATGTCGGTCTTGCCGCCGAAGAGCTGCCCGCTGCCGCGGCGGGCGAAGAAGGTGGTCGACAGCGGCTCGAGGGCGTAGGCAAATTCCTTCGGCGGCTGGCCTATCTCGACGCCGTTGGCGCTGGCCGCCGACGGCGCGCTGGCTGGTAGGTAGCGCAGCAGCCGACTCGCCGCCGCGGTCTCAGCGTCCCATTGGCAGGCCTTGGCGCCCGTAGCCTGGCCAGCGTCGAGGCGCAGACAGACCCGGTGGCTGCCGCCCTGCAGCAGCAACGGCGCCCGTCGCGCCTGGCAGCTCGATGAGCTGGCGACACAGCCCAGGCCGTCGGTCGTCGGCGGAAAGAGCTTCGCCGCTGGCAGCACCGCCCGCACACCGAAGCTGCTCAGCTTCGCCCCGGGCGGCAAGATGGCGGCGTCGTCCGTCAGCCACAGCCACATCTGCTCGTCGTCGCCGCGCTTCCACCAGGTCTGCAGGCCGACCGGGCGCTGCTGCGGGTAGCGGGCGACGATGACGGTGACGCCGGCGCTGTCGTTGTCGAAGCCGACCGTGCCGGCCTGGGCAGGGCGGCGATGCCAGAACATCTGGTAGTGAATGAAGAAGTGGCTATGGCTCTCGACGACGACGGCGGCGACGCGGGCGAGCGCTGGCGTCGAGGCGGCCTGGGCGCCTGCGTTGGCGAGGTCCCAGCCGATGTCGCTGGGGCTCCGCAGCAGGTCGAAGGCGGCGTCGGCGCCCTCGGCGAGCGCGAGGTCCAGGCTCGGCGCGTAGCGGGCGGCGAGCTGGGCGTAGGGCGCCATGTCGGCGAAGTCCGGCGTATGGAAATGGAACGTATAGGGCGCCTCGAGGGTCTGGCCGAGGTCGTCGCTGACCAACGGTGTGACCGTGACGTCGACGCGGCTCAGCGGCGGCAGGGGCGCGGCCGCCTCGAAGCTGACCTGGGCGCCCTTTGCTGACAGATCGCCGGCGATGTCGACGCCGCCCGGCCCGCGCACCAGCACCGTGTAGGACGTCAGGGTGATCGGGTCGATCGGCTTGTCGAACGTGACGCTGAACGCTGCTTTGTCGCTTGCGCCGGCGCCGTCGGTCGGTGGGTCCGTGGCGACGATCTGTAGCGGCGCGTACGTGGTCTCGGGCTTGTCGACGTCGGGCGGTGGGCCGAGGTCGGGGTCGTTGATGTCGACGTCGAAGGAGAGCCCGCCGTCGGAGGGCGCTACGGCGTCGCCGTCGCTGGTGGCGTCCGACGACGCGTCGCCAGCGTCCTCTCCCGTCGCCGCGTCTGCCGCGGTGCCATCGCCGGCAGCGACCTCGCCGCCGTGAAAACCGTCGACCAGCAGGGCGTCGTCGTCAGCGGCGTCGCTGTCCACGGTGACCGCTGTGTCGAGGTCGCCGCCGGTCTCGCCAGCGCCGCAGCCGGCGACCAGGGCGGCACAAGCGAGCCAGCCGAGGGCTCGCCTCTGCGCCGGTCGTGGAGCTGCGCGGGTCGGTGTCACGGCGTGCCTCGCGTCGGTCGGCGCCGCGGTGTCGGCCAGCGCCTCGGGGGCCGCCTTGCCACGGCGCCAGGTAGCCCGCAGCATGTTCGGGCCCGCGGGCCCGGGTCAAGGCTGGCGTTCAGGGCCGCCGCGCCCGCAACGGGCTGGAGTCTTCGTGTCGCTGCGCCTCGCCGATCGCTTCGAGCTGCTGCTGGCGGCGCGGATGTTGCGCGGCCGACGTTCGACCCAGCTCTCGGTGGTGGCGTCGATGTCGACCGCCGGCATCGCGCTCGGTGTGGCCGCGCTCATCGTCGTGTTGGCGGTCAACACCGGCTTCCAGGCCGCGTTTCAGGACCGCATCCTCTCGACGTACCCACACCTCGTGGTCATGCGGCAGGGGCTCGATCTCGACGAGTGGCGGCGGGTGCAGCGGCAGCTGACGCGGCTGCCCTTCGTTCGCAGCGCCGTGCCCGCGACCTACGACGACATGATGCTGTCGAGCCAGGGCGGTCGGGCCGGCGCCGTGGTGCGGGGGGTGCCGGCGGCGTCGCTGGCGGGCCTGCCCGAGGGGCTGATCGTCCAGGGCGTGGTCGACCGGCACGGCGAGGCGCCCAAGTTGGCCTTCACCGCCGATGGCGCGCTCGACGTCATCGCCTCTACCGCCGGCGGGCGCCACGTCGTCTGGGTCGGGGCCGGCGCCGACGATCGGGCGCTGCAGGTGTCGCCGCTGCTGGCGCCTCAGATCGGCTTCGCCGGCCTGCTGGTCTTTGACGCCGGTGGTTGCCGGCCGAGCGACCCTGCGGGTGTTCCAGCCGGTGAGATCCAACTCCAGCGCGGCGAGCGCGGCGACGTCCAGCGTCACGTCGAGCGCAAGCCTTGCGCGGTCGCCGCGTGGTGGGAGGTCCTCGATGGCGACGTCGAGCTCGTCTGGCAGGCCGGCGGCGTCACGCGTCGGCAGACGCTGCAGCTGCGCGAGGGAGAGACCCTGGCGGTGGCGATTCAGAGCGACAGCGCCGTGCTGGTGCCCGCCGCCGACGTCCCGCCGACGGCCGCCGGCGTCCTCTTCGCCAACCTCAGCGCACGGCCTTTGCAGATCCGCGTCGACGGCCGGGCGCCGGGACCAGGCCACCGAGCGGCCGCCGCGTCCGATCGTGCCGGTCCGCTGCCTCCGGGCGAGCGCAGCGACTGGCTCGCGCTGGCCGGCGAGCTGCCGGCGATCGCGCTCGGCGAGGGGCTGGCCGAGCGGCTCGGCGCCAAACTCCACGACGAAGTTCGCGCGGTCACGCCGCTGCGCGCCGGCGGCGATGGCGGTCGTACCGTGCGCGGCGTCGATGGCCGCTTTCGCGTGACGGCGATCGTCCGGACCGGCTTCTACGATCACGATCAGCGCCTCGCCCTCGTGGACTTCGGCGCGGCGCAGCGCTTCCTCGGTCGCGGCGACGTCGCGCGCTGGATCGACGTCCGCGTCGACGATCCGCTGCTGGCCAAGGAGCAGATCCCGGCCCTCCGCGCAGCCATTGACCCGCGCGATCTCGCCGACCTGCTCAGCGACGCCGGCGACGCCCGCGAGCGGCTACAGCGCATTCAGCGCGAGGTGACCCCCGGGCTCGAGCTCCAGCCTGAACCTGCGACAGCGCGCGTCCAGGTCGACAATTGGCTGGCGGGGGTCCGCACGTTGCGCCAGGTGCGGCGCGCCGTGGGCGGGATGTACCGCGTGATCGACTGGGAAGAGATGAACCGCAACATCTTCGACGCCGCGCGCATGCAGAAGGTGGCGATGTCGTTGTTCCCGTTCATCATTGTGCTCGTCGCCGCCCTCAACGTCATCGGCACCCAGGCGGTCGTCGTCCACGAGCGCGCCCGCGACATCGCGATCTTGCGGGCGATGGGGGCCCGCCGGCGGTCGATCGGCGCCATCTTTCTGATCCAGGGCATGGCGGTCGGCCTCATCGGCACCGCGCTCGGATTGATCGTCGGCGGCCTCTGCTGCGTGTTGCTCGACCAGATCGGCTACCCGCTCGACCCCCACGTCTACCTGATCTCACGGCTTCCCGTGCTGATCGAGCCGCAGCCCTTCGTTCTCGCCGGCACCGCCGCCGTCGCGCTCTGCTTCGGTGCTGCGTGGGTCGCCGCGCGCCGGGCCGCCGAACGCGCGCCGGTCGACGGTCTACGGAGGCTGGATTGAGCAGGGGCCTCTGCCGCCACGTCGGTTGCGCGCTCCTGGCATCGCTCGTGGCGGCGTCGTGCGGACGGGCGGCTGACCAGGGCCTGTCGGCAGAAGAGTGGCAGGCGAAGATCGACCGCAAGCTCGACGCCGGCGGCCCCGACGTCCACGTCCACGACCCCTCGGCCGGCGATGGCGCTGGCGGCGCGGGCGACGCCGCACACCAGCACGGCGACAGCGGCGACGGGCACTGCCTGGGCGACAGCGTCTGCGATGGCGCTGCCCACCATGACGGCGACGATCATGACGGCGACGATCACAGCGGCCACGGCGGCGGCGGCCACTGGGGGACGCCAGAGGGCGCCTGCGCCGGTGGCACCTGGTCGACGCTGCACCCGGCGTGCCTCGGCAACGTTGGCTGCACCGCCAACGAGGTGCCGCTCTGCGAATGCACCTGCGCCCTCTGCTGGCAAGACCTCTGCGTTCAGATCGCCTGCAACATTGAGCCAGTCTGCAGCGCGACGGACGCTGACGATGGTGCTGACGCCGACACGGTCGCCGACGCTGGCGCCAAGACCGACGCCGTCGCCGTCGATGGCGCCGCGATCGACGCTGAGGCCGCTGCCGACGCCGACGCCGACGCCGTCGCCGACGCCGACGCCAGCCCAGACTAGATCGACCCAGACGAGACCGACCCGCGCAGCCAGCGCCGGATGCATGGATGCAATGTGTGAGGCTCTTTCATCCGCCACAGCCCTGGCAGACGCTGCAAGCTGCGGCGCATCGCCGCGAGTCGATCGGAGGCCCTGATGCACAGCCCGCTCCCCCGCTCCTCTGTTCGCTGGAGCGGCGCCTCGTCGGCGCGAGTCCACGCGGCGCGAGGGCTCATGCTTGGCCTCCTCGCGGTCACTCCCCTGCTGGGCTGCGCCACCGACGAAGGCGAAGCCGCGGCTGCGCCCCGCTGTGGCGCCGACGCCGAGCCGTGCTGCGCTGGCGCCTCTCCCTGCGCCGCCGGCCTCGGCTGCTCCGCCTCGGTCTGCATCGCGGCGCCCTTCGCCGCGGGCAACGCCTGCGCCGCCGACACCGAGTGCCAGAGCAGCGTCTGCAGCGGCGCCCTCTGCGCCGCGCCCTCGTGCAGCGACAAGGTGCTGAATGGCGACGAAGGGGCGCTCGACTGCGGCGGCAGCTGTCCTGACCGTTGCCCGCTCGCCAGCCCGTGCCTCGTCGCGACGGACTGCGCGCGGGGCACCTGCCTGCAAGGCGCGACCGGCAGTGTCTGCGCGTTCGAGCCCGGTGGCCTGCTCGGCGCTGGCGGCGCGAGCGACGCCGTCGCCTGGACGCAGGTGGCGGGTCCGAGCGACGGCCTCAAGGCGCCGACGGACCTCGCCTTCAGCCCCGAAGAGGGCACGCCTCTGTGGATCGTCGACCGCCAGCGCGACGCCTTCCTCGTCATCCACGACCCGGGCACCGAGAAGGTGAAGAAGCGCACGATCTTGGACATCTCGCAGCACTTCCTAGAGGAGGTGCTCGCCATCTCCTTCGACGGCCACGGCTCCTTCGGCACCTGCGGCGACAACCGCAACGGCTACGGCGGCGCGGCGACTCCAAACGACTTCATGGGCCCGGTGCAGTGGCCGGCCGACCTCGGCCACTACCCGCAGGGCGGCAGCGCACACGAGCAGCACTGGGACATGCTCCACTCGACGCCGCTCTGTGTCGGGATCGCTGGCGTCGGCGACGACCAATTCTACTGTGCCAACGGGCTCATCGGCAGCATCGACTGGTACGACTTCCACGAGCCGCACGTGCCCGGCGGCGACGATCACGCCGACGGCGAGAAGCGACGCTTCCACGACCCCAAATTCGCGATCAAGCGCGTCAAGGGTGTGCCAGCCAACCTCGCCTACGACGCCTCGTCGGAGCTGCTCTACATCGCTGACCCGGGCAACGGCCGCGTGTTGCGCTTGGACCCGAAGGAAGCGACCCACGGCCCCAAGATGCAGTCGTTCCCGCTGGACGGGCAGCTCTTCTCCATGAAGGGCTTCAGCATGACCGCGCTGATCTCGGCCGACCTCGTGATGCCGAGCGGCCTCGAGCTGCACCACGGCACGCTCTACGTCGCCGATCGCGGCAACGGCCAGCTCCACGCCTACGACCTGGAGGGCAAGCACCTGCGCTCGCTGGACACCGGCCTTGGTGCCAATCATCTCGGTGGCTTGGCGGCCGGACCGGACGATCGCCTCTACCTCGTCGATATCGAGGGTCGGCGCGTGCTGCGGGTCGACACCACCTGGTGAGCTTGCCAGCGTAGGCCGTTTCGGGCTATGCCCTCCGCCTTCCTCCGCCTGGCGCCCCGCCGCGCCGGCCGGCGTCATAGGCCGAGATGACCGACGCGCGTACTTTGCTGCCACCGCCACCGCGCCGCTCCCTGCGGGCGTTCGGTTCGACGATTGGCGCACAGCTCCGCGCTGCGCGTGAGATGAGCGGCGCCTCCGTAGAGGCGATCTGCGCCAAGACCCGCCTATCGCGGCAGGTCATCCTCGCCCTGGAGGCTGACCGCTTCGATGAGGTCGGCGGCGACTTCTACGTCCGCGGCTTTCTGCGACAACTGGCGGACCACCTCGGCCTCGACGCCGAGGGGCTCGTCGAGGCGTTCGACGCCCGGCGCATGCCCGGACTGGAGTCGGCGACGTTGCCGGCGGTGCAGACGCCGTCCTGGCTCAGGGACACGACTCCGACCAGCCGTGGCCTCTCGCCGGCGCAGATCTTCTTCCTCATCGTGACGGTCGTCACGGCGGTGGTGTTCATGTTGGCGGCGCAGCGCAAGCGCGAGGGGCGACAGCTCGCCGGCCCCGCCGCCATCAGCGTCCCGGAAGAGCGCGCCTCTGCCCTCAACGGCGGCGCCAACCCGATCGCGGCGCCGGCGGCTGAGCCCACGGCCGAGCCCGCGGCCACGCCGGCAGCCAAGCCGCCCCGGGCTGCGGGCCCACCGACCCCAAGGCGCTCGCCGCGGCGATGAGCGGGGCCGAGCAGCGCGTCGAAGGCGTGCTGGTCCGGGTCCAGCCGGTCGGCGAGGCGGACCTCATCGTCACGCTGCTCAGCGCCGACGCCGGCCGCGTCGAGGCCTACGCCCGCAACGCCCGCGCCTCAACCCGCCGCTTCGGAGGCCGCCTGGAGGTCTTCGGCCAAGGCAGCGCGCGCCTCGGCCGCGCCCGCGGCAGCCTGCCCATCCTCGCCGGATTCGACCCTGGGCCGGCGCTCGTCGGCGGTGACCTCGACTACACCGGCCTGCTGCTCTGCAGCCACGCAGCCGAGCTCGCCCTCGCCTCGTCGCAGCCCGATCACGCCGATCCGGTCCTCCACGCCTGGCTCTGCCGCGTCGTACGGGCGCTCGCGGCCACCCGCGGTGTCGCCGATCCTGCCGCCGCTCGCATCGGCGTCGAGCTCAGCTGGTTGCAGGCGATCGGCGCCGCACCGCCGATTGATCTCTGCAGCAGCTGCGGCACACCGTGGCAAGCCGGCGCGCTCTGGCCGCGACCCCACGACGGGCTGCGCTGTCTGCGCTGCGAGGGCCGCGAGGCCGCAGACATCAGCCTCAGCGACCTGGACCTGCTCGCCGCGCTGGTCCGAGACCCCGGCGTCGCGGGCGGTCAACCGACGCCCCGCGGCGCCCGGCTGCTACGTCAGCGCGTCGCCGGGCTGCTCGACGAGCAGCTCGGCCGGCGGACCCGCAGCGCCAGCGCGCTCGATGGCCTCGTCGCCGCGGTTGTCACCGACGACTGAGCCACGACGATCCGCTGAGCGGCAGCCATTCGGCGGACGGGATCGCCGCAAATTCCAGCCGAAACCCCAGCAACATCCCCGGCACGTCGCGGCAGGCTGCGCCGCATCTTGGCGCTCCCGTCCAGGAAGACCGCTTCAGAGACAAGAAGTTTCATTCGCCCCTGTCGATCGCCGTCGCGTCACCGCCATTGACCGCGCCGGCACGAGGCGCCACCTTGCGCCCGCCCGCCCCGCCATCGCGCTGGCGGTCGCGACCCGGAGGCCGGCGATGGCGACGCACGTAGAGGATTCTGCCAAGGCAGGCGGCCCCCTCGGGCCCCGCGCCTTCGACCCCGATCGCCAAGATCTCGACGACGCCTACCTGCACCTCGACGCCGCTGGTGGCGCCCTGCGCCACGACTATGGCCCGCACGTGCACCTGCTCGCCGATCCGCTGGCGCTGACTTGGCTGGCCCGACTCGGCAGCCCCGAATGTCGGCAGCCAGAGGTCAATCGCCTCGTCACGCTGCTGTACCGCGGGCTGCTGCGCGAGTTCGCCAATCGCGCCTTGCCGCGCAAGCGAGTCGACGCGCCGACCAGGATGATCGGCTTGTCGCCGCGTGGGGTCTTCCGCGGCGAGGTGCTGGATCCAGAGGTCGACGTCACGACGGTCGACATCGCCCGCGCCGGCATCCTGCCGTCGATGGTCTGCTTCGAGGCGCTGTGCGAGATCCTGAACCCTGCGCGGGTACGGCAGGACCACATCTTGATGAACCGCACCACCGACGCCGCCGACCAGGTCACCGGCTCGGCCACCTCCGGCCGCAAGATCGCTGGCCCAGTGCGCGATCGCCTCGTCTTGTTTCCAGATCCGATGGGCGCCACCGGCGGCTCGCTCTCAGAGGCCATGCGCTTTTACCGCGAGCGTCTCGACGGCAAGCCGCGCCGTTGCTTCGCGCTGAACCTCATCGTCACCCCAGAGTTCATCCGCCGCCTGACCGACGACTTCCCAGGCGAGGTCGAGATCTTCGCCTACCGCCTCGATCGCGGTCTCTCCGAACCCGACGTCTTGCGCAGCCGGCTTGGCAGTCAGTGGCACCGCGAGCGCGGGCTCAACGACATCCAGTACATCGTGCCCGGCGCCGGCGGCATGGGCGAGATCATGAACAACGCGCTGCAGTGAGCGGCGGCCAGCCCCGGCACCCGCGCGGCTTGGGTCGGGGCCGGTTCCAGAAATCCGGCAGGAGATCCGAATGATCGAGCGTGTCGAACCCTACCTTGAGGCCGGCCAGATCGCCACCCGCGTCCGCGAGCTGGCGACCGAGCTCAACGAGCTGCTGGCTGGAGCCTCGCACCCGCCGGTTTTCATTTGCGTTCTGCAAGGCAGCTTCCTGTTCTATGCCGACCTGCTGCGCGAGCTGAACTTCCACGTGAACACGGCCTTCCTCGCCGTGTCGTCGTATGAGGGTGGCACCAGCACCACCGGCGCAGTGCGCCTGACACACGATCTGACGATCGACATCGCCGACCGCGACGTCGTCATCGTCGAGGACATCGTCGACACCGGCCTGACCATGTCCTACCTGCTGGAGTTGCTGGAGGCACGTCGGCCGGCTTCGCTGCGCGTCTGCACGCTCCTGCACAAGCCAGCGCGCAAAAAAGTCCACATCCCTCTAGCCTTGGTCGGCTTCACCATCGACGACGTCTTCGTCGTCGGCTACGGCCTGGACTACGATCAGCGCTACCGCAACCTGCCGTTCATCGGCGCCATGCACTTCGACCCGGCGCCTGGCGAGACTGCGCTGAACCTCGGTCACGGCTAAGCCATCGAATGATCGCGAGCAGCGAGACGTGGTTGCGGGTCGAGTGGCTGGGACACGCCGCCTTCGCGATCGCTGGACCCGGCGCCCGCGTGGTCCTCGATCCCCACCGCCCCGGCGCCCTCGGTGGCCGCTTCCGCTTGCCCGCGATCGCCGGCCCATTTGACGCGATCGCCTGCAGCCACGGCCACGAAGACCACGCCGCTTGGACGCCGGCGCTCGGCACCACGCGCTGGATCGAGCGCGACGACGCGGTGGGCGCGCTCCAGCTCCGCTTCCTGGCCGCGGCCCACGACGACTGCGGCGGGCGGCGCATGGGCCTGTCCCGCCTCATCGAGATCCGCTGCGGGTCGCTGCGCGTCGTCCACAGCGGCGACCTCGGCAGCTTCGGTCGTCGCGAGATCGACTTCGCCGCCGGCTGCGACGCGCTGCTGCTCGCCTGCGGTGGGCACTATACGCTGGGCGCCGATGCCGCCGCCGCCTTCGCCCGCGCCGTTCAGCCGCGTCGGGTCGTGCCGATGCACTGCGCCGATCCGTTGATCGATCTCGCGCTGGAGCCTGCAGAAGCCTTCTGCGCCGCGCTCGGTTGGCAAGAGTCGGTCGACACGGCGTTGACGCTGCCTCTGCCGCTCGGCGCACCGCCTTCGGCCATCGCGCGCCTGACGCGCCCTGACGCCACCAGGGAGCCCCAATGATGGAGTCCCCCGCCCAGGCCCCCGCCGACCCGAACGCCGCGCTGGCGCCACCGCCGCTCGATGCCGCCGCGCTCGGCCTCGGTCGCCGCCCGGTGCTGCTCCTCCTCGACGGCTCTTGGGCCCTGTTCCGCGCCTTCTACTCCATTCGCGGCATGCAAGACCCGGAAGGCCGGCCCACTGGCGCCGTCTTTGGCATCCTGCGCCAGCTCGAGGATCTCCACCGCCGCCTGCAGCCGGCCGCTGTCGCGATCTGCTTCGATGAGACCGACACCGGTTTCCGTGCGGCGCTCGACCCGACCTACAAGGCCAATCGCGGCGCGACGCCACCCGAGCTCGCCGACCAGTGGCCGCGGGCCGAGGCGCTGCTAGAGGCCCTCGGGCAGCGCACCCTGCGGCACAGCCAATACGAGGCAGATGACCTGATCGCCACGCTCGCAACCCGCGGCAGCGCGGCGGGCTTCGACGTCGTCATCGCATCTGCCGACAAGGACCTGGGCCAGCTCGTCGCGGACGGCGATCCGCGGGTGGTCCAATACGACCCGGGCAAGGACGTCTGGCTCGACGCCGCCGCGGTCGAGGCGCGCTGGGGCGTGCCGCCGGCGGCGGTCCCAGAGGTGCAGGCCCTGGTCGGCGACGCCGTCGACAACATTCGCGGTGTCGCCGGCATCGGCGCCAAGACCGCCGCCAAGATCATCCGCGAATTTGGCAGCGTAGAGGCAGCCCTCGCGCGCCTCGATGCCATCCGCCCCGACAAGGCCCAGGCAGCGCTGCGCGCCGGCGCACAGGACGCACGCCGCTGCCTCCAGCTGGTCCGCCTGGTCTGCGACGCGGCCATCGTCGATCGCGCCGGTGTCCCGCTCGATCTCGACGATCTGGCGCCCCGCTCCCCAGACCCTACCGCCGCGATCAGCCAGGCACGCGCGCTAGGTTTCGCAGGACTTCTGGAGTGGTTATCTAGGGATGAGGGCACAAAGTGGCCGCCGCCGCGCCGCCGCCGCGCCGCCCCCAGCGCCAAAGTAGCCCGATGACGGCGCGACCCAACGCACAGTCGCCACTTGACAGGTGGCGCAAACCCGTAGAGACTGCGCCCCCCGCGGCCGGACCCTCTCTGGGGTTCGTCCGCAGCCTCCGAGGCGTCACCCGACCAGGGCGACCGTCCCGGACCGGATCGCGTCCGCCGGCAAGTGCGAAAGCAAACTCCCGGCAGAGGCGGTTGCCCCAGTGAGCGCGCAGGGGCAGCACGCGAAGCGGCCGAGGGATCTTCGGAGCCCCGCGCATAGAGGTTGGCCCGCTAGTGACGCCGAGTGCGTCCCAGCGGGCAGTTCGGGCGTGACCGACGCGAGTGACGTCGGCGCGACCAGGCTGGAGACGGCTCAACGCCGCCCCCCAGCCGCGATGGCAGTGTCTGCAGGGTAGCCCGCATCGACCCGGGGCCCGCGAGCAAGGGAAGGACAGACCGATGCCGACGATCAACCAGCTCGTTCGCAACCGGCGCGAGGCCAAGCGCAAGAAGACCGCGGCCCCGGCGCTGCAGTCTTGCCCGCAGAAGCGCGGCGTCTGCACC
>SXGT01815210.1_pt1 | contig 12255 bp, 7 predicted proteins | sample 3176221 | NCBI WGS metagenome assembly SXGT01 (sample SAMN11356862, study PRJNA531348) | freshwater metagenome | isolation source: freshwater sample F1-120 | place: China: Fuxian Lake, Yuxi | collected 2017-12-25
AGGCGGCGTCGAGGTCCTTGTTCGCAGCCTCGATGGCGACGTTCTGCTGCTGGATCGTCGCGTTCGCCGCGCGCTGTTGCAGGTAGAGCGCCGTCGGCAGCACGGTGACCAGCAGCAGCGCCAGCAGCAGGGCCGCGGCCAGCGCCGGCTGCCGGCGGATCCAGCGCACGGTGCGTTCCAGCGGCGAACTGCGCCGCGCGGCGATCGGGCGGTGTTCGAGGGCGCAGGTCAGGTCCTGCGCGAACTCGGCGGCGCTGGCGTAGCGCTGCCGCGGATCGGTCGCCATCGCATGCAGGCACACGGTCTCGAGGTCGCGGTCGATCGCCGGGTTGCGGCCGCGCGGTGGCGGCGGCGAACCTTCGGCGATGCGGCGGCGCAGCTCCGACGGCTGCGCTTCGGCGAACGGCAGCCGCAGCGTCAGCAGCTCGTATAGCGACGCGCCGAGCGAGTAGACGTCGCAGCGCGCGTCGAGCGAGTCCGTCTCGCCGCGCAGCTGTTCGGGCGGCATGTAGGCCAGCGAGCCGAGCTGCGAGCCGGCCTTGGTCAGCCGTTCGCCGCCTTCGGCGCTCGACAGGCCGAAGTCGACCAGCATCACGCGGCCGCTGCGGGTCAGCATGATGTTCGACGGCTTGACGTCGCGGTGCAGCACCGAGCGGCGGTGTACGTGCTCGAGCGCTTCGGCGACCTCGCGCACGACGCGCAGGCAGGCTTCGGTCCAGCGCCCGGCGAACAGGGCCGCCGGTGCCGCTGTCGTCGCATCGCCGGTGCAGGCGGCGATCGCGCGGTCGAACGCGGCGCCGGGCAGCTGCGCGACCGGCTCGTGCTGCAGGTGCTCGATCACGTCGGCGAGCGAGCAGCCGACGATGCGTTCCATCGCGAAGTACGGGATGCCGCCTTCTTCGCCGACGGTGTAGATCGGCACGATGCCCGGATGGGCGAGGCGCGCGACGGTCTCGACCTCGCGGCGGAAGCGTTCGCGCGCGCCGGGGAAGAACAACTGTTCGGGCCGGATCAGCTTCAGCGCGACCTCGCGGCCGAGCGACTCCTGCCGCGCCAGGTAGACGACGCCCATGCCGCCGCCGCCGAGGTGCTGCAGCAGGCGGAAGTCGCCGAGGCGCTCGGGGAACGGTGGTGCGCCGCCGGGCGTCGTCTCGATCAGCCCGGCGGCGTGCAGCGCCTGCATGCGGGCGCGCAGCGCTTCGGCGTGGGCTGGGTGCGCCGCGCACAACGACTCGAGCGCCGCCGGCCCTTCGCGCTCCATGCGCTCGAGGCACTCGAAGATCAGCTGCTCGAGCTGCGAAGCGCCGCGGCTGCCGCGCGCGCGATCGTCGTTGGTGGGCGTGCTCATGGGGCCGAGGTCGGTGGCGCGCCGCCGTTCACTTCGCCGCGGGCGGATTCGGCAGGGTTGCCTTGTCGTGCAGGCCGGACTGGTTCAGCAGCCCGGTCTGCTGCATCAACGCTTCGATCGCGTCCGGCGTCGACGGCACGTTCTTGCTGAACACCTCGCAGCCGTCGTCGGTGACCAGGATCGTGTCCTCGATCCGGCAGCCCATGCCGGCCTCGCGCAGGTAGGCGCCCGGTTCGACGGTGATCACCATGCCTGCCTCGAGCGTGTCGACCGACGGATCGTGCACGGCGAGGCCGACGTGGTGGCACGGGCCGTGGTCGCTCTTGTAGCCGCGCGCGACCAGCAGCTCGGCGCAGCGCGCGCCGATCGCGCTCAGCTTGGCGCCGGGCTTCACCATCGCGATCAGCTGCTGCTGGATGTCGTGCACGTCCTGCACCAGCTTCCGCTGTTCGGGCGTGAACTTGCCGCTCGCCGGGAACGTGCGGGTGACGTCGCTGGCGTAGCCCTGCAGCGTCGGCGCGTAGTCCATGACGATCAGGTCATCCGGCCGCAGCTGCCGCGACAGCTCGTTGTAGTGCAGGATGCAGCCGTTCGGGCCGCCGCCGACGATCGCGCCGTAGGCGTCGGTGCCCGCACCGTGCAGCGAGAACACGAAGCGCGCCGCCGCCGCCAGCTGGTACTCGAAGTGGCCCGGCTCGACGCCGCGCATCGCCTCGGCGATGCCGAGGCCGGCGATCTCCGCCGAGCGGCGCAGCAGTGCGATCTCGGCCGGCGTCTTGCGGGCGCGCAGCGAGCCGAGCGTGCGTTCGAGGCCGCGGATCTCGACGCCGGCGAACTGCTTCTGCAGGGCGGCGACCAGCGCGTCCTCGCGCGACATGCGGCCGTCGAACGGATCCTTCGCCACCTCCATCGCCGCGTCGGCGGCCTTGCGCGGCGTGCCACCGGTGCGCGGGGCCGGCTGCGTCAGCGTCAGCAGCAGCGGGCGTTTGCCGTCGGCGTCGGCGGCGAGCAGGGTCGTGAGCCGTTCGTTCAGCGCGCGCACGTTGCCGCAGACCGCGAAGCCGGTGCGCTGCGCCGACGCTTCGCCCGGCGCCAGGAAGTTGCCGTCCCAGGTCGCCGCGAAGCGCGAGAACGGCGGCACCAGCAGTTCGTCGGTGGCGAGTGTGCCGTCCTGGCCCGGCACCAGCAGCATCGCCAGGTCCGGTTCGCGGACGCCGGTCAGGTAGAGGAAATCCTGCGTCTGCACGAACGGGCCCATGTCGGCGGCCTTGCCCGAGCCGCGCAGCAGCACGACGAGGCGGCGGTCGGGGTGGGCTTGCACCAGCGCCTTCGCCAGCGCCACTCGGCGCGCCTGGAACTCGTCCTTCGGCAGCGGCGGCAGCGGGGCCAGCGGCTGCTGGGCGGCAGCGAGGGCCGCGAACGCGGCGGTGGCGACGAACGGGACGAGGTGTCGGCGACGCATGGCGCGGCACCATACGCCGTCGCGGCGGCTGGGGGGGACCAGGTTCCTGCGGGTAGGCAGTTCGTGCTTGGCGGGGAGCGTGTCGCGTAGGCTTTGCCAATGGCCGCGCGACCGAACGTCTCCCTGCTGCTCTCCGCCGCGATCCTCACTGCCGCCCTCGCCGGAGCACCGCTCGCGGCGCAGGATCGCAACGCCGGCTCGTTCGGCCACAGCCGCCACGGCAGCACGTTCGACGAAGGCCCGCGCCAGCGGCCGCGCGCGATGCCGGGGCTGAGCGCCGAAGTGCACCTGCCGGTGCAGGGCCTCGACGAAGCGACGCAGCGCCTGTTCGACCAGGGCCTCTGCCAGCAGCACGGGTTCTGGTACTTCGAAGCCGAGCGCAGCTTCCGCGAGGTCGCGTCGCGCGTGCCGACCTGTGCTTTGGCCTACTGGGGCATGGCGATGGCGAACGTCGACAACCGCGAACGCGCCGCCGGCTTCGCCGCGCGCGCGGTGCAGCACGGAGCTTCGCTGCCGGAGCGCGAACGGCTCTACGTCGACGCGATCGCTCTGCTCTACCAGATCGACGACGCGCTGCGCAGCGAGCTGCAGAGCGGCGACGCCGCGCGCGTGCAGAAGGCGATCGACGACACGATCGGCAAGGCGAAGGGTGGCCGCGACGAGAAGGAGCTGCAGCGCGCGTTCCTGAAGGGCCTCGAGGCGATCGTCGCGGCGTGTCCCGACGACGTCGAAGCCAAGGCGCTGCTGGCGATCCAGTGTTGGCGCAACCGCGACTTCGGCCTCGAGATCACCAGCCACGCCGCGGTCGACGCGCTGCTCGACGCGGTGTTCGCCAAGGCTCCGAACCATCCGGCGCACCACTACCGCGTGCACCTGTGGGACGGCGAGAAGGCCGAGCGCGCGCTGCGCTCGGCGGCGGCGATCGGTGCCACCGCGCCGACGATCGCGCACCAGTGGCACATGGCGGGCCACATCTACGCGAAGCTCCATCGCCACGCCGAAGCCGCGTGGCAGCAGGAGGCGAGCAGTCGCACCGACCACGCCGCGATGATGCAGGACCGCGTGATGCCGTTCCTGATCCACAACTACGGCCACAACCAGGAATGGCTGGCGCGCAGCCTGTCGTGGATCGGCGAAGCGCGCGATGCCTTGCGCGTCGCCAAGGAGCTGGCCGCGCTGCCGCGGCATCCACGCCACAACAAGCTCGACGACGACGACTCGATCGCCGGCTACGCGCGGGCGCGCCTCGTGTCGGTGTGCGAAGACCACGAGCAATGGGAGCAGGCGATCGCGCTCGGCGAACAGGGCTACCTCGATCGCACGGACTCGGTGAAGCGCGAGGTGCAGCGCTTGTCGCTGCTCGGGCGCGCGTTCTACCGGCTCGGCCGCAAGGACGACGGCGACCGCATCGTCGCCGAGGCCGAAGCGCTGCTGCAGACGGCGCGGCAGCGGCGCGCCGAGGCGCTCGACCGCGCCGAAGCCGACGTGCACGAGAAGCGCGAGCCGGCGACGAAGGCGATCGAAGCCATGGCCGAAGCCGGGCGCGCGCCGACCGAGAGCGTGCGTTCGGTGCTCGACCTGCTGCGCGAACTGCGCGGCGAGCAGAGGCTCGCGGCGGGTGATGCGGCGGCCGCGGTGGTGGAGTTCGAGGCGGTGCCGGACTTCCCGAAGGCGCTGCTCGCCGATGCGCACCTGGCTGCCGGGCAGGCGAAGAAGGCGATCGAGTTGCTGGAGAAGGAACTGAAGGAACGGCCGCGGCGCGTGCCGACGTTGGCGCGGTTGATCGACGCCTACGAAGGCGAGACGGGAGAGGTGCCGGACGCTCGGTTGTCGCAGTTGCTCGAGGAGCTGCGCGGTCCGCAGTTTTGCTGGCTGTACCAGCGTGGGGACGTCCTCCGGATGGCGAAGGGTGGGCCGGGCCTCCTGTTGCCTCGCGAACCGGAGAATGTGCTCGAACTGGGCGGCGATCGTGGGTTCGCCGCCGACTTCGGGCCGCGCCCGCCGCTCGCGTCGCTCGGCCCGACCTCGTTCGAGCCATGGCCGCACGCCGGCTTCGACCTGCCGCGCGCATCGGGCGAACGCTTCGTGCTCGCCGCGAAACCGCAGAAGCCGACGCTCGTCGTCTTCTACCTGGGTTTCGGTTGCCTGCAGTGCGTCGAGCAGCTGCACGCGCTGCAGAAGCACCAGAAGGCCCTCGCCGCCGCGGGCCTCGACGTCGTCGCCATCGGCGACGATCCGACCGACAAGCTGGCGTCGGCGATCGCGGCCCTGCCCGCCGAGCAAGCACTGACGTTCCCGCTGCTCGCCGATCCGGAGCACACGGCCTTCCGCGCGTGGCGCTGCTACGACGAGTTCGAGTCGCTGGCGCTGCACGGCACGTTCCTCGTCGACACCGACGGGCGCGTGCGCTGGCAGGACCTCGGCGCCCAGCCGTTCGCGCAGTTCGACTGGCTGGAAGGCGAGGCGAAGCGGCTGCTCTCGCTGCCGCCGCCCGCGTGCCCGAAGCCGCTGGGTCTGCCGCATCGCTGATGCCGGGGTCTTGCCCCATGGCGGTCCGGCGAAGATGCGTCGGAACTGCCGTTGCCGCCGGCACCTCGGTGTGGCATCCTTCCTGACCCACTCCCCGCACTCGAGAACTGGAGGCACGTTTGGCCCTCGCCCCGCGCAAGTTGCGATCGAAGGACAAAGTCATCACCGACCGCAAGAGTCTGGCCGCGATCCTGGCTGGCCTGCGCGCCAGCGGCAAGCTGGTGGTGCTGACGAACGGTGTGTTCGACCTGTTGCACGTCGGGCACACGCGGTGCCTCGAGGACGCGCGGTCGCGCGGCGACCTGCTGGTCGTCGCCGTCAACACCGACAAGTCGGCCGAGGCCCTGAAGGGCAAGGGCCACCCGGTGGTGCCGGAGGAGGAGCGCATGGAGGTGCTCGCCGCGCTGTCGTTCGTCGACTACGTGACCTGCTTCGAAGAAGCCTCCGCCGACGCGCTGCTGCAGCAGCTGCAGCCGAACCTGTACGCGAAGGGCAGCGACTACACGCTGAAGACGCTGCCGGAGAAGGACACGCTGAAGGCGCTGGACATCAAGGCCGTCTTCGTCGGCGACAAGAAGTCGCACTCGACGACGAAGATGATCCAGAAGATCCAGAAGCTGAAGAAGAAGTAGGCGCCGCCCCGAAGCTGCGGCGACGCGCGGGCTTGCCGGCGCCACCGCGACGCCTGCCCCGGTCGCCGTGCTGGCATCGGCACAACCGCGCCGCCGTCAAGCAGTCGCGCCGGGCCGGCCGATTCCGCCCGACGATGGCGGCAGCTCCGAGCACCACGACCGCGAACCCGACGACCTACACGGCCGTGCCGTTGGCCGGTCTCGTCGGCAAGGAACCACCGCCGTTCCCGCTCTACCTGCGCACCGCCGACAACACGTGGGTGCTCTACCACGCGGCCGGCGCCCCGCTCGACGAGGCGCACCTCGGCCGCCTGCAGGCGGAAGGGATGCAGAAGCTGTTCCTGCGCGACAGCGACCGCAACGCCTACTTCGCGCGCGTCGAGCAGTCGCTCGACCAGGTCCTGCTCGATCGCCACATGCCGCTCGAGCGCCGCGCCGACCTGCTGCACGGCGTCGCGCTGCGCGTCTCCGATGCCCTGCTGTCCGGTTCGCCCGACCGCGCCGGGGTGCAGCGCGCGCAGAAGGTGATGATGGCGACCAGCGGGCTGCTCTTGCGCGAGCAGAACGGCTTCGCCGCGATCCGCCGCCTGATGGGCGCCAGCCAGGGCCTCGTCGCCCACAGCCTGACGGTCGGCTTCCTCAGCATGGGTCTGTCGCGCCTCGTCGCCGGCGGCGACGGCGGCACGCTGGTGCTCGCCGGCCTCGCCGGCCTGCTGCACGACGTCGGCAAGGTCGACTACGAGGACCTCGACCACGACCCGGAGCACACGACACGCGGCGCCGACATCCTGCGCGGGCTCGGGCTGCCGACGCCGATCGTCGAGGCCGCGCGTTCGCACCACGAACGCTTCGACGGCACCGGCTTCCCGCAGGCGCTGAAGGGCCCCGAGATTCCGGAGCTGGCGCGCATCGTCGGCATCGTCGACTCGTTCGAGAAGGTCTACTCGACGCAGGTGCCGCGCGTCGGCGTGTTCGACGCGCTGCGCATCCTGGCGCAGGCCTACCGCGGCTGCTTCGACGAACGGCTGGCGCTCGGCCTGGTCAAGCTGTTCCGCTGATCGGCGCGCCGGGGCGCGGAACGTCGGCGGCTCGGTGGATCCGGCTCACGGCTTCTGGAGTCGCGGCCACGTCAGGTGCGGACGCACACCGAGCCGTTTGCGCGCATCGGCTTCGATCGCGTCGAGGCGGTGCTCCAGTTCGCCGTTGCGGCGCCAGCGTGCGAGCGTCGTCGGCAGGTCGCTGGCGGAGCTGCCGCACCAGGTCGTCAGCAGTTCGTCGAGTGCGACGTCGTCGGTCGGCAGCGGCAGGCCCTGGGCCGCGGCCTGCAGGGCCGCGAGCACCCGCACGTGCGGCCGCAGGTCGGCTCGGTGGACCACGTCGCGGACCACGAGGCCGAGCACCTTCTTCACGAACCGCACCTCGGGCTCGACCTCGCCGGCGAGCAGCCGCTGCAGTTGCTCGGGCGAGAGGCGGGCCTGGTCGGGATCGCGGAGCAGCAGTTCGGCGAGGGCCCGTACCACGTGCCGCGGGGTGCCCGAACGGCTGTGGTGCAAGAGGTCGTCGGTCGTGGCCCCGGCGAGCTCCAGCCAAGCCATCGCTTCGATCGCCTCGCCGCGCACTTCGGATCGGGCCGTGGAGACGAGCTCGACCATGAGGTCCGCGTACGTCGTCTCGATGCGAACGGCCAACGCGTCCCGGGTGGCTGCCGGATGGCGGGCCATCCAACTCCACGCGGTCGCGCCCACTTCGTGGTCGCCGAGCGAGCGCCAGGTGAACACGGCGTGCGCCGCGTCGCTGTCCAGTTCGCCAGCGGCTTCGATCTGCCGCAGGGCCTGGTCGAGGCGATCGGCCGGGCACCAGACGGCGAGGTGCAGCGCGTCGCCGATCCGCGCCAGCCCTGTCGCGGAAGCGGGCGCGACCGGCGGAGCCTCTGGCGGGCGACCTTGCAGGCATCGATCGACTGCCGTGAGCAACGCGCGGTCGGCGGGCGGTGCATCGTCGAACGACGCCAGCAGGGCGTCGGCGGTGCTGCCGCACAGGGCGCGATACGACACGTCGGCGTGGCTCTGCTGCAGGTGGCGCAGCGCGGCGAGCCCGACCACTCCGGCTTGCCCCCAAGCCGCGAGCGCCGCCGCAGCGTGCGTGCGCACCGATGCTTCGGGATCCCACAAAGCGGCACCGAGGCGTACGCGATCGAACACCGGCAAGGCCGCACCCTGCGCCCGCAACCAGGCGATGGCCTGCACGCGGCGGGCGGGATCCCAATGCCGCAGCAGGCAAACGGCTGCGAGTGCATCGATTGGATCGCGGCTGACGGCCAGCCAGGCGTCGGTGATCTCGGCGTCCATGGTGCTGCCGAAGCCGCGCCCGGGCCCCGTCCCCAACGTGCGACGGAACGTGTCCAAGGCAGCCGCACACTTCTCGCGGTCGAACGGCAGGTCCTCGGCTCGGGTGACCAGCCAGCGGCATGCCGCCAGGTAGAACCGGCTGTGGGTCGCGCGCCGCAAGATCTGCTGCTCGTCCGGTGCGTTGCCGTACTCGGCGATGTCGCGCAGCAGCGCCCCTTCGTCGCCGGTGCGGTGGATCAACGGTCCAGCGTCGCGCAGGATCTCCGTGGCGACCGGCAGCTCGACGAAGGGCAGCAGGGCGATCAGCGTCCAGCACAAGGCCGGGTCGACCTCGGGATTGCGTTCGAGGTCGCTGAGTTCGTACAGCATCGTGCGCAGCTCGGGCAACGCCGGCAGCGCCTCCTTGCCGCGCTTCGCCAGCACGTAGAGCAGTCCGCGCACTTGCCGCGGTGACGCGGTGGCGCGCGCGGCGACCGAGAGCCGTTCCCGCACGAAGTCGACGACGCGCGGCCCGGCGCGCTCGAGCCGCTCGCAGGCGGCGGCGAACTTCGCCTCGTCCTTGAGGTCGGCGAACGCAGCCTCGGCCATCGCCGTCCACGCATTGCTGCGCGGCGGCGGGGAGCGATCCTGTTGGGCCGCGACGAACACCGCGGGCAGCACGATGGCTGCCAGCGCCGGGGCCCGGCGCGCGAGGGGCATCGGCGGATGGTAGTGCGATCCAGGGAGCCGAGGCAGGGGCGGGCGCAGATCGCGCCCCGATCACTCTCGCACGAGCTTCACCGCGGTGCCGTAGGCGAGCACTTCGGTGATGCCCTGCGAGAACTCGGTCGCGTCGTAGTGCATGCCGACGATCGCGTCAGCGCCCAGCTGCCGCGCGTGCGTCACCATGCGTTCGGTCGCCTGCGCGCGCGCCGCCTCGCAGACCTCCTCGAACTCGGTGACGTTGCCCTGGAACAGTCCCTTCAGGCCACCGATCAGGCCGCGGGCGAAGCCGGGCGAACGCACGACGATGCCGCGGACGACGCCGAGCTGCTCGGTGATGCGGTAGCCGTCGACGCCGAGCGTGGTGGTGACGACGAGTGCGGTCTTGCTCATGGCCGCACGATACGGCGCCGGGCTACAGGACGCCGACGGTGAACGCGAGCCCGTTGCTGGCGGTGACCGTGCCGTTGCCTTCGAACACCAGCATCTGCAGGCGGATCGTGCCGCCGACCAGGGCTGGCTGCAGCGGCAACGCGAGGCTCGCGGTGGCGAAGCCGCCGACCGGCGCGTGCGTCGTCAGCACGTCGGGGAACACGCGGCCGACGCAGCCGGGAACCGCCGTCGGCAGCACGGTGGCGAGCGGCACGTTGACCGGCTGCAGGCCCCAGACGCCGAGCGCCAGCGCGTTGGCGGGCACCGCCGAGCAGATGCCGGTCATCGACGTGCCGAGCCACGGCTGGTTCGGCACGAACAGGATGTTCTGCCCCGCACTGCCGCTGCAGCCGCTGCCGTCGACGGTGACGAACGCCGGGCATTGCGAGGTGATCGCGAGCGCCGACGCAGTCGTGCCGCTGGCCAGCGCCGGCACCTGGTTCAGCAGCACACGCCCGTCGGTGAGCGCCTGCACGCGGCCGACGCGGCCGGCGTTGCCGAGCGGGGCGAGCGCCGTGCTGCTGCCGAGATCGCTCCACGACGACGTCGTCGGATCGAAGCGCGCGAGCCCGCGCACCGGCTTCGCCACCGACGCGCGCGTCACCGTCGTGAACGAGCCGGCGACGAGGATCGTACCGTCCGGGTGCTTCGCGACGTCGTAGGCGGTCGTCAGGTTGCCGCCGCTCAGCGTGCCGACGTTGGCCCACACCGCACCGTTCCAGCGATGCACGCTCTGGTAGCCCGCCGCCAGCAGCTCGCCGTTGCCGAACTCGGCGAAGCCGTTGGGCACGATCCACACGAAGTTGCCTACGGGCTGCCAACTGCTGCCGTTCCAGCTGGCGACGAAGCTGGTCAAGCCGGCGAACTGGCCGCCGACGACGAGCTCGCCGTTCTGGCGCACCAGCATGCCGCCCGGCGACTGCACGCCGCTGCCGAGCGCCGACCACGAGGAGCCGTTCCAACGCGCGATGTTGGTCGCCGGCACACCGCCGGCCGCCGTGAAGTTGCCGAGCGCCACGACGTCGCCGTTCGGCATCTCGACGAGGCGCTGCACGCCGAAACCGCTGATGCCGCTGCCGAGCGCCGACCACGTCGAGCCGTTCCAGCGCGCGATGTGGCTCGCCGCGACCCCACCGGCCGTGGTGAACGTGCCGGCGGCGATCAGCGTGCCGCTGCTGGTGCGCAGCAGCGCGTCGACGGCGGTGACGCCGCCGCTGAGGCCGCTGCCGAGTGCCGACCACGTCGAGCCGTTCCAGCGCGCGATGCGCGACGCGGCGGTGCCGCCGATCGTGGTGAACGTGCCGCCGGCGAAGAAGCCGCCGCTGCCGTCCGGCACCAGCGCGTCGACGGCCTCGGTGCTCGTCAGCAAGGCACTCCATTGCGGCGGCGATGCGCACTGCGCTGCGAGAGCAGCGGCAAGCGAACACGACGCGAGGAAGACGCGGGCGAGCTGGAGGTGGCGCATGGGCGGCTCGAACGGGGCGAGCACGCTACGTCGCCGGTGGCGGAGCGACCAGGGCTCGGCCCTCAGCGCGGTGTGAGCTTCGTCGGCGCCAGCTCCGGCAGCTCGGTGGCGTCGGCGGTTCCGGGCCAGCGAATGGCGACCTGCGGCAACTGCTTGCCGAGCGCTTCGCCGAACTCTGCGGCGACGAGGCCGCTGCGCCGCAGATCGAGTTCGCGCAGGCTCTTCGGCAAGGCGGCGAAGTCCGCGGCCGCGGCGGTGACGTTCGCCAGCTCGAGCTGCTCGAGGCGACTGCCGGCGAGGGCGGCGAGGTGCTCGCCGGTGCACGGGCCGAGGCCGAGTTCGCGCAGCGTCGGCAGGCGCGCGAAGCGGGCGACGAGTGCTGGCGGCAGTTCGCAGTCGAAGCACGCGAAGCGCTGCAGCTGCGCCTGCGACAAGAACAGCTCGTAGACGGCGTCGGACTGCGGCAGGCCGTGCAGTTCGAGTGCCGTCAGCTTGGTCGCCAGCGTGCGCATGCCCTCGATCGTGATGCGACCTGGCCCCGACATGCCGAGGCCGCCACGCACGCCCTTGGCGGTGTGGTCGAGGCGCAGCGACACCAGGTGTGGCAGCTGCGCCAGTTCGCCGGCGGCGCGGTCGTCGCAGAACGCCGCCAGCAACTGCAGGTGCTGCAGCTTCGGCAAAGTCGCGAGATCGGCGGCGAAGCCCATCGGCACCTCGGGCAGAGCGGCGCCCAGCATGCCTGCATCCGGAGCTGCAACGCCGAGAAGACTGAGGTGCGTCAGGTTTCGCAGTCGGCCGAGGGCGGGCATGTCGCTGCGACTCAGCATCGGGCAGCGCAACGACGTCACCGTCGTCGGCACCTTCGCGAGCTCCTCGACACGCTCGACGATGCCTTGCTGCAGCCGCAGTTGTTGTGCCGCCTGCTTGTGCAAACGCGTCACTGCGTCTTCGAGCGCTGGCGGCATCGCAGGCTGCAGCGTCATCGCATGCGGCGGCGTGCTCTCGATGCGCCGCTGCACGAACGCGGGCACGTGGCGGCCGTCGGCGAGTTCCCACGCGAGCCACAATCCTTCGGGCTGCCCGGGAGCCGCAGCGGCCGGTGGCGCGAGCATGCTGGCCGGCAGCAGCGCAGCGAGTTCCTGCACCTTCGTCGCGTCCTCGAGTGCGACGATGACGTCGGAGCCGGAGCCCGCACCGGTCGTGTAGTGCAGGCGCAACCAGCGCAGCTGCGGGATCAGCTCGGCGAACTGCGCCGGCGTCACGTTCGCGATGGCGTCCCGCTGCCACGGCGGCGGCGTGGGTGGGTTCGCCGGGTCCTGTGGTTGCTGTAACGGCGC
>SXGT01669461.1_pt1 | contig 12253 bp, 10 predicted proteins | sample 3176221 | NCBI WGS metagenome assembly SXGT01 (sample SAMN11356862, study PRJNA531348) | freshwater metagenome | isolation source: freshwater sample F1-120 | place: China: Fuxian Lake, Yuxi | collected 2017-12-25
GTAGTGAATTAATAGCGTTGAATAGGCAGGGACGGTTTCGAGAATACCGTGAATGGGATTTTGCAAAAGCGCGTTGAGCGCGTGGATGCGGGCATTGAGCGCGGGATGAATCTCGTCGCCAAGTTGGACGAGCAATGCAGAATCGCCAAGCGGCTTGAGCATGGTTACATGAGTTCGAAGATGGAGATGGATTCGATGTGGTAGGTTTGCGGGAAGAGGTCGAAGGGAGTCACTTCTTGCAAACGATAGCCGCTGTTGATGAGTTTGGCTGCGTCACGCGCGAGTGTGGATGGGTCACACGAAACGTAGGCGATGATCTGCGGCTTGATGTTGAGGATGGCGTCGAGGGCGTGCTTTTCGATGCCGGCACGCGGAGGGTCAACGATCATGTGCGTTGGTTGAGCGAGCTGCTCGGCGAGCGCGGGTAGAACTCTTTCGGCTATGCCTTCGTATAATTCCACGTTGTCGAATTCATCGAGGTTGATGCCGAAGTCTTCACAGGCAGATGGGGATGTTTCAATGCCGATAACCTTTGCGTATTTGGGTGCGAAGAATTTGCTTAAGAGACCGGCGCCGCAGTACACGTCGAGAAGGGTGATTGGGGAATTGGGTGATTGGTAATTGGTAATTGGTAATTTGACGAGGAGGTGTTCAACCATTTTTTCGGCCATTTTTGTGTTGACTTGAAAAAAGGAATCGGCGGAGACGTGGAAATCTTTGCCGAGGATATTGACGAAGAAATGATCCTGTCCTGCGATGACAACAGGGTGGTCTTCGTAAATATGCACCACGGAAATGTCGGCTTCAATTTCAAGCTCAGGGGTTTCTTCGGTGTCAGATTCGAGCACGAGCATTAATTCATCATTTTGGCCGGAGCGCAGGGAAACACGTTCCAGATTCATTCTTGATTCGAATTGCAGTTCGGGCCAGAAGGTATTGATGTTCGCTTCGGGCAGATGACATTCTTCGATGGCCCTCACCCTACCCTCTCTCACAGGGAGAGGGAAAACATAACCGAGTTTGCCGTCTTCGGTGAGATGGAATTGCATGTGGTTGCGGTAATTCCATTCAAGCGGGGATGCAACCATTGGCTGGACGGGCGGATTTTCGATCTTGCCAATGCGCTGGAGTTGATCGCGCAAAATTTCTGTCTTGGCTTTTAATTGATTTTCGTAGGCTAGGTTTTGGTAATGACATCCGCCGCATTGTGTGAAGTGTTTGCATTTTGCCTCGATGCGATCTGATGATGCTTTTAATATCTCAGTCAATTCGCCGCGGGCGAAGTTTTGTTTTTGCTGCGTCAACTGAATGCGGACGAGTTCGCCTGGTAAACCGAAGGGAACAAAGACAGCGCGTCCATCGGGAAGGCGTCCCATGGCTTCGCCGCCGTAGGTGAGTTTTTCGAGGGTGATTTCGTAGGTATTCTCAGCGTTGGAGGACATTTAGCACCGCCTGTACAATCTGTGCCACTTGAAATGAAGTTGTTGTTCCTAATCGTTTTACCAATCTTTGTTCTGAAACGGATCGAATTTGCAAAGCATCTGCGGCTGAAGTTTTACTTAATCCGTTTTGTTCTTCCGGGTCAATTTTTACCATCCAAGCTGCTGATACATAGCGGTCTTTCCAGTCTGTTAAAGGGACTATGACTTTAAGCGGCAGGATTCCAACTAGGTCACTACTGACAATGACAGCAGGACGCGTTTTTTTGATTTCCGAACCTATCGTTGGGTCAAGATTAACCAGCCAAATTTCGCCCCTTTTCATGGTTCATCATCCACAAATAGAAAATCATCACTATCCAATTCTGTAAATTCTGTTAAATCCGGGTTTGTTCTGTAATCTGCCTGCAGTTCGCGTGCAGCAAGCAGCATTTGGCGGCGCTGACGATATCGCAATTCACGCTCGATCATCTCGCGCACGATCTCAGAAAGGCTGCGATTCTCTTCATCAGCAATTAAGGTGAGCATTTGATGTTGATTTTTTTCAAGGAGAATCTGGGTTCTTTGAAGTTCCATAAAACACCTCTTTAGTGTGTATAAAAACTACACACCATTATTCATCTTTTTTTGTTTTTTGTCAAGAAAACAAAAAGAGGAAAGGCTATTCACCAGCCTTTCCTCTTTTTGTTTCGTCGGATTTCCTTATTTCAGAAAGAATGAAAGAATCACGAGCGCAACGATGAAAAAGCCTGCGAGCGAGCCAATTCGGACGAGGTCTCTCTTGACTACGGTGTAATCGGGGTTGAATTCCACTTTTGGCGTGGGTGTATTTCCAAAAGATACAGCAGGGGTGGGGCGTTTGTTTTTCTTAGCCATTTTATTTCTCCTTTCATGTATTCATTTCAAAAAGCGAATTGATAACTTTTTCAATTTTGTAATCGCGCAAAGACAACAATGCGCTGATTGTTGATTAGATATGGGTAACACGAGATGAGTGTTACCGTGGGTGAGCCGGTGGACGCCATCACTTCCACGGCGGTGGGTTCGACCAGAACGGTGCGGTCTACAACATACACAAATTGTCGCTGCTGGGTGTAGATGATGACTTGATCGCCTGGGACCAGCCTGTCCAAATAACGGAAGATCTCGCCATAGACATCATCGTGCGCCGAAAGCACCACGTTTCCATCGTGACCCGGGTTTGCGGAGCCGATATATTGGCCGACTCCCTTCTTGAGCTGGTCCCAGCCATCTCCCTGCACAACGGGCGCGTCCACATTGATTGAGGGAATTTGAATGCGGACTGCCTGATCTGGCGCGGCGGTAGGTACGGGAATGTTCGCAAGCGATTGCACCATCGGCAGAAGGTGGGATGGAATTTCCGCTTCGTTGGGGCGGGTATTTCCCTGCGCATCGGGAGGGGTGTGGCCCGAAGGCAGCACCACGGCCATCACCAATGCAGTCGGTGTCACGGTTTCCGGGTTGAGCGCAGCAACCACTTCGTTGTTAAGAGTGCGGAGCAGGCCAAGTCCATTGAAGATGACAACGACCAGACCAAGAACTGCGAGCACTTCCACGCCGAGAAGAACGCGATCCATGACTCTGCGGCGGGGTGGGGCGGGAACAGGCTTGGGTGTCGATTCTGTCTCTTCCGCGGTATCAATTACGGGCGCGGATTGAGGCACGGCGCCAAAGTCAAAATCAGGTGCAATGGATACGACACGTCCCGTACGGCGATAATGGTCCAATCGGTCCTTGCGCGCACCGCGTCGCTTCTCCACCAGCAGGCGGCGGAGTTCTTCAACGGATAAATCTTCAGGCGCTTTTTTACGGGCCATAGCGAGGGGATTATACCGCAAGGGTATAAATACAAGGGATTGTCAATTTGTGGGACACTCGGTATAATGCAGTCCTTCGGACGGGTAGCTCAGTTGGTTAGAGCACATCGTTGACATCGATGAGGTCGTAGGTTCGAGCCCTATTCCGTCCACTGATATAAAACCGCTTCGACCGGGACGAGTAATTGGTTCAGTTTCCTGACAGAGAGTCAAAGGCGATAGTTGAGAGCCTTGGCCAGAAACATCTAATGAAAACCACCCGCGAGCGTGAAGCAGAAAGCTTTCAGCGATTAGCTGTCAGCAAGTAAGTGAAACGGTTGGCTCCGTTATCAGCCTAAGAGATATGTCGTAAGAGACCTAAAGGTCTTGGAGACCTTTAGGGTCTGAGGCATAAATCGGGTGGAACCGCGTGAGAATCAAAGCTCTCGTCCCGTTGTGGATGAGAGCTTTTTGTTTAACCTCACCCCCTACCCCTCTCCAAGAGGGAGAGGGGAAATAAGAAAGGAAGCGAAAATGGCAGAACAGGAAAAATATCAGGATACGTATTTGTACAAGATCCGTCATTCGACGGCGCATGTGATGGCGCAGGCTGTGATGGAGATGTTCCCCGATGGGAAGCCGACCATTGGCCCTCCTGTTGAAAACGGCTTTTATTATGACTTTGACCTGCCGCGCAACCTCACGCCCGAAGATCTGGAACAGATCGAAAAGCGCATGAGACAGATTGTGCAAGGCAAACACGACTTCAAGAAGACGGTCATCTCTTCGGAGGAAGCGAAGAAGATCTTTGCCGATCAACCGTATAAACTGGAGTTAATCGAAGGACTCGAAAAAGGCGGCACGGACGAGTACGGTCAGCCATTGGATGGCCCGCCTGAAATCTCGATCTATCAGCAGGATACGTTCACAGACTTGTGCCGCGGGCCGCATGTGGCAAACACAAAAGAGATCAAACAGGATGCCTTCAAGTTGATGTCTGTTGCGGGCGCGTATTGGCGCGGTGATGAGAACAATAAGCAGTTGCAGCGTCTCTACGGCACGGCCTGGGAGAGCAAGGATCAACTCAAAGAATATCTGCAGCAGCTCGAAGAAGCGAAGAAGCGCGATCATCGCAAGCTGGGCAAGGAGTTGGAAATCTTCATCTTCGATGATGAAGTCGGCCCTGGCTTGCCGCTCTGGCTGCCCAACGGTGGCATCATCATTGAAGAATTGGAGAGCCTCGCCAAGGAAATGGAAGAGAAGGCTGGTTATTCCCGCGTGCGCACGCCGAACATCACGAAAGAAGATCTGTTCATCCGTTCGGGACATCTGCCATACTATGCTGAGAGCATGTACCCGCCGATGGAATTGGAAGGCGTGAAGTATTACATCAAGCCGATGAACTGCCCGATGCACCACAAGATTTTTGGATCGAGAGGCCGCTCGTATCGTGAACTTCCCGTTCGCCTCGCCGAATACGGAACCTGCTACCGTTACGAGAAATCTGGTGAACTCTTTGGGCTGATGCGCGTCCGCTCGATGCAGATGAACGATGCCCACATCTACTGCGGCGAAGATCAATTCGAGCAGGAGTTCATGGGCGTGGTCGAGTTGTATAAAAAATACTTCGAGTTGTTCGGCATTGACAAGTATGTGATGCGCCTCTCCCTGCACAGCAAGCAGGGACTTGGCAAGAAGTATGTGGACAATGAAGCTCTCTGGGTGAAGACGGAAGACATGGTGCGCCGCGCCATGAATAATGGTAATGTCCCCTATGTGGAAGCCGCTGACGAAGCCGCATTCTACGGGCCGAAGATCGACGTGCAGATCTGGTCTGCCATCGGGCGTGAGTTCTCGCTTGCCACGAACCAAGTGGACTTTGCGGTCCCCTCCCGCTTTGACCTGAAGTTCACGAATAAGGATGGCGTGGATGAAGTGCCACTTTGCATCCATCGTGCGCCGCTCTCCACGCACGAGCGCATGGTAGGCTTCCTGCTTGAGCATTATGCAGGCAATTTCCCCGTTTGGCTTTCCCCTGAACAGGTACGCGTCATCTCCATTACGGATGCGCAGAACGAATATGCGGAGAAGATCGCAAAACAATTGTGTGAGAGTGGCGTCCGCGCTCACGCAGACCTGAGCGCCTCACGCATGAACGCGAAGATCCGTCAGGCGCAGTTGATGAAGGTGCCGTATATGATCGTACTTGGTGATAATGAAATGCAGGCGGAGCAAGTCTCGCTGCGTGTGCGCGACGGCAGCCAGCAGAACAACATTCCGCTGAGCGAGTTTGCGGCACGAGTGAAAGATAGAATTTCAAGACGCGCAAGCGAATTGTAGGGTTACAACAGTAGCTTTACATAAACAAATTGCGGGATAGAAATACAGTTTCAAAAGTTATTTCTACTTTTGTCTCCTGCTATATAAGAAAACGCCCTCTATGAAAATAGAGGGCGTTATTAATAAAGGAAATCTAGCGGTTTACGACGGGTGAAAACCTCAACCTGCGCGCCAGCAAAATCACAATAATAAAAGCGAGCGCCATTACGACCAGGCCGGGGATACCAAGATCATCTATCAAGCCGGTATTAGGGAGTGCAGTGGTGGTTGGCACAATCGTAAGTTGAGCAGCGGCTGCCTGGGTTAATGCCGCGCCCACTGTCGCAGTAGCGGCCACAGACGCGCCAGACGCCGGGTCTGGGGTTGAACTAGCTGTGGCAACATTGACAACTGCCGTTGAGATGGGTGTGGATGTGGTAGTGGGGAGAATGGATGCTTCAAACGTGGCAGTCAATGCTGACACGATGAAAGAATTGGCAGCTTGGGCTGTCAAGGTGACATTGGCTGCTTCGGCCTGTTGAGCGGTGTTAGTGCCTCTTGAATTGAATAGATAAACTGCCACAAGGCAGGCGATCGAGAGCAGAATAATCCCACCCAAAATACCGACGGCAACAAGAAAGGTGCGATTATTGCTTGATTCTTCGGGCAGTGAGGCTTCTTCGCCATTATCGAAATTGGTTTCATCGAAAGACATGTAACACTCTCCTGATTAATTGCCGATACAAATTCTGTATCGGTCTTTTATTGCAATAATATCAACGGTTATTTCAATTATCCCACAACTTCAAGGTTTACGAGAGGCACAAGGATCGTCTCGTTATTTTCCAGCTTAACTTCCGCTGCGGGCGCGCGCAGACCGCTTGGAAACAGGCTAAGACCAGGTTTCATAGAGACAATGGAACCAATCATTCCCATAAAAGGAGGGCGGCGCATGCGTATCTGCAAACCTGAGACAAAAGTCTCCACTTCGTGCGGTGCAGACGGGTCTGTAGAAACTGGAAGAGGAATGATCGTTTCCGGTCTTGCCCCGCTATACCGGTCAAAATTTTCAGCGTTTACCACCACATCTCGTTTGGAATTTGTGCTGAGTAATTTATGAGCAGCAGAATTCATGGGCAAAGAACCGAAACCATCCGTTACCATAATAGGGTAACGCATCTCGCGCGCTTTTTGGAGCAAGGAGGGGAAAATACTGGATAAGATTAACCCTCTCACTGGTAGATCAGCTGCGGCGTCCAGAGTCGCAGCATCTTTAACCATGCCGCCCAAAAGGATGGAGCCTCGCAGGCTGATATCCAATTTATTTACTGTCAGCATGCTGTTCGGTTTTTCCATAAGGTTGACCAACAACCCTGAATCAATGCGCCCATTCCCCCATACCCCTTGTACCAATGCGCCCGAAATTTGTAGTATCGCGCCTTTGTTGGCGATTACTTCAATGACTTTGCCGGGGATCCCTGCTCGCAATTCCATTTTGGATTCGCCGACCTCCATTAATACCTGCCCGCCCCCCACGGCAACCACACGCCCATCACGCGGCGTGCGGACAGTGCGCGGGAATAAACCTTTACCGATGGCAATTTCCGCACTGGCAGCAAGTTGATCATCCACTTCGCACTTAATTAGACGGTCAGCCGCATTAGGAGATATCCGTAAGAGACGGGCTACATCCAATAACACATGCTCACGGGCCCAGCGCGTTTCAGCGATCACATCCATTGGCGTTACTTTTTGCCCAAGGTGAACCAGCACAGTACCCGATACCGGTAATAGACGTTCCCGTATGATGGAGGTAAGTCCGATAATGTGATTAACGGGTGCTTGCATCTCTACTCGCCTCCCAGGGTCCAATTCCATTTTTTGATCATTTCACGGCGGCGTGCTGCATCGGATGGAAGCACTAGAGGACGCCCGCGTCCATCAAAGACAACGCCTAAAGCTCCACCGCTAACTGGGATGGTACCGCTACGGCCAGACCCAAAGCCGACATCCGCTCCGTGCAGCCCTTGGAGGGTAAGGTTGCCTGTTTCACCATTTGCCAACGGCAGGGTTTCAAGGTAGCCATATTTCAAGTCCACGCGTGCTTCAGCGCCATTTTCGTAGACAAGTTTTGCTTTAAGGATGGGTGTGCCATAATTGGCAGAGACCACCGGAGATACGACTGTCCCCGCACTGAGGAATGCCCCAGATTCAAGTACCTGCACCGGCAGGATATTATTTTTTGAAGCAGCCACACCTAAAAGCGGGAGCAGGTTATTTTGGTCGATGATGATGGTGGTTACTCCCACAGGTTGGATCGAGTCAAGGAGCAGGAGCAGGCTGTGGCCGGGGCGCGAAGCGTCGCTCAATGCGCTCCCTCCAGCGAGAATCGGTTCAAAGAGCGGAGTCAGGTTGGGTCTAATGGAGGCGATATTTTGCGGAAAATCACGACGTGCGGATTGCATCGCCAGAAATAAAGCCTGTCTGGAAACAGCCTGTGCGATGGTGAAATCTTCGCGTGTGGCAGCTATCGTGGAGGGATGGAGGGACTTTTGAAATAGGTAATCGCGCAAATCGCCTGTTGAAATTTCAAGCGAAGACCAACGCAGGATATCTTCAAGCGTAGTGTAAGCGAGCAACCCAGACAGGTTTTCACCGAGGCCAAATTGGGGCAAGACCTTCAACGTGGATTTGCCATTAAACCCTGCAGCTATTACAGTTGCCGACGCGCCAAGGTCTACACTTAGGATTCCTTTTTTGGAGCCATATACCTTTGCCAGAAAACGTACCATTCGGCCGGTTGCGTATGCGGTTGGGAGGATGTGCCCGCCGGACCACAGATCCAAAAGATCCACACCTCTGATCTGCCGTTTTCGAATATTGATGACCATACGTGCAAGTTCACGTTCTGCGGGGTCAATATCTTCAGTTTCAAGCGATGGGCGGACATTGGGGCTGAAGTGCAGGGAAGTGGCAAGTGAACCCACCAAAGTCTTAACTTCCTCTTCCATTTTTTCATTTCCAGCAAATAGTACGGCTGGGCGTTTTTCCTCAGGCAGGAGGAAGCTGGCAAGACCAATGGGCTCAAGTAATTTTTGAATGGATAGTGAGGCGCCGCCGTCTGTTCCGCCGGTAATGACGACAAGGTCAGGTCGTAAGCGCAAAATGCTGTCGATCTGCTGGTCGGGCTTGCGTGTATCGTTCAAGCCAATCACATCCACAATGCGGGTATAAGTGGATTCGGTCAATCTGCGTGCGCTCTCCACCGAAACATCCTTTAGCAAACCAACGATGATTGTCTTTATGACGGGCCCTGCAGACAAGGTCACCACCAGCGCATCCACTCCGGACCCGTTTGCCTGGCTTGGTGTAATAAGACCGCGCGATGCATCAAGCAGGGTCTTCCCCAATAACTTTTGCAGGTTTTGGATGGCATCCCGCGCGCCTTCCACTACATCCTTGAATGGCGCTTCTGCTGTAGTTGGCGCAATGCCAGAAGCTACAAAACGATATTCGCCTTCAATTACATCAAAAAGGACAGCGCGCGTATTTGCTGCGCCGACATCGATTGCTAGCAGGGAGTTACCGTCAACTAGGGATGATGGCATGATTGCTAAAAGTTCCCGGGAAGATTAGAGATGAAATTGATGATTGATGAGATCCGTTCGATCAATGCGGTTAGCGCGGCGGCGTACACGCCAGCAAAGATCGCGCCTAGTGTAATGCCAATAAAGATGCGTCCCAGCCAGGCGGCTATTTCAATAAACCCAAAGCGATACATGGAACCGTCTGGTCTGGGTTTTGCGCCAAAGTGAAAGTAAGCCAAGGTGAGGATCGTTCCGAGCAGGATAATGGCTCCATTGCCGATCGCTTCAATCTTGCTTATATTGTTTGCAGCAGCGACGTTCAGGTCAAAGATATTGATCGTTGCTTCCGCCTGTGGGATCAGCGTGCCGGCAACAGCGCCCACAATTGTAACTGCAGTACCAGCTCCCACAAGAAAAGCCATGGTCATGCGCGCCATTCCGGTTAACCGCGAAGAGATCTTTAGAAGGATGAACAGCCCGCCAATAAATGGAATGGCAGCCAGGATCTGTTCAGTGAGTGTTCCAAACAGGATCGGATATCCCATTCGAGGGACAAGGACCTGCCAGACGATAATTGCAGCCACATATCCGGCAGATACTCCAACGAAGATATATACTGCTATTTTAAAGAGGGGGGTATCTCCAATCAAATAACTGAAGACAAGGAGAGTGAATAACAAACTGATTACCCCGGTGATCAGGTTGAGGGAAAAGACCATTCTATTTATCCTCCCTTGCTGAGACACGGTCTTTAAAACCGAGAACGAAATTCCACAATCCGCCGCCCAACACGAGAGACATAGCCAGCAGCATTCCAAGGCTATATGCGTTCCAGTAGCTGCGCGCGGTCTTAATGGTTCCCGGAGTGTTTTGTTCGAACACGGCACCGCCGTATAAACCCGCCACCATGCCGTTGACCTGTTGTGATTCGAAATAGGGTTGGATCATTGGAGCAGCTTGGGCGCTGGAAATAACGACTACCGGCAGGTTCTCGCGCGCTGATTCGGTTTGTTCGATCCATGTTCGGGCTGCATCAGCATTGTCAGTAACGAGAACCATAGCCATAAATAATTGCGAGAGTGAAGTGAGGTTATCCGGGGTGGAACCCCAGGCAGGTTGAAGAGACATATCCAATGGGGTTATGCTGCGCGGGTTCTGTGAAAAGGCTCGAACACCCAATTGACCGCCGGATAAATAGCCTAGATTCACGTAGGTGAATCCACTGTTTTTGAAATGACCAACCAAAGGTCCGGCTACGAAACGTTCTGCCAAAAGCGCCCCAGTTTCATTTGTGGAAATAAAGGTCAAGCGAGGGTGGCTGTAAAATATCAACTGGTCAAAGAAAGGTGCAGCGACGGCTTCCATTTCTCCAACACGTGAAGGCTCAAAATCAAAAGCCACCAATACAGGCGCCCCTTGTGGAAGCGCGCGCGAAATATCCACAGCTCTGCCGGTTTCACGCGGGACACCCAACGGCATGGAGAAGATGGGCGTCTCTATCAATAGGCCAAACATCACTGCCGCAAAAAGAACTATGAATAAGAACCAGCGCAGGCTTCGAGAGGCTCTTAAGACCGAGAAGGATTCAATTGGAACTGGCGCTGTCTCAGCAGCCAGTATCTGTTCCAGTAGTTCTGCATGTGCTAGTTGTTCTTCACTGGTTTGCAGCTTGATGGAGTACGGTTTTGGCTTACTGGTGGGCATAAAGCCTGGAACTGAAGGTAAAACCCCTTGCAGGCCCGCCAGCGCACCTCGTGACTCAAGGGTTTGATCTGAGTAGGATGAAGAAGTACCATCTGAATCCACTGGACGCATGGCTTGTACCCAGGAAGGCAATTCGCCTGGCGCAATCACATCCGAGTTGGAGGGCGGTGTCAAGCTCGCCGAAACGGGTGGTTCCATCGCGTTTGAAAGCCAGTCTGGCATCTCTGTGAAAAGATTGTCCATGCTTTCTGTTGTATTCTCATCTGAGACAAATGCCGGTGGGGCATCAAAAGGAGTTTCTTTCTGATTCGAAGGCTCCGGCTGGGATTCTTCAGCAGTTCTGAACGAACTGAGCCATTCTGACGCATCAAGTGATTTGTTGGATTCATCTCCTGACGTTGCCCCATTGAACTCTTCAAAAATCGTGGATTTTGGAGCAGAGGCCTTCAACCAAGAAGGCAGGTCTCCGAGACCATCGTCCTGGGCGGGCTCTTCTTCCTTCTCAGCGGAGGGTTCAACTTTTGGAAGGGGCGATAAACGAACTGTCTCTTCGCTGCTGGATAGCCATGCCGGCAATTCTCCGGTGACGGACGCTGGGGCTTCTTTTTTTAACCACTTTGGCGTAGTGTCCGGAACGATCTTGCCCTCATTTTCGGTTTGATTATTCAACCATGCGGGTAATTCGCCTGTGGTGGATGGCGACGGCGGTTCGGACACACCTGGGTTTGATTCTGTAAAAGTGGAAGAGTCTACACTTTTGGGTTTCTCGTCCATATCGCGCAGCCAATCCGGCACTTCGATGGAGAGTTCGGGGGCGTTAAGAGTCGCTTCTGGAGATTCTAAAGGTGTAAATTCGGTAACTTCCGCCATTTGGCGCAGCCAATCCGGTGTTTCGACGGCTTCAGGAGGAATTGCGTTTGAGGTTTCGTTTAAAGTTGAAGGTGGTTTCTCTTTTTTCTCATTTTCATTTACAGACATCTCGCGCAGCCAATCTGGCGTATCGTCTATAGATGAAGCGGTTGAGAAAGAATCGTCAAACGAAGCTGAGACATTCGGCTGTTCCATGGGTTTGGAATCATCCGCATTGCGGAACCAATCCTTCAGCTCATCTCTTTCATTTCCTTGTGAATCGTTCGGCTTCAGACCCGCCAGCCAGTAAGGTGTATCTGAATCATTCGTGGAATCTTCCTGTGCAAAGTCCCCTATTTCGCCCAGTTCAACCCGCCGGACCTCTGGTGACTCGGTAAAAGGTTTTTTAGGTTTTTGGGCCACGCCTGTAATGCTGGAAAGCCAGTCCGGGGTATCGTCATCCTCATTGTCATTTGCCTGGGATCTTAAGCCACCCAATAAATCTTCTGAGGGAGAAAAAGATTGCTTGTGGCCTGGA
>SXGT01286315.1_pt1 | contig 12252 bp, 8 predicted proteins | sample 3176221 | NCBI WGS metagenome assembly SXGT01 (sample SAMN11356862, study PRJNA531348) | freshwater metagenome | isolation source: freshwater sample F1-120 | place: China: Fuxian Lake, Yuxi | collected 2017-12-25
CACAGCCCGCGGTCGCCGCCTCCGTCGCGCCCGACGCGCCGCTGCCGGCGGTCGCCGGGCCCATGTTCGACGACGCGCAGTTCGCCGCGGCGTTGGCGAAGATCGACTGGGCGACGATGGGCGAGGTGACGAAGGACATGGCGCCGCTGCTCGCCGAGCTGGTCGCGGCGATGGGCGAGGAGGGCGCCGAGGTGCCGATGGACGTGATGGGCAAGCTCCAGCAGTTGAACGGCAAGCTGCTCGCGCAGGTGCCGGCGATGCTGGAGGCCGGCATGCCCGGCTACGGGCCGAACGGCGTCTACACCCATCCGCTGGTGCTCGCCAACACGCTGGCCAGCACGCTCGCCGCCGGCGGTGCGAAGTTGACGCCCGCACAACAGCAGTCGCTGTCGGGCCTCGTCGCGGCGTTCGCCAAGGAGACGCAGCAGATCGCCGGCGCGTCGCGCGAGTTCCCGATCGAGCAGCTGCTCGAGGAAGTCGAGATGAAGGACCGCTTCTACCGCGAGATGAGCGGGCTGTTGACGCCGGAGCAGCTGGCCAAGGTCGCGCCGGGAGAGGTCGGCGGCTACGACGGCAGCAACCTGTTCGGCTCGGGGCTGGTCACGCAGTCGAGCTCGTTGCCGGTGCCGGCGAAGGACGCCGCGGACTTCGCGCGCAGCGCCAGCAACCACCTCACGGAGCAACTCGGCCTCGACGAAGCGGCGGCGGCGCAGGTGCGCTCGGTGCTGGCGCAGGCGATGGCGGCGCCGGAGCTGTGGAATCAACGCAGCGACGCGCGCGAACTGCAGCTGCGCATGTTCCGCAGCGGCCGCGCGACGAATGCACTGCGCGCGCAGTTGCAGTGGATGCGGCAGATCCAGCAGCAGGTGAAGCTGACGCCGGAGCAGGCGAAGAAGCTCGCCGGCATGCGGCACGTGCTGGTGCCATTGCCACGCTGACGCCGCGCTGTCGGCGGTGGGGCCCGCGTCAGTCGGCGTGGCCGCCGCGCGCCTGCACGAATGCGGCGAGGTCTTCGGGCCACGGCGCCGTGAACTCCATCGGCTCGCCGCTGCACGGATGCCGGCACGACAGCCGCCACGCGTGCAGCAACTGGCGGCCGACCGCGCATTCCTCGGGCCAGCGCGGATCGCCGTCGGCCTTCAGGTGGGCGAGGTAGCGCAGGTGCCTCGCGTCGTCGTGGCCGTACAGCTTGTCGCCGACGATCGCGTGCCCGAGGTGTTCGAGCTGCACGCGCAGCTGGTGGGTGCGGCCGGTCGTGGGGTGCAGCTCGACCAGCGTGGCGTCGGCGAAGCGCTGCCGCACGCGCAAGCTCGTGCGCGCCGGCTTGCTGCCCTTGGTGCCGTCCGGAACGACCGCGCGCCGCGTCGGCAGCGCGCTGTGCGGGTGCAGGCCGATGGCCGCGACCAGTTCGCGTTCGTCGTCGGCGACCTGGCCGTGCACCACCGCTAGGTAGCGCTTGTCGATCGCGTGCCGTTCGAACTGCCGCTGCATGCCGCGCCATCCCCTTGGCGAACGCGCCAGCACCAGGACCCCGCTGGTCTCGCGGTCGAGGCGGTGCACGGGCTCGAGCCGCGGTTGCCCGTAGGTCGGCGGCAGCCGTTCGTTCAGGCGCGGCGCGAACGTGAACTGCGGGAACGCCGCCTCGTGCTGCACGACCAGGTGCGGCGGCTTGTCGACGACGACGAGATGGTCGTCGGCGAACAGAACCGGCACGTCCTGCCCGGGTGTCGGGCCCGGCTCGCTCGCGGCCGGCACGAAGGCGATGCGGTCGCCGGCGGCCAGCCGTTCGTCGCCGCGCGCCGGCTTGCCGGCGAGCTCGACGCGGCCGGCGGCGAGCTGGGCCGACCAGCCGGCGGCATCGAAGTAGCGGAAGCGCGTGCACAGCCAGGCGTGCAGCAGCTGGCCGGCTTCGCCGGGGCGCACTTTGGTCTGCAGGGTGGGGGGCATCTCGATGCGGGACCGCCGGCGGCGAAGAGCCCTCGACAGCACGGGGCGGTCGCAACATAGTCGCCGGCCTCGTCCGGAGCCTGCCCATGATGCAACCACTCGTCCGCGCGCTGGTCGCGCTGTTCGTCACCGTCGCCGCCTTCGCCCAATCGCCGGTCACGTCGACCTTCGTCGGCGGGCTGCAGCTCGGTGGCGCCAACCCTGCCGCGACCGCGTTGTTCGACGTCGCGGTGACCTCGGCGACGGGGCTCGTCGTGCGGCAGATCGACTGCAACCTGAACACCGCCGCCGGCACCAACGGCACGCTGACCGTGTTCGTGACCGCGCTCGGCGGCACCGCCGTCGGCAACGAACTGAACGCCGCGGCGTGGACGCAGGTGGCGACGGCGACGCGCACGCACACCGGCGGTCGCACGTCGTTCACGTTGAACCCGCCGTTCTTCCTGGCCCAGGGCACCTACGGCATGGCGCTGCACCACGTCGGCGCCAACCCGGTCTACACCAACCCGGTGACGCCGGTGCCGCCGCTGCCGAACACCTACGCGACCGCCGAGATGACGCTGAACATGACGAGTGCGCGCGTGCGCGCCTCGACCACGGCGTCGGCGTTCGGTGGTGCGGGTCTCGGCAACCTGCGGCACCCGAACGTCGCGCTGTTCTACGTCAACGGTCCGGTCTACGCCGACTTCACGGCCACGCCGGTGCGCGGCGCGTCGCCGCTGCTGGTGCAGTTCGAGGCGCTGGTCGCCTCCGGCAACCCGGGCGGCGTGCAGCTGGTGGCATGGGACTTCGACAACGACGGCACCATCGACGCGAACGGCACGACGGCGAGCTGGACCTACGGCTGCGGCAACTTCACCGTCGCGATGACGATGGTCGACTCGATCGGCGGCACCGTCGTCACCAAGGCCAACCTGGTGCAGACCGACATCGTCGTCCCGAGCTTCGTCAACACGGTGATCGGCGCCAACACGCTGCAGTTCGCCGACACCTCGTCGCCGGCCCCGCAGACGTGGGCCTGGGACCTCGACGGCGACGGCGCCACCGACGCGGTGGTGCCGAACCCTGTGTTCGTCTACCCGAGCGGCTGCAGCGAGGTCACGGTGTCGCTGACCGTGCAGCGGGCATGCCAGCCGGCGGTGACGCTGACGAAGCGCATCGCCGTCGCCAGCACCGCCGACACGACGTTCCAGGGCGGCCTCGTGATCGCGGCGACCGCGACCGGCGGCACCAACTTCCTCGACGTCAACGTCACCAACCCGCTCGGCGTCACCGTCTGCGGCATGCACGTGAACAGTGGCGCTGCGGCCGGCACGCCGATCACGGTCAACGTCTTCCACAAGGCCGGCACGTACGTCGGCGCCGTCGAGAACGCAGCCGCGTGGCGCCAGGTCGGCACCGCGACGGCGACGGCGCTCGGCGGCAACCAGCGCACGTTCGTGTCGTTCCCGCTGCCGATCCACCTGCCGTTCGGCGTGCAGGGCCTCGCCATCGAGCAGCTCGGCGCCTCGCCGCAGTACAGCAACCTCGGTGCGGTGACGAGCTACGTCTACCCGGACTGCACGATCACGGCGGGCCTGGTGCAGGCGCTGCCGACCTTCGGACCGGCGGCGACGTCGACGCAGTTCACGCCGCGCGTGTGGAACGGGGCGTTGCACTTCGGCACCTCGCAAGGCAACGGCGCTGCCGGCTACGGCCACATCGGCGTCGGCTGCGTCGGTTCGCTCGGCGTGCCCGGCAACCGTTCGACGACGCTGCCGACGCTCGGCGGCCAGGCGACCGTGATCGTCGATCGCCTGCCGCTCGACTTCGGCGTGCTGGCGCTCGGCCTCACCCGCATCGCGCCGTCGCTCGACCTGACGTTCCTCGGCATGCCCGGCTGCCCGCTGCACGCGAGCCCGGACGCGCTGCTGCCGATCAACGGCACCGCCAACGTCGCCACCATCCCGTACCCGGTGCCGGTCGCGACCAACCTCGTCGGCGTGCAGGTGTTCCTGCAGGCGCTGAGCTTCGACCCGCTGATCAACACGTTCGGCTTCGCCATCAGCGACGCCGCGGTGATGCTGGTCGGTCTGTGAACGAACGCGCGGCCGCGTCGGGTTGGTCCGCGACCGCGGCCGTCGTGCTCGCTGCCGGGGCCCTGTTCGCGCTGCTGCACCAGCGCGCGATGCACGGCGAGGACACGCGCCTGTTCGTGCTGTGGCTCGCCGCCGGCCCGGACGGCGACGTCGGTGCCTTGCCGCGGCACTTCCTGTTCCTGCCGCTGCTGCACGCGTTCGGCGAGCTGCTGCGGCCGCTCGGTGCCTCGTGGTTCACGGTGCTGTGGCTCGCGGCAGTGCTCGGCAGTGCCCTCGGCCTAGGCGCCTGCCATCGCGCCGCGCGACGGCTGGTGCCGGCCGGGGCGAGTGCGCTGTGGCTGTCGCTGGCGCTGCTGGTGGTGCCGACGTGGTTCTTCTTCGCCACCGCCGCCGAGATCCACGGCGTGTTCGTGCTGCCGATGGGCGTCGCGTGGTGGGCGCTCGCGCGCTTCGTGCAACGGCCGAACGTCGCCGCGGCTCTGCTCGTCGGTCTGTGCAGCGGGACCGCCGCCGCGCTGCACTTCACCGGCCACTTCCTGCTGCCGACGCTGTGGCTCGCGGCGTTGGCGCAAGCACCGCGCACGTGGCGCGCGCTGCTCGGCCACGGCACCGCGATGGCGTGCGGGCACGGAGCCGCCGTCGCCGGCATCGCGCTTCTGCTCGGCCTGTCGCCGATCGTGCAGTTCACCGCGGCGACGTCGTTCGCCGGTTCGTGGACCAAGGTCTTCGCCCTGAGCGAAGTGCCGGCCGTCGTCTGGGAGGAACTGCTCGCGCCGTACGTGCCGTGGTCCTTGCTGCTCGTGCTGGCACTGCGCCAGCCCACCGCGCGGCCGTGGGCGCTGGTCGCAGTCGGTGCCTTGCTGCTGCACGCACCGCTGCCGGTGTCGATCCTGTCGCACGAAGGCCACCTGCACGAACACGGCGCCTACGCGATGGCGTTCGCGGTGCCGGCGGTGCTCGCTGCACTGCACGCACTCCCTCGCCGTGCATTCGTCGCCGCTCTCGTCGTCAGCGCCGTCCTCGCGCTGTGGCTGCAGGCGCCGCGCCTCGTGCGCGCCTACGACCCGGAGTTCGTCGTCGGCCTGCAGGAACTGCGCGCGCAGCGTGGGCCGGTGACGCTGCTGGTCGGCAGCTTCAGCAGCGACATGGAGGCGCTGACGATCTGCGCCGAGGACCAGCTCTACGTCGACTCGGACAAGATCAAGGCGTGGGTCGACTACGGTGGTGGGGTGCCGTTGCCGCAGTGGTTCGACGCGATGGTCGGTGCGTTGACCGCCGGCAGCGGGCCGCTGTTCGTCTGTGCGTCGGCGCGCGAGCGGCTGCAGCGCTATCCGAACGCAGACATCCAGGCGCTGTGGGCGGGCCACGTCGAACGCGCCTACGCGGTCGAGGAAGTGCGCCAGCGCGGCCTGCACGGCTGGCTTCTGCTGCCGCGCGCGAAGTGACGGCAATGACGAGAAGTCACGAGAGCAGGTGTCGGCGGGGCGAGCGCCTGCAGATGGTGCAGGCGTTGCTTTCTGTGCAGCAGCGGCATGAAGTCCGCCTCGTGGCAGACAGGGGGCCGTTGTGTCCGTCGACTGTTCGCCATAGGGTCGTTCACGATCGGTCATGGCGTCTGGGTGCACGCAGTGAACATTGACCTTCTCCGATACCTCGGAAGCGGCATTGCCGAGCTTCTTCGCGCCCAGCCCTTTGCTTCGTGGCGGGCCGTTCGATCCGTAGAGCGTGATCCGAAAACCGAGATCCGATACGAATTCGTGGGTCGGGGCGTCGAGGTGGTTTGCGATGAGGCTGACTGTGTGCAGACCGTGTTCCTGCATCGAGGTGGGAGCGGTGAATGTTTGGTGGACATCCCCTTCCGGATTGGGCGGGCTCAGGTTCTGTCTCGTATGGGGGCCCCGGCGAAGAGTGGGCAGCCGGTCTGTTTGCCAGGCATCGGCAAGCGGGGGGCATGGGACAGATTCGCGCTCGGGGATTGCCTGATCCACGTCCAGTACTGCCTGGGCCGCGATGAGGTGGACCTGGTGACCGTCATGAGGAAGGATGCGGTCCCGTGAGCCCTGTGCGTATCTATCCGTGAATGCCAGCCAGGAAACGGGCCGAGTGTTCCCGGTTCCCAAAGCGACAGTCGGTGGCGATTCCGCAGGCTGCGGTGGTTGGTGAAGGCGCCAAGAGGAAGTCCTTCGTGAGCCAAGCGAAGCGAACCTCACCGTCCGCGCGTGTAGTCGCCGGGATCGGCAGCGCGGACGAACTGCCACACCACCTCGTAGAAGTTGCGCGCGCCGGTCACCGTCGGCTCGTCGCCGAGCAGGAACGGTGGCTCGCCGCGGAGCGACGCGATGCCGAAGAACGGGCGCAGCCAGAACGCGAGCTGGCCGCCGACCAGCAGCGACAGCGCGAGCCAGCTGCCGGTGACGAGCCCAGCCCGCCGCGGCGGCAGGCCGTGGTCGCGGCACAGGCTCCGCGTCTGCACCGCCAAGGCGACGCTGCCGGCGACGGCGACGAACAGCATGTTGAGGCCGACGAACAGCGGGTAGCCGCCGAGGCTGCGTTCGTCTGGTACCGCCATCGTGCGGCCGAGGAACAGCACGACCGGGCTCAAGCTGCCGAGCAGCACCGCGGTCGTGCGATGCAGCGCGAAGCTCGTGCGCTGAACCTCGACGAACGGCAGCGCGGCGCCGCAGAAGCGCGCGAACACGAAGCAGGCGAGCCCGCACAGCAGCGCGGTGCCGACCAGCAGCAGCGGGAACTTCACCAAGCTGCGCACGGCGTAGGTCAGGTTCTTGGACGCACCGATCGCGAAGCCGTAGCTGCCGGCGCCGACGAGGGCCAACACAGCGGGACCCAACGTTTGCAGTCGGCGGACGACCTTCATGCGAACAGCGCGAGCGCGCGCGCCATGCGCACCGCCACGAACACGACGAGCAGCTGCCAGACGAGCAGCAGGACGAACGATCGGTGGTTGCGCAGCCGCGCGTCGGCGCCGCTGCAGCGGGCCAGTTGCCACAGGCCGGCGAGCAGGGCGAGGGCCAGCATGCCGCACGCCGCGTCGGTGGCGTCGATGTGGTCGCCGGCGCTCATGGTGACGCGCAGGAACCACAGGATCGGCGCGAAGCCGAGCGTGAACAGCGCCGCGACCGCCGCGATCGTCAGCGCCAGCGCCAGGCTCTGGGCGGGGCGCAGCGGCGTGCCGAGGTACGACGCGAACACCTGCAGCGAAGGCCAGCACAGCAGCACCGAACCGCCGAACAGCGCGGCGATCTTCCAGGCGGCCGCACCGCCGTGCACGAGGCCGAACGGCAACGAGGCGAGGACCGTGGCGACCAGCAGGGCGACGCACAGCGTGCGCGGCGGTTGGTCGTCGCGGATCGTCGCGGCGAGGCGATCGCGGCTGCCGAGCAGCAGGTCGAAGGCGCGGCCGGGCTCCCGCAGCAGGGTGCGCAGTTCGTCGTCGCCGATCGGCACTGCGGCGGGTTGCGGCGCAATCGGCGGCGTCACGCCCGGCGGGGGAGGGGAGACGTTGGAGCTGGCCGGGTCGTCGGTCATGCCCAGCACTTTGCACGGCAAAGCGAAGGCGGTCAACCCACCTGGCGCGAGGCTCAGTCGCGCGTGACCGCGAGCCCCGAGCTCAGCACGAACGGTGCGAACGGCACGAACGGCCCGAGCGGGAGGCGGCGCAGCGCGCGGTGGGCGGTGATCGGCCAGGCGCTCTTGGTCACGCGCGCTACGAGTCGCGGCCGCGGGCGATCGGGTCCATGGGCAGGGATGGGCAGGCACGAGCTCGGCCGACGTGCTTGCGGGCTGGATCTGGCGCGGCAACGCAGCGGCCCTGGGCGAACGCATGATCGGCCCCGGTTCGGAGCCTGCCGTCCGGTACATCTGGACGAGGGACCGCGGCGGCGGCAGTGTGACGGCGTCGGTTCTGGTTGGTCCGGGGCCGGAGCCTGAACTTCCTACACCCTCACCATCGCCATGGCGTGCAGCAGAAGAACGAAGTCCGGTTGCTCGACGTCTCGGAGCGGTCTGGCCGTGTTGCTGGTGTCGTTGGCCGGTTGTGTGACCGCTCCCGTCGAGCAGACCGTGTGGCTGACCGAGGCGGAGATCCTGGCGACCTTCGAACCCCTGACGTTCTTCCATGCCGTTGCCACCTCCAGCAACGAGAGGCTTCATCCCGACTACGATCCGGTTCACAAGACCATCAGGAAGGTCTCCAAGATCCCGATGCGCGGCCAGCTGATCGCGAGCGGGATGGATCGCAAGGACCTCCAGGCATTGCTGGAGGCGCAGCCACAGGGGGGACTGGCAGGACGAGGAACACGAGTGGTTCCGGCACCCGAGGCTCTCGTTGGCGAAGACTTCGACCAGCGCGGCGCGGTTCGCAGCGTGCTGCCCGTGCCCGGCACGGAACAGACTCTCACGGTTCACAGCTTGACGGTGTGCGGGCTGGAGAGGCTCGACGTGCGTCCCGGCGCTGCGAACAGTCTGACGGTGGCCGCTGTCTCGGACTCGCGGCGCGTCGACTGCGAGGTCAAGGTTGCGAAGATGGCGGTCGAGGAACACGAGGTCGTGCGGTCATCCGGGTTCCATGATTGGTGGCAAGGGGGAACCTATGGCACGGAGAAAGCCCAGTGGTACCACGACAAGAGCTACTATCACCGTGGGAGTGGGCGCCGCCTGCGAACTCCGGCGGAAGGGTGGGGCATCGTGTCCAGGTCGTTCGTCAGCTTCCCGGGTCAGCCAGTGGATTGGGACTTCCGCGTGTCGGTTCGCGAAACCGGCCGCGATCCACCGGCCTTGATGCGCCGGCGGGACAGCGCCAACCCATCGGTCTGGCACGTCGACCTGCCGTCCGGGTGGTACTCTGGACGAGCAGAGGCCCAACAGGCCGCTGCCGTCGGTTTGGAGTCGGAGTTGGTGCAGCGCTCGGGCCCGGCATTGGCCGAGGTCGCACTCGCGTCCCTGCAGGCGGTACGGCAATCGTTCCTCGACGAGGTCGTTCACGAGGTGCCTTGCGAGATCGTCGCCCGTGTCGCAGACCGGGCCCTGGCGAGCCGAAGTCGAGCGAACCTGAAGCGGTTTCCCGATCTGCCACCGGCTGTGGCCGATCTGGGCGCGCGTGACGACGTGACCCGACTCGTGCCCGTGTGGCGCCTCGATGCGTCCGCCCTTTCGGCTCGTGCGGAGGACCTCGTCACCATGGTGGCGGCACGCGACATCGCAGCCAAATGCAGGATCGGCTGGTCGAATCTCGTCGTCCTCGACCACGATTCCCTGGTCGCGATCGAGGGGGTCGAGCTTCGTGCCGAAGTGGACGAGGCACTCGAGCAGAGGATCGCGGCTCGGGCCCGCGAGTTGGTCGTCGCCGGCATGTCCGAGCGGTCGGCGGAGGCGGCGGTGGCCCTGGTCACGGAGGCGATGGCCAAGGTCGATGCCGCCGAGGGATCGGGCACCTGGCGAGTGCCGGTGGTCGATGGGGTGCCGCGCGTGATCATCCGGCACGCGGACCACAAGTTCGCGTCATCGACGGCGCCCATCAAGCGTGACCTTGCGGCGAAGCTGCGACCGTTGTTCGCGGGGCGCGTCGACTGGGTTGCCCTCCTGTCGCGGATCGGCGTCGATCAGGCTTCTGCATTCGTGCCACTGGAGCGGTGACTGCGCAGCTCACTTGCCGGCCTTGGCTGGCGCACCCTTCGCCGGCTCACTCCTGGCGGGCGCCGCCTGCTTCACCAGCAGAGCCTTGGCCCGCTGGATCACTGCCGCCGGGTCGACACCGCGCGGCAGCCCGAACTCGGGCTTCGCCTGCGCCAGCTCGTCGACCAGCACGCACGCGATCGCCGCCAGTCCCGCCGGCGTCGCGTGCAGTTCGTCGCGCTGCAGCAGCGGTTGCTCGGCGGTGGCCGCGAAGCGTTTGCCGGCGACCTCGACGGCTTTCTCGTCGTGCAGCTGCTGGATCAGCTTCGACAACGGCACGACCCGCACGTTCGGGCGTTCCTTGGCCCACGCCGCGAGGCGCGCGTTGGCGGCGGCGATCGACTCGAGGGGCGGCATCTGCGAGGCGACCAGCATCTTGCCGACCGCGCGCGACATGTCGGGGATGTCGCCGACGACGACCGGCACGTCGAACTTCGCCAGTTCGGCGAGGCCCTGTTCGAACTTGGCGAGGCGCGCGGCCTCGGCTTGCGCCTTGTCGTCCTTCGTGCCGTGCAGGCCGTAGCAGTACCAGAACAGGTAGTCGAGGGCGACGACGGCCTGCGGCTCGGCCTTCCGCACCGCGGCCGCAGCATCGCCACCGACGCGCTTCGCGCCGAGGAACATCCTGCCGTCGGCCCGATCCTCGATCTGCAGCGGCCGGTCGCCGCAGACCAGCTGCAGCATCGTCGCCATGCGGAAGGTGGCCTCGTAGACGCCGTCCGCGCGCGTCTCGGCGAGGCGGCAGCCGAAACCGTCCGAGACGCTGGCGCCGAGCACACCGAGGCGCAGCGGTGCCGTGGCGGGGCTGGTGGCCGCCGGCGGCTGGGCCTGGGCCGCGAGGCCGAATCCGAGCGAGAACACGAACAGGCCGACGAGCAGGCAAGGGCGCACCATGTCCGCACGATAGCGACAGGTGGGGTTGGGGGAGGTGCCTGGCGGCGCGAGCGAAGCGGCCGCGCCGTGCGTAGCATCGCGCCCGCATGTCCTCGTCCGCCCCGTCGCGCTTGGTCCGTTCGTTCGTCGTCGCTTCCTCGCTGCTCGCCGGCCTCGCCGCCCAGGTGCCGGACCCAGCCCCGCTGCCGTCCGTGCCGTTCTTCGCCGGCGTGCGCTACGACGCGCGCATCCCGACGCTGCAGCAGGTCGTCGGCCACGACTGGGGCAGCGAGTTGTCGTCGCACAGCGAGGTCGAGACGTACCTGAAGGCGCTGGCGGCGGCGGCGCCGGAACGGCTGCGGCTCGTGCCGTACGGCAAGAGCTGGGAAGGGCGCACGCTCTACTACGCGCTGGTCGGCAGCCCGGCCAACCTGCAGCGCACCGACGCGATCCAGCGCGGCATGCAGCGCCTCGCCGATCCGCGCGGGCTCGCCGACGCCGACGCCGAAGCTCTGGTCGGCGACCTGCCGGCGGTCGGCTGGCTCGCCAACTGCGTGCACGGCGACGAGCCGTCGGGCACCGACGCGGCGACGTTCGTGCTCTACCACCTGCTGGCGGCGCAGGGCGATCCGCTGGTCGAACGGGTGACGAAGGAACTGCTGCTCGGCGTCGATCCGCAGCAGAACCCCGATGGCCGCGATCGCTTCGTGCACTCGACGCGGGCGGCGCGCGGACGCTGGCCGGACGCGACGCCGCTCGGCGCCGAACACAGCCAGCCGTGGCCCGGCGGCCGCGTCAACCACGCGCTGTTCGACATGAACCGCGACTGGTTCGCGATGACGCAGCCGGAGACGCAGGCGCGCGTGCGCACGTTCCTGTCGTTCTGGCCGCTGCTGTACGTCGACCTGCACGAGATGGGCGGCAACTCGAGCTACTACTTCCCGCCGCCCGCGCAGCCGGTGAACCGCGAGATCACCAGCACGCAGCGCGAGTGGCTGGTCCGCTCCGGCCGCACCAACGCGCGCTGGTTCGACCGCTACGGCTTCCCCTACTTCACGCGCGAGTCGTACGACAGCTTCTATCCTGGCGACGGCGAAGGCTGGCCGACGTTCCACGGCAGCATCGGCATGACGTTCGAGATGGCGAGTGCGCGCGGCCTCGTCTACCGCCGCCGCGACGAGCAGCTGCTGCACTACCGCGACGGTGTCATGCGCCACGCGGTGGCGTCGATGGCGACGCTGGAGACGCTGGCCACGGCGCCGAAGGAGGCGCTGCGTGCGTTCCTGCAGCATCGTCGCGCCGGCGTCGCGCGCGGCACCGACGGTCCGGTCAAGGCCTACGTGTTCCCCGACGTGGAGGATCGCACGCGGCTCGCGCGGTTGATGAACCTGCTGCTGGCGCAGGGCATCGAGGTGCAGCGCACCACGCAGCCGTTCACGGCGCCGGCGAAGTCGCTGCGGGCGAAGGCGGCCGATGGGGCGGCGCCGGTGGCGTTCGCGCCCGGCAGCTACGTGGTGGCGATGGACCAGCCGGCGAGTGCGCTGGCGACGGTGCTGCTGCAGCCGCACTTCGACATGGAGCCGGAGTTCCTCGCCGAGCAGAAGCAGCGCGAGAAGAAGCGCCGCAGCCTCGAGTTCTACGACCTGACGGCGTGGGCGCTGCC